>OHVN01000677.1_pt1 | contig 10565 bp, 9 predicted proteins | sample 1579481 | NCBI WGS metagenome assembly OHVN01 (sample SAMEA3882532, study PRJEB24775) | human gut metagenome | biome: human-associated habitat; feature: intestine environment; material: feces | place: Netherlands | collected 2009/2010 | reverse complement strand
CGCTCGCCGTATCGGCACTTAGAATTATGCGGTGTTGCCTTAACATTTGCGTTTGCAATCTATTCTGCTTACCCCAAAATTGCAAAGCTCTGTGCACCCAGCACCAGCTCATCGCCCTTCACTTCGGCTTTGCCGATCACATGCAGCACGCGGGTACCGTCTTCCAGCTTCAGGGGCAGTTCTGCTTCCTCGCGGGCGGGGTTCACCGCGCAGATCAGCTTGCCGCGCTCCCAGGCAAACGGGCGGTAGCTGCCCTTTGCCTTGGGGGCAAACCGCACATGGAACGGCGCATCGGAATCCAGATCCCGGTGGCTGTGGCGGAAGTTCAGCACCCCCTGCACGGTATGCCACAGGCTGTCAGGGTCTGCCTGCTGGGCAGCCACGGTGGGGGCGTCCGCAGTATCGTCCACCGGCAGGTACAGCTTGTCGGCTGCGGCGGTAGAAAATCCCTTGTTGGCGCTGTTATCCCACTGCATGGGGGTGCGGGAACCGGTGCGGAAATAGCCGCCCTCCTTGGTGGGCAGCGGCAGATAGCGCATGCCGATCTCATCGCCATAATACACAAACGGTGCGCCGGGCAGGGTAAACAGCATGGCGTAAGCAATTTTCAGCTCATCCGGGGTCAAACCGGCGGAGGGGCGGATGGTATCATGGTTGCAGGTAATCAAGCAGTACAGGCCGTCCTTGCGGGTCGCCTTGTAGCTGGGCAGCCAGTCATCCAGGAACTTGTCAATACCCGTGCCGGAATCCGCACAGAAATACGCCTTGCCGATGTTATGCGGGTCAGAATCTATTGCGCCATCATAATTGCGCATCAGCCAGCTGTAGCCATTGCCCTGCCATTCCAGCATAAAGTCCATATCAAAGCCGTTTTTCAGGGACTGGCGCGGCTGGTTCCATTCGCTCAACAGAGCGGCTTCGGGGTATTCCTTGTCCAGCATAGCGGCAATATCGCGCCAGATGGCACAGGTATACTTTTTGTGGTGAGTATCATTCTTGACCAGGCTGGATGCCATATCCACACGGAAACCATCGCAGCCCATATCCAGCCAAAAGCGCATCACATCCTTCACGGCTTCCACCGTTGCGCGCGGGCCGGGGGCGTCGGTGAGCATTTGCCACTTTTCGCGGCACTTGCCGTAACCATAGTTCAAAGCAGGCTGGCACTTGAAGAAGTTCAAAATATAAGTACCGTTGCGGTCGGTCTCGCCGCCAATGAACGGCATACCGTCACCGGCGCTAAAGCAGGAGTCCGTCCAGATATAGCGGTCGGAATACTCATTCTTTTCCGGCTTGCTGCTCTCCTTAAACCATGCGTGCTCCTCGCTGGTATGGCCGGGCACCAGGTCCAGCAGCACATGGATGCCCTTGGCATGAGCTGCTTCAAACAGCGCTTTGGCATCCGCGTTGGTGCCATAGCGGGGGGCAATCAGCTTATAATCGCGCACATCATACCCGGCGTCCTTGAACGGGGAATCAAAGCAGGGGTTGATCCAAAGGGCGTTGCACCCCAGCTCTTTGATGTAATCCAGCTTTTCGATAATCCCCTCCAGATCGCCGATGCCATCCCCGTTGGTATCATAAAAGCTTTGGGGGTAAATTTCGTAAAAAACTGCGTCTTTCAGCCATTGTTTCAAAACAATCCCTCCTATTATTTTCTGTTCCTCTGCGCGGAATCCGGCGCACTGTATGGTTCTCGTTGCACCGGGCAAAGTTCCACTTTTATCATACGGTTCCGCATGGCAGTTGTCAATCACCTTTCACAAAAACAGGCGCAGACATTTTTAATTTTCTGGTGTCGGTGCACAATTTTGTCCGCTTATGGTGCATTCTGCTGCGTAACGCTGCTGTTCAGCATCCGGGCAAATTCGCGCGCAGCTGCGTTGGGAACACGGCCGCCATCCTGCACCAGCACAACATGACGGGTGGGGATTTCCTCTTTCAACTGGATGGTAAACACATCCCCCGCGGCCAGGGCATCCTTGGCAAAATTCTGCGGCACATACCCCAGCCCCAGCCCGCTTTTGACCAGCGGCACCACCTGGTCGGTGGTAGCGGCCTCAGTATCCGGCTGCAAAACAAGATTGTTGCTTAAGTAAAACTGGTTATAGAACGCATAGGTCATCGTCTCGCTGCCCAGGCAGATCAGAGGGTATTGCTGCAGTTCTTTCAGCGCCCAGCGGCGGCCCTGCAAAAATTCAAAGTCCCTGCCGGCAATCAGAATTTCCTGGAACGGCATCAGCAGGGTACGGCGCATCGTGGATTCCAACCGGGCCGGGGTGGTGATCACACAAAGATCCACCAGCCCGCGCCCCAGCGCACGGATGGCCTGCGGGGTGGAATGGTTGGCAATGCGCAGCCGCACGCCTGGGTAACGCCGATGGAATTCCCGCAGCTTATCCAGCAAAAACACATTCAAAGCGGTCTCGCTGGCGCTAATGGTCAGCGCGCCGCTTTCCAGCGCGGTAATGCCCGCCAGCTCGCTTTCCCCCGCCTGCAGCTGCTCCTGGGCGATTTCCACGTGGGCAAACAGCACCTCGCCCTCCGGCGTCATCGTCACGCCGCGGGTGCTGCGCACCAGCAGCTTGCAGCCCAGCTGTTCCTCCAGCCGGTTCAGGGCGCGGGTCACATTGGGCTGGCTCATGCGCAGCACATTGGCCGCGCGGGTTATACTGTGATATTTGCAGACATAGTAAAATAAGCGGTAATATTCATAGTTTACATTCACAGTTTTTCCTCTTTTCCTGCGTTTTGCCATATCAAATACAAATATTTTGCATGCGAAACATATATTTTACAAATGTGTTTTCCGACAGTATAATACAAACCGTTCCAGAAAACAAGGCATACCGGCAGGGTTCGTGCATACTCCCCCCAGGGTGTACCTGAAACGTCGAAAATTTAAAACGCGGCCGGATTCCGCGTTAAAAATCCTTGGAATCCACAAAAGATTCCTGCGGCTTTTTGCCTCGAATCCATCGCACATTTGCGAAATCTTCGTCATTTTCTTCGTTTTCAGCTACACCAGGTAAGCAAGCGGCCCTGCCGGTATTGCCCAGGAAGGATGACACCATGCAGTATCAGGATATGACAAAAAAAGAAATGCAGCGGGAATACCACCGTCTGTGCCAGCGCTACCATGAGTACGAACAGCAGGGCCTGCAGCTGGATCTTTCCCGCGGAAAGCCTGCGCCGGAGCAGCTGGCACTTTCGCAGCGCATGCTGGGTGAACTGAACTCCCGCAGCGTGCTGGACAGTGAGGATGGCACCGACTGCCGCAATTACGGCGGGCTGGACGGCATTCCCGAAGCAAAAGCCCTGCTGGCCGGTATGATCGGCGTGCGGCCGGAGCAGGTCATGGTGGGCGGCAACAGCAGCCTGACCATGATGTTCGATATCCTCAGCCACGCCATGCTGGACGGCCTGCTGGGCGCAGAGCCGTGGGTGCAGGTCAAGGACCGCAAGTTCCTTTGCCCCGTGCCGGGTTATGACCGCCATTTTGCCATGACGGAGCATTTCGGCTTCCAGCTAATCCCCATCCCCATGCACAATGATGGCCCCGATATGGACATGATCGAAGACCTGGTCCAGCGGGATGCTTCCATCAAAGGCATCTGGTGCGTACCCAAGTACCAGAACCCCACCGGCATTGTGTTCAGCCCCATGGTGGTGGAGCGCTTTGCCCACCTGCAACCCGCAGCGCCGGATTTCCGCATTTTCTGGGATAACGCCTACTGCGTGCATGACCTTTACCCCAATGCTCCGGCCGTCCTGCCAGACATCCTGTCCGCCTGCGCCAATGCCGGGCACCCGGATATGGTGTATGAGTTCTGCTCCACCAGCAAGGTTTCCTTCCCTGGTGCAGGCATCAGCGGCGTGGCGGCAAGTTCCGCCAACCTGATCGATCTGCGCAAAGTGTGGAAGTTTGCCACCATCGGCCCCGATAAGCTCAACCAGCTGCGCCAGGCACGTTTTTTCCGCAATGAAAGCGGCATTGAAGCCCATATGGCACGCCATGCCCGCCTGCTGCGCCCCAAGTTCGAGCAGGTCATCTCCATTTTCCGCGAGGAACTGGACGGCAGCTGCATTGCCAGCTGGACGGAACCCCGCGGCGGCTACTTCCTTTCCTTCGATACCATGCCGGGCTGCGCGGCCCGCACGGTGGAGCTTTGCCGCCGGGCCGGTGTCAAATTCACCCCCGCCGGTTCCACCTGGCCCTATGGCCGCGACCCGCAGGACAGCAACGTCCGTATTGCCCCCAGCTTTGCCAGCGCCGAGGAGATCGAACCTGCGGCCCGGCTGTTTACCATCTGCGTGCGGCTTGCCACACTGGAAAAGCTGGCGGCTACCCGCTTTGCATCCGAAACCGCCCTTGGCGCGGAGCGCATCGCCTGAATTTCCGCTCCTTGGCAGTTTTGCACAAACACCGTACCTTTCCCTCACCATCAAAACCGCACAGAACCGCAAGATTTGTTTGAAATCAAGAACTTTTCCGTATTTTTTGTCATTAAATTCAGCAATTAGCTCAATTTTCAGTGTGCTTTATTGTGCATCATGCACAGTATTTTTAATCTGCCAGAATCACGGAATATCCAAAAGGCAGAATGTGCGGCAAGGGGCTTACAAATGGCGGGGAATGGTGGTATTATGGCGGCATAAAGAACGCAGCAAGGAGGGTGCGGAAACGGAACATCGCCGTTTCCCCCTTTCTGTTTTTCTCCTTGGTGCGCTTTTTATCAGATAAATTCAAAACATAAAGCCAGCCCGGCGCACAAGCTGCCCCGCTGGCCAGAGGAGGCGGAATAATGAACGAACTGACCGCCGCCTTAAAAGAGGAGCTTAACGTTGATACGGCGTTTACCCTTCCCATTTTTGGCGGCATCGACATCCCGGAATCCATCGCGGTAAGCTGGGGCATCATGGCGTTTTTGGTGATCGTTTCGATTTTGCTCACACGCAATCTCAAGGTCAATCATATCAGCAAGCGCCAGGCCATCCTGGAAACCGCTGTGGTAACCATGGATAACTTCTTCAAAGATCTGCTGGGCGAAGCCGGCAAACAGTATGTGCCGTACCTGATCACGGTTGCACTGTACATTGCCTGCTCCAACCTGATCGGCATCATTGGTCTCAAGCCCCCCACAAAGGACCTGAATGTTACCGCAGCGCTGGCTATTATGAGCATTGTGCTGATCGAATATTCCGGCATCCATGCAAAGGGCGGCAAGCGATTTGTACACAGCCTGGCGGAACCCATTGCCCTGATGACCCCCATGAACATTCTGGAAATCGCCATCCGGCCCACCAGCCTGTGCATGCGTTTGTTCGGCAACGTTCTGGGCGCATTTGTCATCATGGAACTCATCAAACTGGTGGTTCCGGTTTTTGTCCCCGCAATTTTCAGCCTGTATTTTGATTTGTTTGACGGTCTGATCCAAACCTATGTGTTTGTCTTCCTGACCTCCCTGTTCATGAAAGAAACGATGGAATGACCTGCGTTTTCTTTCCCACTTTTACATTATTATAAAAAGGAGTAATTTATTATGGCAAGTTTGGTAGCTTTGGGCGCTGGCATCGCAGCACTGACCGGCATTGGCGCCGGCATCGGCATTGGCATTGCAACCGGTAAGGCAGCGGAGGCCATCAGCCGCCAGCCGGAAGCTGAAAGCAAGATCAGCAAGAACCTGCTGCTGGGCGCCGCCCTGGCAGAAGGCACCGCCATTTTCGGCTTCATTGTTGCCCTGCTCATCATCCTGTTCCTGGGCTGATAACGGAGGCATAAACGATGCTGACACTGAATTTGAATATTCTGTGGACGGTCGTCAACATTCTGGTTCTGTTTGTTCTGCTGCGCAAGTTTTTGTACCGTCCCGTTATGAACGTGATTGAGCAGCGCCAGAAGCAGATCGATGATGCGATCGCCGATGCAGAAGGCAAAAAGAACGACGCACAGGCTGTTTTGGCACAGGCGCAGGATAAACTGCAGAATGTGGATACCGAAGCTGCCCAGCGCCGCGAAGCCTACGAAAAGCAGGCTGAAAAAGAGAAAGAACAGCTTTTGCAGGACGCCCAGCGCCAGGCAGATGCGATTGTGGCCGAAGGCAAAGCCGCTGCCGAAGCAGAGCATGCCCGCCGCCTGCGCGATGCCAATGCTGAAACTTCCGCCCTGGCCCGCGATATGTGTGAAAAGCTGCTGGCGCGCAACCTGACGCAGCAGGACGATGCACGCCTGCTGGATGACCTGCTGCAGAAAGCGGGGGACAGCAATGGCAAGTGAATTCAGCCGCGAGTTTTTCTCCGCCAACCGCATTGTAAAGGCCGACCTGCACTGCGCCCGCCAGCCGCGGGAACAGGACCTTGATAAGATCAAGGCCGAGCTGAAATCCCTGTACGATGCAACCGAAGTCCTGCTGGATGTCAGCGTGGATGAAAGCCTGCTTTCCGGCTATGTATTGCAGGTGGGCGACCGTGTGTTTGATAACTCCGGCCGCCATGCCCTGGACCAGATGACCGGCGACAAACCCGACCTGGCCACCCTGAAGACCCGCGTAGAGGACTACAAGCCCGCCGCCAACACTGCCGAGGGAGGCACGGTTGTGTCCGCTGCCGACGGCATTGTTACCGTTGAAGGCATGGACCGCGCCGTGTACGGCGAGATTGTCACCTTTGAAAACGGTGCCAAGGGCATGGTGGAAAGTGTTGAGCCTTCCCACCTGGGCATTATGCTGTTTGATGGTGCCGAATCCGTCGGCGTGGGCACCTTGGTGACCCGTACCGGCAAGCGCGCCGGTATCCCCGTCGGCGAAGCTTTCCTGGGCCGCGTCATCAACCCGCTGGGCGAGCCCATCGACGGCAAGGGTGCCATCGAAGCCGTTGGTTACAACCCCATCGAGAAGCAGGCCCCCGGCATTCTGGAGCGCCAGAGCGTGGACACCCCGCTGCACACCGGCATTCTGTCCATCGACTCGATGTTCCCCATCGGCCGTGGCCAGCGTGAGTTGATCATCGGCGACCGCCAGACCGGCAAGACCTCCATCGCCACCGATACCATCCTGAACCAGAAAGATACCGGCGTGCTCTGCATCTACGTTGCCATCGGGCAGAAGGCTTCCTCCATTGCCCGCGTGGCCGAGGACCTGAAAAAGCATGGCGCTATGGGCTACACCACCATTGTGGCCGCCACCGCCAGCGACAGCGCCCCCCTGCAGTACATTGCCCCGTATGCCGGCACCGCACTGGCCGAATATTTTATGGCCCAGGGCAAGAGCGTGCTGATCGTCTATGACGACCTTTCCAAGCACGCCGTGGCATACCGTGCCATTTCCCTGCTGCTGCGCCGCTCCCCCGGCCGTGAGGCTTACCCCGGCGACGTTTTCTACCTGCATTCCCGTTTGCTGGAACGTTCCTGCCGTATGCGGGACGACCTGGGCGGCGGTTCCATCACCGCACTGCCCATTGTTGAAACCCAGGCAGGCGATGTTTCCGCCTACATTCCCACCAACGTTATTTCCATCACCGATGGCCAGATCTTCCTGGAGACCGCACTGTTCAACGCAGGCAACCGCCCGGCTGTCAACGTTGGCTTGTCGGTTTCCCGTGTCGGCGGCGCTGCCCAGACCAAGGCCATGAAAAAGGCCAACGCCAACCTGCGTATCGAGCTGGCCCAGTACAAGGATATGGAATCCTTCTCGCAGTTCAGCTCTGACCTGGACGCTGAGACCCGCCGCCAGCTGGAACACGGCAAGGCTTTGATGGAACTGCTGAAACAGCCGCTGTACCAGCCCAAATCCGACGCCGAGCAGGTCGTTTTGCTGACCCTCGCCGCCCACGGCGTGCTCGACGAGATCAAAACCGGCGAGCTGCGCCAGAAAACCTCCGCATTTGTGCGTCAGTTCCGCACGGACCCGTCCGGCGTGATGGACGAGATCCAGGCTTCCGGTAAGCTCAGCCCCGAACAGGTGCAGACCATCCTGAACGCCTGGAACGCATTTGCGGGAGGCGATGCCCATGCCATCCACTAAGCTGCTCAAGGAGCGTATTGAGAGCATTCAGGACACCATGAAGATCACCAACGCCATGTACCTGATCTCCTCCTCCAAGCTGCGCAAGGCACGCAAAAATTACCAGGCGGTTTCGCCTTACTTTGAGCGCATGCAGATGACGATGACCCGCGTGCTGCCCCACCTGCCGGAAGAACCGGTCCACCCGTTCTTCCACACCCGCAACCCGGAATCTCCGCGCCGCGCCTATCTGGTGCTGACGGCGGACAAAGGCATGGCCGGTGCGTACAACCAGAACCTGCTCAAGTTTCTGAAATCGCACTGCGGCGATGACCCCAAGGCCCGCTTTTATGTGGTGGGCCAAACCGGCTACCGCGCCCTGCTGCACAAGGACCCCCGCCTGGTGGAAGATTTTCTGTACAGCGGCCAGGCCCCCACATTGCAGCGTGCGCGTGACATCACGGCGGACATGATCGATACGTTCAAGGCGGATGAGGTGGATGAGGTTTACCTCATCTACACCAAGATCCAGAACGCCCTGACCGCTGAACCGGTCATGCTGCAGCTGCTGCCGCTGGAACGCTCCCACTTTGCGCCGCTGCCGCCCGCACTGGGCGATCCCCATGGCGAGGTTGAGCTGTTCCCCGATGCGTGGTCGGTGTTCAAGCAGATGGCCCCCATCTACATGCACGGCATGATCTTCGGTGCCATGACCGAGAGCTATTGCGCCGAGCAGAGCGCCCGCATGACCGCCATGGATTCCGCCACCAAGAGCTCGAACGACATGATCCGCGATCTGCAGCTGGAGTACAACCGTACCCGTCAGGGCTCCATCACCCAGGAGATCACCGAGATCATCGGCGGCGCGGCTGCCGTGCAGGATCGGACATAATAAAGGAACTTTCTCTGGCATCGCGCAGCGATGGCTGAGAGGGTTCGTTGGATAAACAAGATTTGACAAGAGGCAATCCAAATGATACAGGGAACTATTATTCGCGTAGCAGGCCCCGTGGTTGATGTGCAGTTCACCGCCGGCAGGCTGCCTGCCCTGCAGGAGGCGCTTACCGTGACCGCAGAGGGCACCGAGCGCACCATGGAGGTGACGCAGCACGTCAACGAGACCACGGTGCGCTGCATCATGCTTTCTGCCAGCGAGGGTCTGGGCAAGGGTATGCCGGTAGAAGCTACCGGCCACGGCCTGACCGCCCCTGTGGGTGAGGGCACACTGGGCCGTATGTTCGACCCGCTGGGCCGCCCCATTGACGGCAAAGGCCCCATGGCCGCAGACGTCCCTACCTGGCCCATCCATCGCAAGGCCCCCGGCTTTGAGGACCAGAAACCTGCAACCGAAATTCTGGAAACCGGCATCAAGGTCATTGACCTGCTGGCACCGTATGCCAAGGGCGGCAAGATCGGCCTGTTTGGCGGCGCCGGTGTTGGCAAAACCGTGCTGATCCAGGAGCTGATCCACAACGTAGCCACCGAGCACGGCGGCTACTCCATCTTTACCGGCGTTGGCGAGCGCAGCCGTGAGGGCTGTGACCTTTGGGGCGAAATGAACGCTTCCGGCGTTCTGAACAAGACCGCCCTGATCTTCGGCCAGATGAACGAACCGCCGGGAGCCCGTATGCGCGTTGCCGAAACCGGCCTGACCATGGCAGAATACTTCCGCGAGGAAAGCCACAAGGACGTGCTGCTGTTTATTGACAACATCTTCCGTTTTGTGCAGGCCGGCTCCGAAGTTTCCGCCCTGATGGGCCGTATGCCCTCCGCCGTTGGTTACCAGCCCACGCTGGCCAACGAGCTGGGTGCCCTGCAGGAGCGCATCACTTCCACCCGTGATGGGTCCATCACCTCGGTTCAGGCCGTTTATGTGCCTGCCGACGACCTGACCGACCCCGCCCCGGCCACCACCTTTGCCCATCTGGATGCCACCACCGTTCTGTCCCGTAAGATCGTGGAACAGGGTATCTACCCCGCCGTGGATCCGCTGGATTCCACCAGCCGCATCCTGGAAGCAGACATTGTGGGCGAGGAGCATTATCGCGTGGCCCGCAAGGTACAGGCTACCTTGCAGCGCTACCAGGAACTGCAGGACATTATCGCCATCCTTGGCATGGACGAACTGGACGACAACGATAAGCTGACCGTTGCCCGCGCCCGCAAAATCCAGAAATTCCTGTCCCAGCCGTTCTTCGTGGCAGAAGTATTCACCGGTTCTCCGGGTAAATACGTCTCCCTGAAAGACACCATCCGTGGCTTTAAAGGCATCATGGAAGGCGAATACGATCACCTGCCGGAGCAGGCGTTCTACATGGTCGGTTCCATCGAAGAAGCTGTGGAAAAAGCCAAAAAACTTTAACGCCTTAATCGGAGGGTGATATGGCAATGACTTACCACCTGGACGTCGTCAGCGCAGAGCAACAAATGTTCTCTGGTCTGGTCGAGAAAATCCAGGTAACGGGTAGCGAAGGTGAACTGGGGATCTACCCTGGCCACGCACCGCTGCTCACCGCCATTAAGCCTGGTATGATTCGCATCGTGAAACAGCACGGTCACGAAGAG
>OHVN01000673.1_pt1 | contig 10624 bp, 8 predicted proteins | sample 1579481 | NCBI WGS metagenome assembly OHVN01 (sample SAMEA3882532, study PRJEB24775) | human gut metagenome | biome: human-associated habitat; feature: intestine environment; material: feces | place: Netherlands | collected 2009/2010 | reverse complement strand
TCGGCCGCTTCAGCGATATGCTGTGCGCCCGCGGCGGTTCCACCGTGCTGACCGAGGTGCCCGAGATGTTCGGTGCCGAGGGCTTCCTGATGGACCGCTGCCAGAACGAGCAGGTCTTTGAGAAGGCCGTCAGGATGATCAACGGCTTCAAAGAGTACTTCATCAGCCACAATGAGGTCGTCTACGACAACCCGAGCCCGGGCAACAAGCAGGGCGGCATCACAACGCTGGAGGACAAGTCCTGCGGCTGCGTGCAGAAGGGCGGCTCCGCGCCGATCATGGATGTCATCGACTACGGCGAGCCCGTCACCACCAAGGGCCTGAACATGCTGTACGGCCCCGGCAACGACCTGGTCTCCGCCACGGCGCTGACTGCTGCGGGTGCGCACATGGTGCTGTTCAGCACGGGCCGCGGCACGCCGTTTGGTGCCCCCGCGCCGACGCTGAAAATTGCCACCAACAGCCAGCTGGCCGCCAGAAAAAAGACCTGGATCGACTTCAACGCCGGTGTTGTCGCAGACGGCGAGCGCACACTGGACGAGGCCGGTGCCGACCTGTACCAGCTCGTGCTGGACGTTGCCTCCGGCAAGCAGACCTGCGCCGAGAAGAAGGGCTTCCGCGAGATCTCGATCTTTAAGGATGGCGTTGTATTGTAAGCCTGTTTGTGGTATAATTAAACACGAAAAATCCACTACGCTGTAGGGGCCGGGCATGCCCGGCCCGCAACTTACCCGCAATCGGGTGCTTTCCACAAAGTTGCGGGCCGCACATGTGCGGCCCCTACGTGCATACAAAGGAGAGCCTTATCATGTCTACTCTGACTACCGGCACCTATGAAAAATACGGTGCTTCCTACAAGACCCTGACCCTGACCGACGGCGAGTACGCCTTCACCGTCACACCCGAGAAGGGCGGCATGGCCACATCCTTCACCAAAAACGGTGACGAATACCTGTGGCTGCGCGACAAAAACTTCGAGTCCACGGATCGCCCGCGCTGCGGCATCCCCATCCTGTTCCCGAACTGCGGCAAACCGGACGACGGCGTGCACCACTTCAACGGCGCGGCCTATCCCATCGAGGTCCACGGCCTGGCCGACCTCGTGCCGTGGCAGGTCAAGAGCGCGGACGATACCGCTATTGAGCTGACCCTGACACCCAACGGTCTGACAAAGTTCGTCTACCCGTTCGATTTTGCCCTGACCATGCGCTACACCCTGACCGGCAGCACCGCCACGCTGGCCCTGACCGTCGCCAACACCGGCGACAAGGCCCTGCCGTTCAGCGTCGGCTTCCACCCGTACTTCGCCGCCAGCAAGCTGGACAACGTCGCGTTCGACATCGACGCCGCCACCTGCAGCGAAAGCGCCAAGGGCGAGCAGCCCGCCGCGCCCGAGACCATCACCCTGACCCGTAAGGAGGGGAGTGCCGACTCCATCCGCCTGATGACCGGCGTCAAGAGCCCGATGCGCTTCACCGACTCCGGCAACGGCCACAAGGTCACGGTCAGCTTTGACGAGAGCGTTTTCACCAACGGCGTGCTCTGGCAGCAGGACGCCGAGAGCTTCGTTTGCATGGAGCCCTGGAACGGCTGGGCCAACTCCGTCAATGAGGCAGGCCATCACATCGAGCTGAACCCCGGCGAGAGCAAGGAGTTCAAGTGGAGCGTGACCATCGGGTAAAGCCCCCTTTGCGGGTCGTTTTGCAGGGAGGGGTCTTGACCCCTACAGGGCAACAGAGGTGTAGGGGCCGCATATATGCGGCCCGGGAGATTCCCGCAAGCGTCCGTTTACCATACACTGCCGGGCCGGGCATGCCCGGCCCCTACCGTGCAACAAAAAAGGACATCCGCCCTTTCACGAGCGGATGTCCTTTTTATTGTTTGAAAGCTTCTTTGTTTACTTTCTTCTCGAAGAAAGTAAATCAGCCGGGCTGCTTGCCGATGTAGGCGAGGATGCCGCCGTCAACGTAGAGGATCAGGCCGTTGACGAAGTCGGAAGCCTCGGAAGCGAGGAACACGGCAGGGCCGCCCAGATCCTCGGCTTTGCCCCAGCGCTCGGCAGGGGTCTTGGCAACGATGAACTGGTCAAACGGATGACGGCTGCCGTCGGGCTGGATCTCACGCAGAGGTGCGGTCTGCGGGGTGGCGATGTAGCCGGGTCCGATGCCGTTGCACTGGATGTTGTACTTGCCGTACTCGGAGGCGATGTTCTTGGTCAGCATCTTCAGACCGCCCTTGGCAGCGGCGTAGGCGGAGACAGTCTCGCGGCCCAGCTCGCTCATCATGGAGCAGATGTTGATGATCTTGCCGCCGCCCTGCTCGATCATATCGGGAATGACAGCCTTGGCGACGATGAAGGGGGCGTTCAGGTCAACGTCGATGACCTGACGGAACTGGGCAGCGGTCATCTCGATCATCGGGATGCGCTTGATGATACCGGCGTTGTTGACCAGCACATTGATGTGGCCGACCTCGGCGGTGATCTTCTTGACCATCTCATTGACGGCGTCCTCGTTGGTGACGTCGCAGACATAGCCGTGGGCTTCGATGCCGGCTTCCTTGTAGGCGGCCAGGCCCTTGTCGACCAGCTCCTGCTTGATGTCGTTAAAGACGATCTTGGCGCCGCAATTGGCCATAGCGGTGGCAATGGCAAAGCCGATGCCATAGGAAGCGCCGGTGACGAGGGCGACCTTACCGGTCAGGTCGAAGGATTTCGGGGTGCAAACAGACATGATGCAAAACCTCCTAAGTTTGTAACAGTCATATATTCAGACGCCCTTTCGTGTAGGCGTAAGAATTTAAGCAACTATGCGCAACATAATTGCGCAGCCAGCGCAAAATATGTGCGCTTTCAGGGCTCAGCGCAAATCGGTGGTGGCAATATTGTCCATATCGTCAAACTCCATGTTCTCGCCGCCCATGGCCCAGATAAAGGTGTAATTCGATGTACCTACGCCGCTGTGGATGCTCCAGGACGGGCTGATGACCGCGTCATAGTTGTGCATGACAATATGGCGGGTCTCGGTGGGCTCACCGCACATGTGGAAAACGACCTGGCCCTCGGGGACCTCAAAGTAGGTGTAGATCTCCATGCGGCGCTCATGGGTGTGGCTGGGCATGGTGTTCCAGTTGCTGCCGGGCTCCAGAGCGGTCATACCCATGGACAGCTGGCAGGTCTTGAGCACGCTGGGATGGATGAACTGGTTGATCGTGCGCTTGTTGCAGGTCTCGACGCTGCCCAGCGGGCGCTTGGCGGCCTGCTCGATGGTGATGAGCTTGTTCTCATAGCTGCAATGGGCCGGGGCAGAGACCATGTAGAACTTGGCCGGATGCTCCGGGTCGTCGCTCTTGAAGGTGACCTTCTGGTTGCCCTTGGTCAGGTACAGGCAGTCCTTGTAGTTCAGGTGATACTCCTTGCCATCCGCCGTGACCGTGCCGGCACCGTCACCGATGTTGAAGATGCCGATCTCGCGGCGCTCCAGGAAGTAGTGGGTGCCGAAGTTGGCCCATACATCAATGCCCTTGTCGATGGAGACCTCCTCGTGCACAGGCATGCAGCCCAGCGTGACCATGCGATCCACGTGGCTGTAGACGGCGACCATCTCATCTGCCTTGTACAGGCCGGTGATGAGCATTTCGTTGCGGGTCTCCTCGGTGGTGTAGCGCTTGAAATCACGCTGGTTGCAGGAATAACGAATATCCATACGGGAAATTGCCTCCTCATAAAGGTGATTGTTAAAAAGCAAACATATTTTGCTATCTTTACATCTATTATACAGCATTCTGCGCCCACAACATAGTGGTAGAATTGTACAATTCTTGCTTATTATTCTTGTATAATCTAACGATGAATATTTTTCACTTTACAAATTAGCAAATTTCAACTATACTCATGTCAGTGTCTTGGCCGCAACGGCGCGGCCCGGCAAGCCCGGGTCGGGCCCGACTATTGTCAAACAGAGAGGGAACAGCCCATGCTTACACTGGATAAAATCTACCATGCTAAGTTCGTCTTGAAGCAGGTCGCCCGCAAGACCGACCTGATCGCCGCCACACGCCTGTGCCCCGGCACCGATCTGTACCTGAAAACCGAAAATTTGCAGGTTACAGGCAGCTTCAAGGTCCGCGGCGCGTACTACAAAATCAGCCAGCTGTCCGCGGAGGAGCGCGCGAAGGGCGTCATTGCCTGCTCGGCGGGCAACCATGCGCAGGGCGTGGCGCTGGCCGCGACCCGCATGGGCATCAAAAGCGTTGTCTGTATGCCGGACGGTGCCCCTATTATGAAGGTAGAGAGCACAAAGCGCCTCGGTGCCGAGGTCGAACTGGTCAAGGGCACCTACGACGACGCACATGACCGCGCCGTGGAGCTGCAGGAGCAGACCGGCATGACCTTCATTCATCCTTATGATGACGAGCTGGTCATCGCAGGGCAGGGAACGATTGGTCTCGAGATCCTCGACCAACTGCCCGATGTGGACGCGGTCATCGTGCCTATCGGCGGCGGCGGCCTGATCTCCGGCGTGGCGTTCGCCATCAAGAGCCTGCGCCCCGAGGTAAAGATCTACGGCGTGCAGGCCGCGGGTGCGCCCAGCATGGAGCACGCCTTCCACGACCACAAATATGAAACGCTGGACAGCGCTGTGACCTTTGCCGACGGCATTGCGGTCAAGACGCCCGGCGAGACGACGTTCGACATGGTCAGCCAGTACGTGGACGAGATCGTTACGGTCAGCGAGGACGAGATTGCCGCGGCCATTCTGGCACTGATGGAGAACCAGAAGCTCGTCGCCGAGGGCGCAGGTGCCACGCCGGTGGCCGCCGCACTGTTCGGCAAGCTGCCGCTGGCGGGCAAGAAAACAGTCTGCCTGATTTCCGGCGGCAACATCGACGTGAACATTCTGTCCCGCGTCATCACCCGCGGCCTTGTTATGAGCGGGCGCAAGACGAACCTGATGATCGCGCTGGAGGACAAGCCCGGCCAGCTGAGCCTGGTCAGCGACATTGTCTCCGCCTGCGGTGCGAACGTCGTCAGCGTCCACCATGACCGCAGCGATGCAAACATGGCCATCACAAGCTGCTTCCTGAAGCTCGGACTCGAAACGCGAGATGCCGCGCAGATCGAGACCATTAAGCAAAAGCTGACGGAGGCAGGGTTTAAGCTGGTGACGGAGCGCGCCTGATTCTTATGCTATGTACGGGCGAACATTGTTCGCCCCTACAGGGTGGAGAAATTTTATACCTTGACGCCCGCCGCCAGCAGCTCCACAAACTGCTTGGCTACGCGCGGGCTGCGGCCACCGGCGCGCAGGGCAAAGGCGGCACCCTTGATAAAGAGCTGGTCGCTGGGCATCTGGACATTGTACTGCTTCGCCAGCTCCAGCAGGATGCGGTCATAGCGGTCCTTGTCAGGCTGCTGGAACGTCACCGTCAGGCCGAACCGGGCCGACAGGCTCATAAGCTCCTGCCGGGTGTCCATCGCGTGCAGGTCGTCGCCGCTGCGGTCCGCCATCGTCTCCTTGACGAGGTGGCGGCGGTTGCTTGTGGCGTAGACCGCCACATTATGGCTGCGCCCGCCGACGCCGCCCTCCAGGATCGCCTTCAGCGCCGCAAAGTTGTCATCGTTGGAGGCAAAGCTCAAGTCATCAATAAAGAGGATGAATTTCAGCGGATTCTTTGCCAGCTCGTCCATCAGGGCGGGGATCTGGTAGAGCTGGTTCTTCTTCACCTCGATCAGGCGCAGGCCGTCGGGCGCAAACTCGTTGGCAATTGCCTTGACCGTGCTGGACTTGCCCGTGCCCGCATCGCCGTAGAGCAGCACGTTATTGGCCGGGCGGCCCTCCAGCAGGGCGCGGGTGTTGGCAATGACCTTCTCGCGCTCCTGCTCGTAGCCGGGCAGCTCGCTCAGACGCTGCGGATCGGGGTAGCGCACCGGCACCAGATGCCCGTCCTCCAGCGCAAAGACATGGTGGCGGGCAAACATGCCGTAGCCCTTCTGGCCCATGGCCGCACGGCGCGTCTCATAGGCCGCGTGGTAGTCGGCGTCGGGCGTTGTCTCCCACCGCGGCAGGAACACTGCCGCGCCGGGGAACACCTCGTCCAGCGGCGCACGGCCAAGCGTCTGCAAAAAGTCCAGCTCGCTGTTCAGCGCAGTCTCCAGCACGGGCCCGGCATCCTGCCCGGCTGCCACACGCAGGCAGAGGTTTTCCTCCTCGAGCACGGCATCCAGCAGGGCCTCGGTCCAGTTGGTGCTGCGGGCAAACAGCGCCGCCTCAAACGCGGCGACAGCGCCCGTCAGGGCGTCCTCATCCGCCGCCAGCGCCGCGTGCAGAGAGCGCAGCGGCTCCGCCGCCAGCAGGCCGCGGAACACCACAAGCCCATCCAGATGGGCCAGCCATTCATTACGAAGCATATTCATATTCCTTTCCCAAGAGATACACTCTTTACCACCAGTATAAACGCCGTGGCAAAAAGTTGCAAGATTTGTTGCGGAATTTTCAAACAAGTCTTGACAAATCTGCAAAAGTACGGTATAGTTTATCACACATCCAGACAATGCGTGGATGGGAAGTTAGTAACGGTCCCGCACCCTGCAGAGAGCTGCCGGTCGGTGCAAGGCAGCAGGGCAGCAGACCGCGAACTGATCCCGGAGCAGACCACCCGAAATCACAGTAGGGCGGTACGGGCGCACCCGTTACAGTGCCGGGCCTTGTTGGAGGCCCATGAGGTGGGGGCACTGCCCCAATAAGAGTGGTACCGCAGAGCTATACACAGGCTTTGTCTCTTGGAATACAAGGGGCAAAGCCTGTTTTGTTTTATCCTTTGCCCCTCTTACGGGAGGCCGCCGCGGCGGGGTGAGGTCACCCCGCCCTACAGACCCCCGGCAGGCCGTGCTAAAACCAGGAAGGAGCAGAAACATGAAATTGACCGGTTCACAGATCTTCGTCGAAGTGCTGGTCGAACAGGGCGTTGACACCCTGTTCGGCTATCCCGGCGGCGCAGTGCTGAATCTGTACGATGAACTTTATAAAAACTCGGACCGCATCCGCCATGTGCTGACCGCCCATGAGCAGGGCGCGTCCCACGCGGCGGACGGCTACGCCCGCGCCACGGGCCGCACCGGCGTCGTGCTGGCCACCAGCGGCCCCGGTGCCACGAACCTCGTCACCGGCATTGCCACAGCCTACATGGACAGTGTGCCGATGGTCGCTTTCACCGGCAACGTCGCCACAACGCTGCTGGGCAAGGACTCCTTCCAGGAGGCCTACATTGAGGGCATTACGATGCCCATCACGAAGCACAACTACACGGTGCTCCGGGTCGAGGACCTGGCCGAAACGATGCGCGCAGCCTTCCGCATTGCGCAGTCGGGCCGCAAGGGTCCCGTCCTCGTCGATATTCCCAAGGACATCACGGCTGCCTCCTGTGAGTTCACCCCCAAGGCTCCCGAGCTCATCCGCACCGTGACCCAGTATAATGAGGAGGACGTCAAAAAGGCCGCTCAGATGATCAACGAGTCGGAGCGCCCGATCGTCTACTTCGGCGGCGGCGTCCGCAGCGCGGCGGGCTGCCAGCCCCTGCGCGATTTGCTGGAAAAGACCGGCATGCCCGCCACCTACACCCTGATGGCCGCCGGTGTCCTCAGCTACGGTGAGCCGCACAACTTAGGACTGCTGGGTATGCACGGCTGCTACGCCGCCAACAAAGCCATTGACGAGGCCGATTTGGTCATTGCCGTGGGCACACGGTTCAGTGACCGCGTGGCGCTGAACCCCGACAGCTTTGCCAAGCGCGCTAAAATCATCCAGATCGACATTGACCCCAGCGAGCTGGGCAAGAATGTGGACGTCGATTTAAGCCTGACCGGCGACGCCAGCTACATTTTGCAGGCCATTCTGCCCTACGTCGAAAAGGCCGAGCACAAGCTCTGGATGGAGCAGATCCGCGGCTGGCAGAAGGACGACTACAAACCTGTGGACAGCGACACCGAGCTCAAGCCGCACCAGATCATTGATGAGATCTGCAATCAGGCAGGCCCCGAGGCCGTTTACGTCACCGACGTCGGCCAGCACCAGATGTGGGCGGCGCAGTATCTGCACCACACGAAATCCCGCGGTTTCCTGACCAGCGGCGGTCTGGGCACAATGGGCTTCGGCTACGGCGCGGCCATCGGCGCACAGATGGCGCTGGGCAGGGATGCCCGCGTCGTCATGCTGACGGGCGACGGCTCGTTCCACATGAACCTGAACGAGGCCTGCACCGCCGTCAGCTACGACCTGCCCATCATCACGGTAATTTTCAACAATCAGGTGCTCGGCATGGTGCGCCAGTGGCAGACGACCTTCTACGAGAAGCGCTACTCCGACACAGACCCGCACCGCAAGACCGACTTTGTCAAGCTGGCCGAGGGCTTCGGGGCCAAAGGCTACCGCGCTGCGACGCCCGCCGAGTTCAAGGCGGCGTTCGCCGACGCGATGAAGCAGAAGGGCCCGAGTTGGATCGACTGCCGCATCGGCAAGGACGAAAAGGTCCTGCCGATGATCCCCGGCGGCGGCACCGTCAACGACATCATCATGGAATGAGGTGACACGCATGGAACAGAACAACAACACCCGGCGGGTCATCAGCCTGCTGGTTGACAACAGCAACGGCGTTCTGGCGCGCATTTCCAGCCTGTTCTGCCGCCGCGGCTTCAACATCGACAGCCTGACGGTATCCGCCACGAATGACCCCTCGGTCAGCCGCATCACGGTCACACTGCGCGGCACCGAACAGGCGCTGAACCAGCTGATTTTACAGACCGAGCGACTTGAGGTCACCCGACAGATCTTTGAGCTGGACCCCGACAAGAGCCTGCAGCGCGAGCTGCTGCTTTTAAAGGTAGAGTGCGACACCCAGAACCGCGCCGAGCTGCGGGAGATTTCCAGCATTTACAAGGCAAAGATCATCGACCTGTCGCCCGACAGCATGATTTTTGAACTGACCGGCAAGCCGGATAAGATCGACGCCTTTTTGACCATGTTCAAGGGCTACAACATTCTGGAGCTCTGCCGCACCGGCGTCACCGCGCTGGAGCGCGGCGGCAAGCACGAGCACATGCAGAAGCTCGCGCAGGAGGTCGGGGAGGCGCAGCTGCCCCTGCCGGGTACGCATTGCCCACAGTGAAAGGCGGAGACCTTTCAAATAAAAAATAATAAATAAGAAATAATAAATGTGGTGGACCGCGCCACTGTCGCGCCGCTCAAAAAAATTGTTTTTGCCCTGCGGGGCAAAAACTCCACATTCTTTATTATTTATTATTTTTTATTTATTATTTGCCCAGTTTCCCATTAAAAATTTAAATATAAACTTAAAACGTCAAAAGGAGACACCACCATGGCTATCAACAAGTACTATGATTCCGACTGCAACCTCGGCGTGCTCGACGGCAAGACCGTTGCCGTCATCGGCTTCGGCTCTCAGGGTCACGCTCATTCCGAGAATCTGGCCGAGAGCGGCGTCAATGTCGTTGTCGGTCTGCGCAAGGGCTCTGCCCACTGGGAGAAGGCCTCCGAGTTCGCTGCCACCCATGAGAACTTCAAGGTCATGGAGGTCGAGGAGGCTGCCAAGGCCGGTGACGTTGTCATGATGCTGGTTCCCGACGAGCTGTGCGCCGACATCTACAACACGCAGGTTGCCCCCTACATGACCGAGGGCAAGGCACTGGCCTTTGCCCACGGCTTCAACATCCACTTCAAGACCATCACCGCTCCCAAGAATGTTGACGTTATCATGATCGCTCCCAAGGGTCCCGGCCACATCGTCCGCCGCCTGTACACCGAGGGCGAGGGCTGCCCCTCTCTGATCTGTGTCGAGCAGGACTTCACCGGCAAGGCTAAGGACATCGCTCTGGCATACGCTTCCGGCATCGGTGCCGGCCGTGCCGGCATCCTCGAGACCACCTTCAAGGAGGAGACCGAGACCGACCTGTTCGGCGAGCAGGCTGTCCTGTGCGGCGGCGTCTGCGAGCTCATCCACGCTGGTTTCGACACTCTGGTCGAGGCTGGCTACGAGCCCGAGATGGCCTACTTCGAGACCTGCCACGAGATGAAGCTCATCGTTGACCTCATCAACGAGGGCGGCTTCTCCAAGATGCGTTACTCCATCTCCAACACCGCTGAGTACGGCGACTACCGCACCCGCAGCCGCCTGATTACCGAGGACACCCGCAAGGAGATGCGGCAGATCCTCAAGGAGATCCAGGACGGTACCTTCGCCTCCGAATTCCTGGCGGAGATGAACCCCAACGGAGGCCGCAAGACCCACTTCCTGGCCATGCGCCGCATGGCGGCCGAGCACCCCATCGAGAAGGTGGGCGCCCAGCTGCGCAGCATGATGAGCTGGCTGAAAAAGTAAGAGGACCCAAGGCACCGGCCCGGAGGCGGAAACACCTCCGGGCTAGGTGGAAAAAGGAGGAAAGCAAGACCTATGCGCAGTGATAATGTGACCAAGGGCGCCGAGCGGGCACCCAACCGGAGCCTTTTCTACGCCCTGGGCTACACGCCGGAGCAGGCTATGGCCGAGGCGGAGCGGTGCCTCAACTGCCCGGATCGCTATTGTTCCGCCCACTGTCCCGCCCACTCCTACA
>OHVN01000670.1_pt1 | contig 10654 bp, 6 predicted proteins | sample 1579481 | NCBI WGS metagenome assembly OHVN01 (sample SAMEA3882532, study PRJEB24775) | human gut metagenome | biome: human-associated habitat; feature: intestine environment; material: feces | place: Netherlands | collected 2009/2010 | reverse complement strand
TGCTCGCCCGTGTCCGTTTGCCTTGTAAGAAAACTGCCCTGAAAAACGCGATGCTGCGACAAGTTGGTGGGCAAACAATGTCACCCCTGCACATGAGCCATTATATTTTAACCCACCGATTATAGCACACCGTCCGCCGCAAAACATGAAAGAATGGTGAACAACCTGTAAAAAATGCCTGCCCTGCGGGAGTACATCCACACAGGGCAGGCATTTATATGGGAAAGCGAATGGTAGGCTTAGTGGTGCTTTTTACGCAGCCAGCCCGCCGTGCCAAAGCCAACCGCGCCGACGGCCAGCAGGGCCAGCAGCCCTTCCATCGGGAACGCGTCGCTCGTCTGGGGGATAGCGGCGTTCTTTACGGTCGCGGTCTTGGTGGCAGCCGCAGCCGGTGCAGGGGAGGGCGTGGGCGTAGAGACCGGTGCAGAAACAACGGCGGTCACGCGGTCCCACTTGGCGTACAGGGTGATATCGCTGGTAACAGCGCTGTCAAAGCTGAAGCCGTACTTGCAGTCCTTCTCGGTATACCAGCCGCCGAACACCCAGCCGTCCTCTTTGGGGGCGGTCGGCTCGCTGGCCTTGTTGCCGCTTACAAAGGTCTGGCTGGAAATATTGGCCCCGCCATGCCCGCACAGGTCAAAGCTGACCGTTACCAGCTTGTTCCACTGGGCGGTGAGAGTAATATCGTGGTCAACGATCACAGTATCGCCCGCAGCGTACCGCTTGCCGCCTTCATCCTGCCAACCGGCAAACTGATACCCGGCACGGCTGGGGGCAGCAGCAACGGTGGCGGTGTTGCCACCGATCGGCTTAAAATAGTAGTTGTCGCTGTAGTTTACACCTTCGGCACGCGTGCCGCCGTTCAGGTCGTAACGGAGCAGGTACTCCCTCTTTTCCTCGCGCTCTTCGGGGAGCGTTTCGGAATAGCCGCAGTAGTTGCAAGTCTTTGTGCGGGGGCGGGTACGATACAGCAGATGCTTGTCTCCTTCAGTCGGCTTCCAGCCGCTCCAGTCGCCGGTGTAGGTGAAGGTGTAGGCCTGGTCGTGCTCACCATCGGTGTAGCTGTGGGTCAACTTTTTACCGGCGGAGAAAACGAGTTCGCCATCCAGATTTACATCGGTATGGCCGGTATTGTTGGCATCTTTCTCGCCGAAACCAAATACCTGCGAGCAGGTGAACTTATTATCCCGGGCGGCGGTAACATTGGCCTTTGTAATGTTCAAGATGTACTTGTAGCCGCCCATGTTGGAATCGTTGATGTTCAAAGCGGACTTGATGCGAAAAGTTGAATTTACCGTGCAGTTGTTGAAATTGACGGTTATATCATTTTTCCCGGCGCCATAGTCGGTGTATACATTGATAACCTTACCACTTGCATTGAAAGTGCAGTTATCAAATGTCATTACCGGGGAACTGTATGTCCAAATGGCATAATCGAAAGAGGGCGCATTAAAGGTGGTATTTGTGAACGTGGCGTTCTTATAGCCCCAGTAGAAGGTTTTACCGTTGATTGTGCAGTTGTCGACAACGGTATTGTCTGCACGGATAAAGCCCAGATAATTAGCCGAACCAGAACGGAGCGTCATATTTTTAAAAGTAACTGTGCCAGCACCATCAAAACTATAGTCACCGTTATACTCAGTGCCATAATTAGCAGGGTTGGGAACCTCGGCACCGATGTTCCACGCGGTGACATCCACACCAGAACCCACAAAGGTCAAGTCTTTGCCCTTTGTGTGTCCCTCACTGGAAATACCATAAAGGGTATAGTTACCTTCGCCCAAGTAAAGCGTGTCACCGCTTTGGGCATATTTGGTGGCTTCTTCAAGAGTATAGTAAAGAGTGCTATTTCCGCTGTTCCAAATGCGGCCGTTGAGCATATCAGCCGAGGGCGGGGTGACTCCATTCGTTGCAGCTACTTTTTCTTCGCTTTCCGGCTCATCCGCTTCGCTGCCACCATTCGTGTTGCCGTTGTCCTTCCCCTCGGAGTTCTCATTCGTGTTGCTGTTGTCCTTCTCCTCGGTGTCCTCGTTCGTTTTGTCTTTGTCTTTCACCTCGGAGCTCTCATCCGTGTTGTCTTTGTCTTTCACCTCGGAGCTCTCATCCGTGTTGTCTTTGCCTTTCACCTCGGAGCTCTCATCCGTGTTGTCTTTGTCTTTCTCCTCGGTGTTCTCATTCGTGTTGCCGTTGTCCTTCCCCTCGGGGTCCTCACTCACGGCGGAAATCCCCGTCTGTGCCTCGTCGGCATACACCGCCAGCGGGGTGGCGCCAAGCGGCATCAGCAGCGCCAAAAGCAGCGACGCAGTGGCTAGCGTTTTCTTTTTCATCGGTTACTACCTCCCTGTTTTTTGCCGGAAAGAACCACTTTCGGGCATGTTTAGCTATCAAATTTCATTATAGGCAATCGGTGTGTCGAAAACTGTCAAAGCAACGCGGCTTTTCGGTCACGGTGCAACTTCTTGCCTTGCTCACTTTCATCGGTTGCGCATACAGAAATTTCTGATAATATTATAACACTTTTTACTGTAAATTTCAAGATTTATGTGCGTTGCATTTCATTTTTCGTCATTGTGTAAGAGTTTACAATGTTGAATTTAGTAAATTTGCTACTACATTTTTCGTGTTAAACGCTGTACATTTTTTCTTTATTCCGGCGGTTTTGCACATTTTTTATCTTTTTTGGGTATTCTGCACAGTTAGTTTGCGTAAATCAGTTGCGCAGCTGCAACCGATTCTATCGCCACGCGCAGCGCAAAATATGAACAAAAAATAGAGGAGTGCCTAATGCACTCCTCTCAGACTGTCGAAAAAGGTGTGCTCACCCCTTGGCCCCCTCGCAGAGGGAAATTTTTCGACACGCTGCGGGCCGGACATGTCCGGCCCCTACTGCGCGATGACATAAAAAACCTCCCGATGCAAAACGTGTCGGGAGGCTTTGTTATGCAATTTTATTCCGCAGTCTTATACCCGTCCGGGTTGTGGCTCTGCCAGTTCCAGCTGTGGGCGCACATTTCCTCAATGCCGTACTGGGCCTCCCAGCCGAGCTCACGCTTGGCCTTGGAGGGATCGCACCAGCACTCGGCGATGTCGCCGGGGCGGCGCGGGTCGATGACATAGGGAATCTCCTTGCCGCAGGCCTTGCTGAAGGCGTTGATGACGTCCAGCACGCTGTAGCCGTGGCCGGTGCCCAGGTTGCAGATGAACAGGCCGGGCTTCTGCTCCAGCTTTTTGATGGCAGCGACATGGCCGCGGGCCAGGTCGACAACATGGATGTAGTCGCGCACGCCGGTGCCGTCGGGGGTCGGGTAGTCATTGCCAAAGACGTGGACCTTCTCCAGCTTGCCGACAGCGACCTTGGCGATGTAGGGCACGAGGTTGTTGGGGATGCCGTTGGGGTCCTCGCCGATCAGGCCGGACGGATGCGCACCGATGGGGTTGAAGTAACGCAGCAGCGCAACATTCAGCTCGGGGTCGGCGTGGCAGCAGTCGGTCAGGATGCGTTCGGTGAACACCTTCGTGGTGCCGTAGGGGTTCGTGGTGCCGCCGACGGGGAAATCCTCGCGGATGGGCACGCTGGCGGGGTCGCCGTAGACCGTGGCGGAGGAGGAGAAGATGATGTTGTGGCAGTTGTGGCGGCGCATGACATCCAGAATGTTCAGCGTGCAGGCCAGATTGTTGGAGTAGTACTCGATGGGTTTGGAAACGCTCTCGCCGACGGCCTTGTAGGCGGCGAACTGGATGACACAGTCAATGTCCTCGTTCTCGGCAAAGATCTTCTCCACGGCGTCCTTGTCGGTCATGTCGGCCTCGACAAAACGGAAGTCCTTGCCGGCGATCTTCTTGACGCGGGCCAGGGCCTCGGGGCAGGAGTTGTAGTAGTTATCGGCTACAACGATGTCGTACCCTGCGGCCAGAAGTTCCACACAGGTGTGGCTGCCGATGTAGCCGGCGCCACCGCTAACCAGAATTGCCATAACAGTCGTCTCCTTATGTTATATGATATTGTTGCGTGCGAACCGAGCGGCTCGCCTCTCTTTGCTTGTATTCTACTCTTTCTGCGGAGTTTCTGCAATAGGAGTTTTTGATTCTGATTTGCCTTTTTGTTGCCTGTTTTGCCGCCGGGCGGGCAGCCCCTGCTGAATGCGGCGGTAGGCGGACGGCGTGTGCCCCGTGGCAGCGCGGAATTTCTGGCTGAAATACGCGCCGGAGCAGTAGCCCATCTGCGCGGCGACCTCGCCGGGGGATGCCCCGCGGGCCAGCAGCTGGGCCGCGTACTCGATGCGCATGGCGGAAAATTCCTCCATGGCCGTGCGGTGGAGCCGCGCGCGGAACGCCTGCTGCAGCTGGGGCCGCGTGCAGCCCAGCGCCGTGCAGATGTCGTCGATCTTCAGTTCATGCACAAGATTTTCGGCAAAATAGGCGCGGGCGTCCTCGACCAGCGCGTTCTGGCGGCGCTCCCGCCGGACGCGGGCCACGGGGCGCTTGGTGCGGCGGCAGCGGCGGGCCAGCAAAATCAGCAGATTTTCCAGATGGATGATGAACTGCTGCATCGCGCCGAAGGGCAGATCCTCCTTTAAGACAGGCCGTCCGCCCGGCACGGGGGCGGCGTCGAACAGCTCGTTGGCGGCATTTGCCAGCCAGTTCAGGTCATGCTGCTCGGCAGGCTCCGTGTGCAGCATCGCGCCGCGGAAACGGTCCATGGCCGCGCCGGTGCAGTAAAAGTCGATGCGCAGCGTCTCGGGCGGGACCTCGCCGACGGTGGTCATAGCAAAGACCTCCCCCGGCTGGTGGAACAGCAGTCCGCCTGCCCGCAGCAGCACGTGGCGGGCATCGCAGCGTTCCTCAATGGTGCCGCTGCGCACAAAGACCAGCTGCCAGGCCTGCGTCTCGCTGGGCGGGAATGAGTCGTCTGCGCGCCACTCCGACGCATGTGCCGCCGGGATCGCTTCGACCCGCAGCGGAAAGGTATCGTTCAGCATGGGTGTGACCTCCCTTCCCCGGCTTGACACCGCTGTAGGGGCCGGGCATGCCCGGCCCGCATGTGTATGGCGACCAGCTGCCTGCGGGAGAGAAGCTTCCGGGCGGTGCTTACTTTCCTTACACCGCTACCGCGCCCGGCCAGTTCTCGCCGGCCTCCGCACTCCCCGCTTCCCCGTCGGCTCCGTAAGAGAAAACGCCGGGGGTCATGTCGGCCAGCAGGGGGAACTGCGCAAGCTCGGGGCAGGTGTCGGTCAGCCCCAGACAGTAGGCCGTCAGCGGACTGATCTCCTTTGTGATGGCGTCAAACCGGCTTGAGCCGTCGTCCTCGTAGGTGCTCAGCATAATATCGCCGGGGTAGGTGTCGGCCACATAGCTGACAAGTGCCTCGTCGACGTAGGGGTCGCTACTGCCCTCATACAGGTCGGGCGCACCGAACAGATGCAGGATCTCGTGGGCGTAGGTCGCCGGGGATTCCGCCTCGCCGTCGGTGTAGGCGTCGGTTTTGTACAGGCAGCTGTATTCATAATAAAAGCTGTCGCCGTCGTCGGCGTAGTGAGCCATCGTGAAGGATGTCCCGCTGATGGGCAGGAAGAACAAAAACGCGATGTGCCGGGCCCCGTAGGCAGCCAGACGGCTGTCGGCGGCCAGCGATGCGCACAGCGTATCCATCTCGTCGAGAAAAGCGGAGCTTTCCTCGGAATTTTCGCCGCCCTGCATGGCGGACTGCACAAGATAACTGCGTGTCAGCGTTGAATCGCTGCCGTCCGCGCTGCGATCACAGATCAGATTCACCGCGGCCTCGTAGCCCGCGGCCTGCTCGGTGATCCAGTCCACGGCCAGCTGGGTGCGCTGCACGGCGGCAGCACGGCTCTCGGCGTCCCAGGTCTGCCCGTGGGCGGCGTCGTTCAAAAACACGTTGACGAGCACGGTGGCATCGGTCAGCAGTGCGGCGCTGCCGTAGGACTTCTGCTCCTCGGTAAAGGTGGGCACCGGCTCCGGCGTCGGGGTGGCGGCGGGGCTTTCGGCCCGGGGCAGCTCCGCGGGATAACGCTGCACCGTGACGCGGGCCGAGCAGCTGCACAGCAGCGCCGCGGCCAGCACCAGGGCAGCCAGTTTTCTGTACATGGTGCGCCCCTTAAATTTCCAGCACGGCCCTGCCGTCGTGGTCGGCCAGCTCCAGCGTGACCTCGCGGCCATCCAGGCGGCCATCGACGAGCGCGTCGGAGACGGGATCCTCAATGGTCTTGCGGATCGTGCGGCGCAGCTCACGCGCACCGTATTTGGTGGAGCTTTCGGCAACGATGTCCGCCAGCGCGGGCTGCGTGTAGTGCAGCGTGATGCCGTGCGCGGCCAGGCCGGGCTTGTACTCGTCGAGCATGAGCGCGGCGATCTTCTCAAGGTCTTCCTCGCTCAGCGGCTTGAACGTAATGATCTCATCCACACGGCCGATGAACTCGGGGCGCAGGAACTCCTGCAGCGCCTTCATGCTGCGGTCCGCGCTGGCGACCTCGGCCTTTTTGCCGAAGCCCGTCGCGCCGCTCTGGTCGGTGGAGCCCGCGTTGGAGGTCATGCAGATGACCGTGTTCGAAAAGTCCACCGTGCGGCCCTGCGCGTCGTTGATCTTGCCCTCGTCAAAAATCTGCAGCAGGATATTCATAACGTCAGGATGTGCTTTTTCGATCTCGTCGAACAGCACGACGCTGTAGGGATGGCGGCGGACCTTCTCGGTCAGCTGCCCGGCCTCGTCGTAGCCGACATAGCCCGGGGGCGAGCCGATGAGGCGGGACACCGCGTACTTTTCCATGTACTCGCTCATGTCGATGGAGATGAGCGGGTCAACGGTGTCGAACAGCTGGCTGGCCAGCTGCTTGACCAGCTCGGTCTTGCCGACGCCGGTGGGGCCGACGAAGATAAAGCTGGCCGGGCGGTGACGGCCAGACAGGTCGGCGCGGGCGCGCTTGATGGCCCCGGCCACGGCGTGGACAGCCTCGTCCTGGCCGATGATGTGCGCCTTGAGGGCATCCTCCAGCCCCTGCAGGCGGCCATACTCGGTCTCTTTGATCTTCACAGCAGGCACACCGGTCCAAAGCTCAATGACCTGTGCGACGTCGTCCATGGTCACTTCAATTTCCGCGACCTTCAGCTGCAGGGCGGGCAACTTTTCGCGCTGCTTCGCCAGATCGGTCTTGACCGCGGCCAGTGCCTCGTAGTCGATGGCAGCGTCCTGGCCGTTCTGCGGCTCGGGGTTTTCCAGTTCGTGCTCGCGGGTCTCCAAATCGGCCACGGTGCGCTGGGTTTCCATGAGCTCTGTAATTTCAGGATGGCGCAGGTTGCAGCAGGCGCAGGATTCATCCAGCAGGTCAATGGCCTTGTCCGGCAGGAAACGATCCGTGATGTAGCGTTCCGACAACTTGACGATGCTCGTCACGATGGGGTCGGACACACGGACGCAGTGGTGCTTTTCATAGTAGACGCGGATGCCCTTGATGACCTCGATGGTGTCCAGCAGCGACGGCTCCTCGACCTTGACGGGCTGGAAACGGCGCTCCAACGCGGAATCCTTCTCGATATACTTGCGATACTCGGCAAACGTCGTTGCGCCGATGACCTGCATCTGCCCGCGGGACAGCGCGGGCTTCATGATGTTGGCGGCGTTCATAGAGCCGTCGGAGTCGCCCGCGCCGACGATGGAGTGGATCTCATCAATAAACAGGATAATGTTGCCCGCAGCCTTGACCTCGCTGATGAGGCCCTTGACACGCTGCTCAAACTGGCCGCGGAACTGGGTGCCTGCGACGAGGGACGTCATGTCGAGCAGGTAAATTTCCTTGTCCTGCAGACGCGCGGGAACCTTGCCCTCGGCAATGCGCTGGGCGATACCCTCGGCAATCGCAGTCTTGCCGACACCGGCTTCGCCGATCAGGCAGGGGTTGTTCTTCTGGCGGCGGCACAAGATCTGGATGGTGCGGTAAATTTCGCGGTCGCGGCCGATGATGCGGTCCACCTTGCCGTCCCGGGCCTTCTGGGTCAGGTTCTCACAGTAGGTATCCAGGAACTTGCGCTTGGGGGCTTTGTCCTTTTTACCGTTTTTGCCTTTGGCCTTGTCGTCGCCGCTCTGGCGGGCTGCACCAAAGCCAAACGGGAACACCGGCGAACCGCCGGGCACAAAATCGTCCTGGCTGTCGCCCTCCTCGGGGGCGTCCTCACCTGCTGCGGTGGGCAGCATACCGGACTCGGCAGCCTCCTGCAGGAAGCTGCTCATGCGTTCTTCCATGTTCTCCAGGTCCTGGTCGGACATGCCGAACTGTTTCATCAGATCATCCACAGGCTGGATGTGCATGGCACGGGCGCAGGTCAGGCAGTAGCCTTCCTGCACGGTCTTGCCGTTTTCAAGCCGCTGCACAAACACAACAGCGGGACGTTTTTGGCATTTAACACAAAGCATTTACTTCACCTCTATGAAAAGTGCCCGATAAGAGGCACGTGGGATTGCGATAAACTGTTGCAGGGGGCGGCGTTCCCGACGCCCAGCGGGCGGATAGGGAATCCGCCCTACGTAGGGCGGGCAGTCCCCTGCCCGCCGCACCGCAGCTACACTACTATTATTAAACAAACCCTGCCAAATTGCAAGTTTTGGCGGGGCTTGTTCAGAATTTGTTTAATAATGGAGCAAAAACGGGTTGAACGCACCAAAAAGGCTGTACCCGACGCTGCGCTGCAAAACGCCGGTGGTCAGCCAGTCGATCTGGCCGGTGGTGATGCTGGCGGCGAACCAGAGCAGCAGCGCCAGCAGCCAGCAGTCGAACGCGCCGGTCACAAGGCCCAGCACCAGACCCAGCAGCCGGTTGGCGCCGCCCACCAGCGGGATAAGATTGACGCCGCGCAGCAGCCGCACCAGCAGGGCGAACACCCAGCGCACAATCATGCAGAGCAGCACAAACAGCACCGCCTGCACCAGCGGCAGGAAAAGAGGCTCCAGCAGGGCGTTGATCTTTTCGGGTAGCTGGTCCCCGGCAGTCTGCAGACCCGCGGCCAGCGCGGCACGGATGGATTCCGGCAGAAAGTCCAGCCCCTGCACCGCAGCGGCAATATCGCCGCCCGACTGTGCGACGGCCTGCTCGACCCGGGTGGAGACGGAGTCGCTGAAAAAGCTAAGGTAGACTTCCGGGGCCAGCGTGCGGCTGCCCCAGGAGGCAATGCCGACGCCCAGCACCGCGCCGATCAGCTCGGTCAGCCCGGCGAGAAAGCCCTTCTGCCAGCTTTTGACAGCGGCAAAGGAAAATACGGCCAGAAAAATAAAATCATAGACAAGTGCGGGAGAAAAAGACATAGATGGGTACTTCTTTCTGTTGAATTACTTGCGGGTCGAAAGGCTTCCCCCGAGGGGGAAGCTGTCAGCGGCCCCGCCCGCTGACTGATGAGGGCGAACCTTGCCATTATTGCCCGCAAATTGGTTATTGCGGCAAGGCAGCCCCTCATCCGGCCCTGCGGGGCCACCTTCCCCCGAGGGGGAAGGCTTCGGAGCTACTCGGTTGGCTTCGCCAAAACGTCCGCCTGACTGCCGGTAAAGACCAGCGTCTGCTTGCCGTGCAGGACCGCCAGCGGGCGGGACGGCAGGCCGGTCTGCACCCAGTTCTGCACGCCGTCGTAGCCGTAGCACTCGACGGCATCGGGGCAGAGCAGATAAATGTCGGTGTCGGTGGCCGAGACCGCAAACGCCTGCCGTGCGGGAATCTCCGACATAACGGTGAGGCTTTCGGACAGGGTGACCAGGCTGTTTCCGCCGTGTACGTTCAGAAGCAGCGCAGTCTGGCGGCGTCCGGGCGCAACGCTTTGCAGCGCGGCCCCGCCGTAGTCGTAGCGTGCGACCTCGGCGGCGGTGCGGGGGTCGATGACCGCAATGTAGGTGTCAAACACGGCCATGACGCGGTTCTCGCTCTGCCAGTCCAGCCGCAGCAGCATGCTGCCCGCGTCGGCGGTGTAGAGCAGCCCCTCGGTGTCGGAGTCGATGTTCATAAAATAGACCGAGCAGTTCAGCTGCCCGTCCCGCGCGGCAATCATGCCCGAGGCAAACCTGCGGTTGTCGGGGGCAAAGTCCAGCGCAATCGGTGTGCCCATCGACTGGGGCATCCGCCAGCTGTACAGCTCCCGCATCGAAGGGTCATAGATGTGTACCCAGCCGGCAAAACGGTCCGCGTCGGTCACGACGGCCAGCGAGTTGTTGTTTGACATGGCGCAGAGCAGAATGTCCTCGTCAAAGCGCTGTGTGTAGAGCGTGCGGGTGCGGCTGCATACGGTCAGCTCACTGCCCGCGCGGTTGTAGACCACAAAGTGGGTGCCGCCCACAGCCAGCACGGGCCGCGCGTAGGACGGCTGCAGGCTCAGAATTTTGGAGCCGTAGGCTGAATAGACGAGCACATCCTCATTGCCCAGCTCGACGAAGCCGTCCGCCAGCGGTTCGATTTGCAGCGGCTCGGTGATGCCGGTGGTGGTCGGCCAGCCGCCGTCGGCGCGGTTCAGGTAGAGCGATGCGCTGTCCACGGCATCACCCAGCAGCGCCAGCGAGGCCGACAGTGTGCCGGTCACAACGGTGAGCGCCAGCGCCAGCGCAATGATAATGACGATCAGCATGATACCAAGAAGCTTTTTCTTCTTTTTCTTTTTCTGCTTTTGT
>OHVN01000667.1_pt1 | contig 10685 bp, 8 predicted proteins | sample 1579481 | NCBI WGS metagenome assembly OHVN01 (sample SAMEA3882532, study PRJEB24775) | human gut metagenome | biome: human-associated habitat; feature: intestine environment; material: feces | place: Netherlands | collected 2009/2010 | reverse complement strand
CGGCCTTGCCGGTTCCGGCGACGGTCCAGTTGTCGGTGAGGGTGTTGGAGCCGCCGTTGAAGCCGGCGTCTACCACATGCATGCCTTCGCTCCAGTTGACCTGGATCTGCTTGGCTTCGCCCTTGTACACCACGTACGGGGTTTCGGCATCAGCGGTAAGCGTCACCTTGCCGCCGGAGACGGCAACGGTCTGCTCGTTGGTCTTGCCCTGATCGGTGAGCTGGTACACCTTTACGCTGGAGAGGTTCTTCCAGCTGTCCGGCAGCGTCCAGGTGGTGGTGCCGCCCTTGGTGTTCCAGTGGTAGAGCTTCTGCTCGGAATCCTTGACCAGCTTGCCGGTGAAGGAATCCCACATCCACGGCAGCAGGTAGGACTCGTCGCCAGTGGCGCTGCCATCGCCTGCGGAGACCACACCGGATGCGACCTTCACGCCGTTGAAGGTGATGGTGCGCTGGCGGTAGGCTGCGCTAGAGGTGTCGTTGGAACCACGGGAGACTACTACAACGTTGCCGTTGGAATCCTTCAGGGTAATCTGCTCGTTGCCGTTGTTCGTGTTCGGGTCGGACACGGCAGCGGCATTGCCATTGTCGGCGGTCAGCAGCGGGTTGTTGACCCAGCGGGTCACCTTGAAGTGCTGGATGAACTTAGTGGACACATCATGGGTGTACAGGTTCTTGATGTAGGCGGCATAGTCGTTGCGGCCCTGCCAGCCTTCGAAGTCCTTCATGTTGTAGCCGCCGAGCAGCGGGGCGTTGGCAGCGCCGCCGTATTGCGGGTAGTCGCCAACCCAGCTGTCCTTCTGGTGGTTGCGCAGGAAGCGCATCACTTCGGAGTTCTCGCCCTTGGAGGTGTAGCCGCCGTAGGTCAGATCAGCTGCCCAGTGCTGGAAGGTGGAGTCGTACTCGTTGCCGGAACCCCATTCGGTGGTCATACGCCAGCCGTTGTCGTTGATCATCTTGCTCATCTTGCGGGTTTCCCAAGAATCTTCCGAACCGGAAGAAGTCAGGTTGCCCCACACATCGAGGTAGATGAAGTCCATGTTGTCGCCGACTTCCTTGCTGAGGTCAGCGAAACGGCTTACACGAGAACCGGATGCCAGATCGTAGATGCCGTCGATGCCGACACCCTGATCAAGCCAGTTCCAGCCGTAGCTCAGGCCGCCTGCAGAGTTGCGGCGCACCATGTCCTCGCTGAAGGCCTTGGCTTCCGGATACATTTCGGAGGCGTTGACGTGCACACCGAAGCGAGCGCCATACTTGGAGCCCTCTTCCATCATGGTGTTCATGTCGTCGGCGCCGCCGAGACGCTGGCCGATATCGCCGTAGTCCGGGTGGCCGGAGTCGTGGCCTTCATTGCCGTAGCCCTTGAGCAGCACGGACTGGCCGAGGCCGTCGGTGTTCAAGGCCACCTTCTTGACGTTGTCAAGCGTGGTGAGGAACGGGTTCTGCGCCTGGGAGCCGAAGTTCATGGCGATACGCCATGCCACCAGTTCGGGAACTTCCTCGGACTTGTACGGGTTGTTCATGATGTCGCGGTAGGCGATTGCGCCATCCTGCCAGTTGACGGCACCGTCACCGTTCTCGTCGCCGGCGATGGCCACGGCCATCTGCGGCAGAGCGGTTTCGGCCACGGTGTACTTCTTGCCCTTGGAATCGGTGACCGTGCGGTGGTAGTACCACGGAGCGCTGGCCAGGCCCAGGGAGGTGGCGTCACCAGTCTGCTGGGTGGTGGCGTAGACACGCGTGTTCTGGCTGCCGCCGCGCACAGGAGCCGCCACATAGGTGCCATCGTGCTCGGAGTTGCTCCACAGGCCGGCACTCAGGCCAGCACCGGAGATGAAGCCGTAGGTGTAGTCGCTATCGGTGACGTTAGTATCTTCGGTCACTGCGAAGTTGGTATCGCCAGGCTTCTGCGTGTTGGAAGACATACGAGCACCAGTGAATTGGGCATTTTCCTGGCTGGAACGCACGGAAACGAGACTCTGGTTCGGGAAGGACAGCGTCTGGATGGCGTTCTCCTCCACACCGTTGCCCTCAGGAATGCCTTCGGACAGGTTGTTCTTGATCTTGGTGACGTTGAGGTGCAGCTGGTTGGCCTTGACCGTGATCTGAACGGTGATCACCGCGTCAATCTTCTTGGCCTCATCCTTGACCTTCAGCGTGTAGGTGGCCTCGGTGTCGGAAACCTTCTTGAAGGTCACGTCGTCATCGCCCAGTTCGATGTTGGTGCCGTTGATTTCAACGGTGCGCACATCCTTGGACTGGCCGTACATCACCTTGCCGTCGGTCATCGTGTACTGCAGCACAGAGGGGAAGTTCTTCTTAATCTGAACTTCCATCTTCTTGGTCTTCAGCGTTTCGGAGGCGACCTGAACGGTTTTGTTCAGGGTGATGGGATCGATGGCAAGGTCCGCGCCGGAGACCGTCACCTGCTGGGAGACGTCCTCATAGCCTTCCTTGGCAATCGAAAGCGTGTGTTCGCCTTCTTCAATGTCGGCGAAGGAGAAGGTGCCATCTGCACCGGTCTTCACCTTGGTCTTATCCAAACGCACTGTTGCGCCTTCAATGGCAGCGCCTCCAGCGTCCACAACCTTGCCGGAAACCGCGTGCTTGGCGGCTTCGACAACCTCCGGGAAGTCCTTGATGTACACGTCGGTGACCTGGTTCAGCCCCTTCCAGGAGCCGGCCTTGATGGCAAGCTTGTTGGAGAGGTTCGTCATTGCGGAGTAATCGACATCGAATGCCTTCTGGCCATCCACGGTCAGTGTGGCGACCTTGGCGTCGGTCCAGGAGACCTGAATGTCGTGCTCTTCGTTGGCGCTCGGAGCAGCGATACGAGCACCGCTGTACCAGCTGCCGCTACCGCCACCGGTGTAGGTCTGCCAGAACCAGCCGTCCGAATCGTAGCCGATGAACAGGCCGCTGCCCGGGTCGTTGTAGCCCAGGTAGAAGCCGAAGCGGTTGGCGGAGCCTTCCTGCGGGGATTTGATGGTGGCGTGGAAGGAGCCGGCCTTGGAGAAGTCGTAATCTGTGCCCCATACGGCTACTGCCGGCCAGTTGTTGCTGGAGCTGGGGTTCGCTGCCGCATTACCGTTAGAGGCAGTGGACTTGAGGTGCAGCCAACCGTTTGCCATCTCCAGGATTTCGCCGCCCTGAGCGATGTTGGAATCAATAGTCCAGCCTTCAACCGCATCGGCTTGTGCGGAAGGAGTCTCGGAAGCAGTTGCAGAATCAGAAGTATCGTTGATTTGCTGAATCTGACTTGCCAAAGTCTGCAAGTCAGCATCAGACAGGGGCACTGCGAACGCAGTACCTCCCCCGCTGCCCATGCAGGTTAAGGCTAACGCTGTTGCCAGCGCAGCCGATATAGTCTTCTTCTTTTTCATTAACTATATTTTCCTTAATCTCTTCTTCGAGGTGAAGCAGATGCCTTCTTCATTGAAGAATACGCATTCGCAATTACGATAAGACACTTTACAAGAAGCTATTCTTAATAGCAATCTCAGCAAATACGGAGAATCGCCACATATTTGACATTGAATTACAACGTGAGTGAAATCACAAAACCCAATAAACGACTACGTTGTTAACCTTCACATCTATATTCGCATCATCGCGACACGCGCAGGGAAAAACTGCGCAAAAAAAAGTAAGACGAATTTACCTGCATTCGACGCAATCAATGCAGCAGCATTACAGCAGCAAGCCGATTGAGCAAAATAGCAAAAGCCGCCTTGCGCAACCGCAAGACGGCTTTGACGACAATGGTGAGGCTGTGCTCGCTTACTTCTTGGAAGCGTTCACGGCATCCACAGCCTTCTGCAGCGATTGAGTATAAGCCTTGTACCAATCAGCCTGCTCGTTGAGCTTCGCAGTAGCGGACTTGAAGCCGGCAGTGTCGTCAGCTACGCAGCCTTCGTATACCGGCAGTTCCACGCTCAGTTCCTTGTTGAGGGCGTCCAGCGTGGAGGCATCCTTTACATCCTTCTTGGTGAGCGCAGCAGCTTCGGAAGCATCGCCATTGACCAAGTTGTTGTAGTCATTAGTGGCGTTGCGCACATTTTCGGAAGCGGCGGCGCAAGCGGCGACTGCATTGTTGTACTGAGCATCGGAGTAGGCGCGGAAGCCGAACACACCGGCCACGACGATAATGGCCACGACCACCACGGCGATAATGGCGACGGCCGCCTTAGACATGTGCTTCTTCTGAGCGCCTTCATTGCTTGCATTGTTGGCGTTGTTTGCCGGTACAGCCTGCTGCCCAGCGGACATACTTCGATCTCCTTCGTTCTCGTACTTTCATACACACGTATGCGCTCTTAGCGCTCTTATGCGCACTCATATGCAGGGAAGTCGCTTTTCAAGCGGCTACTTCCCTGAAAACAAAAAACCCTCGCATTCCGCGAGGGTCATTGGCTGGGATGCCTGGACTCGAACCAAGAATGGCTGAACCAGAATCAGCTGTGTTGCCAATTACACCACATCCCAATTTGGCAGGCGTGGCAACTTCGAAAAGTTGTCCGTCGTACCCCCGACCGGATTTGAACCGGTGTTGGCGCCGTGAGAGGGCGTAGTCCTAGACCGCTAGACGATGGGGGCATATTCAGTTTTTCAACCGGCTGCTCGGTGAACCGCGCAACGAGTGATAAATATACGCAAGTATTCACCCTTACGCAACTTACGGCGTGTCGCGCGGAATTTCAACGATTTCAAGTGCTACGCTGCCACTACTGATGAATTTGCATGAACTCTACTGACGGATTATCAGTAAGCACTACTGATGAATTACCATCTAATGCACTGATGAAATTGCAGATGAGGCAATGATCTTTGCCTTGCACATTCATAGCCGGCAAATCAGCCTTCAAGAACCAAATGAGGCGCTTATGTTCCCTTGCGACAGCGAGCGCGTCGCGATGCTTGTAATGCAATGTCACGTCAAAGACCGCCGCCCGGTTACCTATCAACCGTTTCATGGACGCATGAAGGCGAAACCACCTACAAGGCACGTTTCGTGACCTCACTGCACAAACCAGCCATGTTCAACCTCGTACATATTCTCACTGGCATGCGGCGCAGCGGTAAGACTTTCCAGCTGTTCCAGCTCATCACTGAATACAAGAAAAGGTGGGCATCTGCACATGCAGACGCCCACCTTGAGTGTCCTTACAGCTCAGCCGAGCACGGAAGGAACCTTAGCTCACAGGTGCTCGCGCAGGCCCTTCAGGCGAGCGAGGGAAACCGGCTTGCCGACGATCTCCATGGACTCGAACAGCGGCGGGCTCACGCGACGACCAGACATGGCCACACGCACCGGACCGAAAGCGAGGCGCGGCTTGTAGCCGCCCTCCTCAACCAGAGCCTTGTTCAGGGTCTCATGCAGGTTGTCGGTCTTCCAGTCAGCCTCATCCACAGCCTCGAGTGCGGCGATGGCCTTGTCCAGCACCTCGCCGGCAGAATCCTTCAGCTGCTTCTTGGCGTCGTCAGCCGGCTCCAAGTAGCCCTCGGTGGAGAGCAGGGAGCCGACCATGCCGGCAACCTCACCCAGCAGGCGCACGCGCGGCTGAACCAGCGGAGCGGCGGCGGTCAGCACCTCACGCTCACGGTCGGTCAGGGCATCCCAGTTGTCGGCGGAAACCACACCGTCGCGGTGCAGGTACGGCACCGAGCGGCGCAGGAAGTCCTCGGGCTCAAGCATACGGATGTGCTCGGCGTTGATGGAGATGGCCTTGTCGATGTCGAAGCGGGCCGGGTTGGCCTTGACGTCGCGCACGTCGAACTTCTCGGTCATCTCGTCCATGGAGAACACGTCGCGGTCCGGTGCAATGGACCAGCCGAGCAGGGCCAGGTAGTTGAGCAGGCCCTCGCGGATGAAGCCATTGTCGCGGTGGTTGAACAGGTTGGACTCTGGGTCGCGCTTGGAGAGCTTCTTGTTGCCCTGGCCCATCACGTACGGCATGTGGCCGAACAGCGGCATCTCCTTGGCGATGCCGAGTTCCATAAGGTAACGGTAAAGCACGATCTGGCGCGGGGTGGAGCTCAGGAGGTCCTCGCCGCGCAGCACGACGTTGACTTCCATCATCGCGTCGTCGACCGGGTTGGTCAGCGTGTACAGTGGGTCGCCGTTCGGGCGCACGATCACGTAGTCCGGCACGGAGCCGGCCTTGAACTCGATGGTGCCACGAATCAGATCGTCAAAGGCGATGTCTTCATCAGGCATCTTGATACGTAGCGCAGGCTTGCGGCCCTCGGCGCGGAAGGCGGCCTTCTGTTCATCGGTCAGGTTGCGGTCGTAGCCATCGTAGCCGAACTCGGCCGGACGGCCGGCGGCAAGGTTGCGCTCCTTGATTTCCTCAGGAGTGGAGAAGGATTCGTAGGCGTAGCCGGCTTCGAGCAGCTTGGCGGCAACATCCTTGTAGAGTCGATACCCAGCCAACGCAGGGATTCGAGGATCTGGTTGTAGCTTTCTTCGGAGTCGCGCACGGCGTCGGTGTCTTCGATACGGATGATCAGCGTGCCGCCGGTGGCGCGAGCTTCCGCCCAGTTGAACAGGGCGGTACGAATCATGCCGACATGCGGGGTTCCGGTCGGCGACGGGCAGAAGCGAACACGAACGTTCTTGGGCAGTTCGGGTTTGGTGTTTTCAGCATCAGTCATAATCCCCTATTGTGCCGCGCGCGCCGGACGCGGAGAGCAGCGCTCCTCGCTCTTTTGCTTCGTTATTGATGTTTCGGGCCAACACCATCCCAAAACGGCCATTTTCCAACGAAATCTCTTTTGCCTGCCATTTGCTTTTCTTTTAAAAGCAAAATCAAAAGAAAAGAAAACAGCAAACGAGAATCAGCAGGCCAGGCCCACGAACAGCAGATCCCAGTCTTGAGATTCGTCTTCGTGCGATTCGCGCTGCTCAACGGCGGCATCCGTGTATTCGTGGTTCATGGCATTCCCTACATCTCTGTATGTTGCTTTATGCATAGCGCCAAAAGCTTCGTCTGCTTTCCAGTTCCGCCCCGCAACTGTGCGCAATATTCATGCAACAGGTTACACAACCGATCGATAACGTTCACCCTCAACTGATATCGATTTGATAACCATCGATTCTTTCCAGTGCATTCACCACAACTTTGGACATTATTTGGCGCAATTGTTGAGTTTTCCACTCATGCAATGGAAGAATATGATGTGACACATAGGTCTTATGAAAGGGGAATCAATGTCTGATCCCAACAATGTGCCTTTGCCTCAGCAGCCTGAGGCCAACGGTACGCCCACACCTAATCCCGTACCGCAGTATGGCGCACCGGCCCCGGCGCAGCCCTCACAGCCGGCGCAGCCCGCTTACGGACAGCCGGCATACGGTCAGCCTGCTCCGACCGCGAACTCTTATGGCCAGGCCGTACCAACCTACGGTCAGCCCGCGCCCGACGCCAACACCTACGGTCAATCCGCACCGGCGTACGGCACACCGGCCCCCGATGGCAATCCTTACGGCCCGGTTCCGCCGTCTTACGGCCAATACGCCGCGCCCACTGCCACTGTGCCGCTGGATAAGCCTTACTACGGATGCTCCTTCCAAGAAGCCTTCCTGCGCTTCTGGAAGAAGTACACGGTGTTCAAGGGCCGCGCGTCCCGCAGTGAATTCTGGTGGTGGGTGCTGGCCGCTTTCGGCATCAATATAGTGCTGGACATCCTCAACACCGCCACAGATGAAAAGCTTGGCTTCCTCGCCACCATTTGGGGTCTGGTGACCCTAATCCCCACCCTGGCACTTTCCGTCCGCCGTCTGCATGACACGAACAAGCCTGGCTGGTGGGTTGCCATTTTCTATATCGCGATGGTTATCGGCCTTATCATCATGATTATCGGCGGTGGTGCGGCACTGTACGGCGGGTTCAGGAGCCTTGGCAGTTATGACTATGGTTATGGCAGCATGGCCGCCGGCGGTCTTGGCGCGGCGGTCATTGGTGCGTTGATTACGCTGGCCGGCTGCGTTGTCTATATCGTGTTCATGGCTCTTCCCAGCAAGCCGGAGGGCGCACGTTTTGACGATGGCGCGGCGGCAACCCCCATGCCTCAGGGTGCTTACGGCGCACCATACAGCACGCCTGTACCCCCGAATTTCGCCGCTCCGAACGCGCCCGCACCCGGCTTCAACCAGCCGGCCCCGGCTTACGGCCAGCCGCCCATGCCAACCCCCGACTATGGCCAGCCGGCTGCACCCGCACCTGATTACGGTCAGGTGCCGGCCCCGCAGTACGGCCAACCGGAGGCCCCGGCCCCACAGTACGGCCAGGTTCCGCCGATGCCTCAAAACGCCGGCGACGAATCCGCAACACCTTCTGAGCACACGGCTCCCGCCGGCGACAATGCCCAGAAACCCCGGCAAGGCCAGTAACCGATATCGGTGAACTTCCGTTGAAGAAGTTCCCCGCAACCAATGATGAAGCCCTACTCAACGCGAGTAGGGCTTCATCATTCTCGGCACTGTATTATCGGCACTGTATTCAGCCAACTACCCCAACGGCATCACGGCAATGGACTGCGAAAGCATATACGATTCACCCGGACTAAGGGCAACGATACGGTCTCGGCACGCCGCTGCCTCCACGGCCACAAAGCCACGCCATTCACCCGTCTTGGCATGGGCAATGGCGTTGCCGCCCTGCTCTCCGGGATTCCACACCACCGTCTGCGGCGAGCCGGTCTTGCCGATGCGAATCACACGACCCAGCACATGGTCCTGCAATTCCAGTGCAGCATCGGAATAATACACACGGTCCACCGGCTGATCGCCGAACATCACCGATGGCTGTTCTTGTAGTTTTGGCGGGAATCCGGCTTCCGTGGCATCCAGATATGTTGCACCCCGCAAACCGACCAGCCGCGCGCCGAGCACATCGCCGACATGCAGATACGAGTGCAGCGCCGCCTCATACGACATCGGCTCACCTCCCGTGTTGGTAACGGTCAGCGTCATCGTCAGCGTATCGCTGGCACACACCTCGTATGCGGCATGGAAACGCACGTTGGGTTCATCCTCGATCCATGGCACTTCGCCAGTCGTCAGTCGTTCGGAATCCAGCACATACCGCACACGGGCACCGGTAAACGCCCCTTCGTCCAGCGCCCACTGGCGCAATCGTGCGAACCCATGAATCGGTCGCTTCGCAGTCTGCCCGCCATGCACAAACCCCGGCCCGAACCAGGGGAAGCACACCGGCACTCCCCCGCCAACCGGCTGACCAGCTTCGAAATGCCATGTGCGGGGCGTCCAGATTACATCCGGCTGCCCCGCCGGGGCCCAGCGCAGCAGATGCGCCCCGTAATCGCTGATTACCGCGCTACCGCCGTCATTGGTGAGCGTGCGCAGATTGACGCCATTGCCCATAAGTGTTTCTTCTTCCGTTGCGTAAGCGATGTTCTTCACCACATAGACGATTTCCTTGGCACGGAGGAATCGCGAGCAGGGGTAAGAGAACCGATCAGGCGGGCTAAGCTGCCTTGATTCTCACAACTCCACGGTTTCTTTGCCAGGGTCATCTTTAATGTGCGCAAACTTGGCGGCCAAGGCCTCCTTGTTGCGCTTTTCGTCTTCTTCCTTGGCCTTCTTCTTGGCTTCGTCCGGGTTCCAGAGCACATCGTCGCGGTGCTTGGTCCATTCGGCACCGGCCAGCGGGGCAATGTATTCGGCGGTGGCGGTCAGGGTGTCACCGGCATTGGCACGCGTATCAATCAGATCAAGAATCTGCTGGTCGGTCAGGCAGATGCGCGGAATCGAGCACTGCTCACGTAATTCGTTGACGTACAGCAGAATCGGCAACGTTACGATGGCGGTGGCCCGGGCCTCGTCAGCAACATCAGCGGCATCAGCAACAGCCGGACCAACCAAGCCAACCGTCTCGGCATGCCCGCTCACCGGAAGCCGCCAAACGTCCGCCAGCCTCGGCATCGGCCTCAACCTGAGCCTCCACGGAGACAACCGTCTCACGGACTGCGGCCTCGACATGCGAATCCCAGTCAACACCTAAAGCTTCGGCGGCATCGAAAATCAGCTGCACATCGCCGGATTCCGAGTAACCGGCCATCGTATCGTAGGCGTCATTGGCAGCAAGCAGCGTGTCTACGATGCTTTGCGGACGGCCAGGAATCTCATCGGCCCCCTCGTAGACGAATTCGGCGTCAGGCATCGTAACATCCTGACCGGTGAGAATGCGTGCGAACGCGTGCGTGACACGCACCTGCAGGTTCTCCGCATACTTGGCGTCATTGTCCATCTGCATGGCTTCGGTCAGCGGCCACAGGCTAATTAGCGCCGAGCCGGCTTCAGCGGCCTCAGCTACCCCCGGCAATGCCGCGATCCGTGCGATTGCCTCACGATTGAGTTCAATGGTCATTCATGCTCCTCTGCGTTCACCACTTGATTGTAGTGCGTCCCATTGGCTCCCTCTGAGGGGAGCCCAGATTGTAGCTCAGCTATTCACCAGTGTGCCGTTACTTGACGTTGGCTGCTGGGTCGACATACGTGATTGACATCACACGGCCGGTTTCGTTGTCGTACGTCACCGAGGTCACGGAGGCGAGCGCCGTGTGCCGCAGGACGGACACACCACCGTGCAGGTGCGGGGCCATGTGATAGACCTGCGTATTTCCACAATTCCCACGGTGTACGGCGAAAAGCTGGTGCTG
>OHVN01000661.1_pt1 | contig 10772 bp, 10 predicted proteins | sample 1579481 | NCBI WGS metagenome assembly OHVN01 (sample SAMEA3882532, study PRJEB24775) | human gut metagenome | biome: human-associated habitat; feature: intestine environment; material: feces | place: Netherlands | collected 2009/2010 | reverse complement strand
CTTTGATAAGCTGATCGCCACCATCCGAAGCCGTGAAATATCGGCTTCTATTATTTTGCAGTCGCAGAGTCAGCTAAAGACCATCTACAAGGACGCGGCGGATACCATCGTCGGTAACTGTGACAGCACCTTGTTTTTGGGAGGCAAGGAGAAATCCACGCTCAAGGAAATTTCGGAGCTGCTGGGGAAAGAGACCATTGATCTCTATAACCAGTCCGAAAACCGGGGCAGCCAGGTTTCCCACGGCCTCAGTTATCAGAAATTAGGAAAGGAGTTGATGACCCAGGACGAATTGGCAGTGATGGACGGCGGCAAGTGTATCTTCATGCTGCGGGGCGTGCGCCCGTTCCTTTCGGACAAGTACGACCTCACCCGGCACCCGAATTACAGATACACGGCCGACGCCGACCCTAAAAATGTCTTTGACATGGAACGGTACATGAAGAAGCAGCGTGCCGTGGTAAAACCCACGGACACCTTCGATGTGTACGAGATTGACGCAACAACTTAACCCAAAATCAAAAACATTTTTTAGGAGGATTATTTTATGGAATTTTTCAACAGCGCAGTTGGTGTTTTGCAGACTCTCGTAGTGGCCCTGGGCGCAGGTCTTGGTATCTGGGGCGTTATCAACCTTCTGGAAGGTTACGGCCAGGATAACCCTGCTTCCAAAAGCCAGGGTATGAAACAGTTGATGGCCGGCGGCGGTGTCGCCCTCATCGGCATCACCCTTGTACCTCTGCTCTCCGGCCTGTTCGGTTGATCGTCCGGCGGTGATCGCTTATGGGCGGCATACTCGACAAACTCGATGAATGGCTCCGAGGGCTGCTCATCGAGGGGACCACGGGAAACCTGTCGGGCATGTTCGATACGGTCAATACCAAAGTAGGCGAGATCGCCGGTGAAGTGGGACAGACGCCGCTGGCATGGAACAGCGGCGTCTTTTCTATGATCCGAAACCTCTCTGAAACGGTGATCGTTCCAATCGCCGGGGTTATCCTGACATTCGTAATGTGTTATGAGCTGATCCAGCTTGTGACAGAGAAAAACAATCTGCACGATGTAGATACCTGGATTTTCTTCAAGTGGATTTTCAAAACCTTCTGTGCCGTTCTCATTGTGACGAACACATGGAATATCGTCATGGGTATCTTCGATGTGGGGCAAAGCGTTGTAAACAGCAGCGCAGGCGTCATCATCGGAAATACCTCCATTGATATCAGCAGCGTCATCACGGATATGGAGGCGCAGCTTGAAGCCCTGGGCACGGGAGAACTGTTCGGGCTGTGGTTCCAGTCTCTTTTCGTGGGGCTTACCATGAACGCCCTTTCCATCTGTATCATGCTTGTCATCTACGGCCGCATGATCGAGGTGTATTTGACAACTTCCGTTGGACCGATTCCGCTTGCCACTATGACAAACCGGGATTGGAGCCATACAGGACAGAACTACTTGAAATCCCTGTTTGCATTGGCGTTCCAGGCATTTCTAATCATGGTGTGCGTGGGAATCTACTCTGTTTTGGTACAGAGTATCGCCACGGACGGAAATATCTCAGGCGCGATATGGGCCTGCATGGGCTACACGGTCCTGCTGTGCTTCGCCCTGTTCAAGACCGGCAGCCTCTCTAAGAGCCTGTTCGGAGCGCATTAAGGAGGCTTGATAAATTGGCGTATGTAACCATTCCAAAGGATTTGACGAAAGTAAAATCCAAAGTGCTGTTTGGGCTTACCAAACGGCAGCTTATATGTTTCGGAGCGGCGGCACTCATCGGAGTACCGCTTTTCTTTTTGCTCAGACGCACGGCCAGCAACAGCGCCGCCGCGTTCTGCATGATTATCGTCATGCTCCCGTTCTTTCTGCTCGCCATGTATGAGCGGCACGGCCAACCCCTGGAAGTGGTGGCCGGACAGGTCATCCGCTGTATGTTCCTGCGGACGAAGGAGCGGCCTTACCAGACAAACAATTTCTACGCAGCCCTGGAGCGGCAGGCCCAGGCGGAAAAGGAGGTGAAAGCCATTGTTCAGAAAGCGAAAGCCAGAGCCGCAGGCACGGCAGGCGGCAAAACCCACGGTAAAGCTGACCGCCGCAGAAAAGCGTGAGATCAGCCGTATTCTGGAAACTGCCAGAGGCGACGGCAAGGTACATTCCGCACAGGACACTTTACCGTTCCGCCAGATGTACCCGGACGGCCTGTGCAAGCTGGACGACCACACCTGGTCGAAGTGTATCGAGTTCGAGGATGTGAATTATCAGCTTGCGAAACCTGACGATCAGACAGCGATCTTTGAAGCCCTCTGCGATATGTATAACGCCCATGACGCTTCTATCGGGATGCAGCTCTCCCTTGTGAGCCGCCGCATGAACCGGGAGGATTTTGTGAAGCGTATCGAGATCGCAGCGCAGGGAGATCACTTCGACCATATCCGTGAGCTTTACACGCAAATGCTCCGCAAGCAGCTTGAACGGGGCAACAACGGTCTTATCAAAACAAAGTACCTGACCCTCACCATCGAGGCACGGGACAGCAAAACCGCACGGGCACGATTTTCCCGGATTGTCATGGACGCCCTCAACCATTTCAAGGTCATGGGCGCTCTGGCAAAAGAGCTTGGCGGCAAGGAATGGCTGGAAATGCTCCACGGCATCCTGCACCCGGACGGGGAACGGTTTGCCTTTGAATGGAGCTGGCTTGCCCCTTCCGGCCTGTCGGTTCAGGATTTTATCGCACCTTCTTCTTTCCGCTTCGGTGAAGCAAGGAAGTTCACGATGGCGGATAAATTCTGTGCCGTGTCCTTTCTGCAGATCAGCGCACCGGAAATGGATGACCGTATGCTCACCGAACTGCTGGATACGGACAGCGGGCTGCTTGTCAGCCTCCATATCCGCAGTATGGATCAGAACGAGGCAATCAAAACGGTCAAGCGAAAGATCACTGACATTGACAGTATGAAGATCGACGCGCAGAAAAAGGCGGTGCGGGAAGGTTTCGATATGGATATCATCCCCACCGATCTTGCCACCTACGCAGGCGAGGCAAAGAACATCCTCCGTGACCTGCAAAGCAGAAATGAGCGAATGTTCCTGATGACCTTCCTGGTGGTAAATTTTGCAGACAGCAAGCAAAAGCTGGAGAATGATCTTCTCCGTGCGGCAAGCGTGGCGCAGAAATATAACTGCTCCCTGGTGCGGCTGGACTTTCAGCAGGAGGACGGCTTCGTGTCGGCTCTGCCCCTGGGTGTCAACCGCATTAAGATACAGCGCGGGCTTACCACTTCGGCGGTGGCGGTGTTCGTTCCCTTCACCACACAGGAGATTTTCCACGGCGGCGAAGCTCTCTACTACGGGCTCAATGCCACTTCCGGCAATATGATCCTTGCCGACCGCAAAAAGCTGAAAACGCCCAACGGCATGATCTTAGGTACGCCCGGCAGCGGCAAGAGTTTTTCCGCAAAGCGTTCCATCGTGGGTGTGTTCCTAAATACAAAGGACGATATCTTGATCTGCGACCCGGAGGCAGAATATTTTCCGCTGGTGAACCGTCTGGAAGGACAGGTCATCAAAATCTCGCCTACCAGCACGCAGTATGTGAACCCTATGGATATCAACCTCAATTACAGCGAGGATGATAACCCTCTGGCGTTGAAATCTGACTTTATCCTGTCGTTCTGTGAACTGGCGGCAGGCGGCCGGAACGGTCTGGAGCCAGTGGAAAAAACGGTCATTGACCGTGCCGTGCGGATCGTGTACCGCCCATATATCGCAGACCCCCGCCCGGAGAATATGCCGCTGCTGGAAGATTTGTATGACGAGATCAAACGGCAGCCGGAGCCGGAGGCACAGCGAATCGCGGCGGCGCTGGAACTGTATGTGCATGGCAGCCTGAATGTTTTTAATCACCGTACCAATGTGGATATCAACAACCGCATTGTCTGCTTCGATATCAAGGAGCTGGGAAAGCAGCTCAAAAGCCTGGGTATGCTGGTGATCCAGGACCAGGTATGGAACCGTGTTTCCCAAAACCGGGATCAGGGCAAATCCACCTGGTATTTCGTGGACGAGTTCCACCTTCTGCTGCGCGGCGAGGTCGGTACCTGGAGCGTGGAGATTTGGAAACGCTTTCGTAAATGGGGCGGTATCCCCACGGGGATCACGCAGAACATCAAGGACCTGCTTTCCTCCCCAGAGATCGAGAACATCTTTGAAAACAGCGATTTTGTGTACCTTCTGAACCAGGCCAGCGGAGACAGAAAAATTCTCTGCGAGCGCCTGAATATCTCTAACCAGCAGGCGGCGCATATCAGCAACGCAGGCCCCGGCGAGGGGCTGATCTTCTTCGGCAATGTGATCCTGCCTTTTGTGGATGACTTCCCGAAGGACAACGAGCTTTACAGCATTATGACAACAAAACTTGGTGAAACCGGGAAAGGAGAAAACGAACATGAATGATCCCCGCTATTTGCATACGGAAGAAAAACAGGAGGGCGAAACCTTCTTTGATGTGATGAACCGGCTGATTGCCAGAAGCAAGGCGGTCACGGCGGATATGGAGGCGGTTCTTGCGGAGCTGGAAAGTGAGATCGAACCGTTCCGTGCACCGAAGGGTCATGAATAAACTGACCCATGTGAGCCTGTTTTCCGGCATTGGCGGTCTGGACCTGGCGGCGGAGGCTGCCGGGTTTGAAACCGTCTGCCAGTGTGAGTGGGCGGATTTTCCGCACTCCGTCCTCTCCGCACGATGGCCGGATGTTCCCAGGTTCCGGGATATTACTACTTTCACGAAGGAGGCGTTTTTTGAAAAAACAGGACTTGAAACAGTTACCGTTATCTCAGGCGGCTTTCCCTGTCAGCCCTTCTCCACCGCCGGAAAACGGAAGGGCTTTGCGGATGAACGCTACCTGTGGCCGGAAATGTGCCGCGTTATTACCGAGCTGCGGCCCCGTTGGGTGCTTGGGGAAAATGTTGCTGGCTTCATCAATATGGGGCTCGACAAAACGATCTTTGACCTGGCAAAAGCGGGATACGCTGTTCTCCCATTCGTATTTCCGGCTTGCGGCGTCGGCGCATGGCATGAGCGCCAGCGAACTTTTATCGTCGCGGCTGATGTTTCCCACGCCCCTTGCCTCCGACAACAACACCGCCAGGGACGCGGCAAGCCTGGATGTGTTCCTGTCGGACAATGGGATATTCCGCAAGAGGAACCGAAACGGGACGATCTGGAGCCTCAGCCTGTCGGCGGCGGTATTCTATCTGACCCCGGTGGCGTCGGACGGTTTCCGCTCGACCTTGAAGCCGTCGGCCTTCGATCCGGCGAAGAAGGACGGGAACCTGTCGGCGCAGATCATCTCTCAGGAACAGCCGGTGTCCGAAACGGCAGCACTGAACCCGGATTGGGTGGAATGGCTCATGGGCTTCCCGAAAGGATGGACGGACGTATCCTCTGGGCTGCCGAGCCAGAAGGAATCCCCCGCATGACCGAGCGCATGGATGACCGGGCGCTGCGGTTGAAAACATTGGGAAATGCGGTCTGCCCGCCCCAGGCCTATCCCATTTTCCGCTATATCGCCATGATCGAGAATGGCACCTGCGGCGACTTTTGCCCCTATGGAAAGGAAGGTGACTGCCTATGAGGGAACTGAAAGCGACCGATAAGATCACGCAGAAAATGACCCGTGACGGTGCGGTATCGGAAAACCTTGCCACGGGCGAGGTGGAACATATCAGCAGCCGGGAGCCGGAAACGGAACTGTCCGCTTCTTCGGAAGAATCCGCTGGCGCTGCGGCTGACCTTGCCCTGCGTGCGGCGGAACACCATGAGAAGAAAAGCGCACGAAAGGCGGAAAAGGCTGACACCCAGGCGGTGCGGGATGGTTCTGCCACAAGGCAGCGCCCGTCCTCCCGTCTGCAATTCACCGAGGAAGAACGCGCCGATCCCACACTTGGAAAATATATCGACCGTTCCGACCGTGCGGCGGACCGGCTGGACGCGGCAAAGGCCGCTATCCCCACAAAGAAAATTCTCCGTACCGAGCGAGTTTTTGACGAGACAGCCGGAAAAGGCAAGATGCAGCTTCACTTTGAAGAAGTGGAGAAACGCCCCAACGGACGCCTGCGGCACAATCCACTTTCCCGACCGGTCCATGAGATCGTCCACGCCGCCCATGCGAAGGTGCATGAGGTGGAACAGGAAAATGTGGGTGTTGAGGCTGGACACAAGGGCGAGGTGCTGACGGAACGCGGGCTTGCCTACGGAAAAGGCAAAGTCCGTGCCGCCGTCCACCATCACCGCACAAAGCCCTGGCGTGACGCGGCGAAGGCAGAGCAGGCATCGGTCAAGGCAAACGCCGACTACCTTTACCAAAAGGCACTGCATGATGATCCTGCATTGGCAGCTTCTAACCCGGTATCCCGCTTTCTGCAGAAACAGCGGATCAAGCGGAACTATGCAAAGGAGCTGCGGCAGACGGAGAAAACCGCAAAGAACACAGCGACCACGGCGAAAAGTGCGGCGCAGAAAGCAAAGGACGCATTCAAGGAAACATTCCTCTACATCAAACACCATAGCCGGGCGGTTCTGCTGGTGATCGGCATTGGCGCCTGTGTTGCCCTGCTGTTTGGCGGGGTATCTTCCTGTTCCATGATGGCGGGCTCCGGCGTGGGCGGTGTATTTACTTCTTCTTATCTCTCCGAGGATGCGGATATGCTGGCTGCGGAGGCGGCCTACTGCGAACTGGAGCAGGAGCTTCAATATGAGCTGGACCACTATGAGGCTCTGCACCCCGGATATGACGAATACCGTTTTGATCTGGATGAGATCGAGCATGACCCTTATGTGCTGATCTCCATTCTCACGGCGTTCCATGAAGGGGTGTTCACCATCGACGAAGTTCAGGCGGAGCTGCAAATGCTCTTTGAAAAGCAGTACATCCTGACGCAGACCGTGGAAGTGGAGGTACGCTATCGGACGGAGACACGGACAGACAGCGAGGGAAACGACTATGACGTGGAAGTACCGTACAACTACTATATCTGCAAGGTGAAGCTGGAAAACTTCGACCTTTCCCATGTGCCGGTCTACATCATGGACGAAGAAACGCTTTCCCTGTATGCGGTCTATATGGCAACGCTGGGGAACCGGGAAGATTTGTTCCCCGGCTCCGGCTATGTAGACAAGTACACCAAACCACCCACCACCTATGATATTCCGCCTTCCGCACTGGAAGATGAAACCTTTGCGGCGCTCATTACCGAGGCGGAGAAGTACATCGGCTATCCCTATGTCTGGGGCGGCAGCAATCCGAACACTTCTTTTGATTGCTCCGGCTTCGTGTCCTGGGTGCTGACGCAAAGCGGCGTCTGCAATACGGGCAGGCTGGGAGCCCAGGGACTCTACAATATTTCCACCCCGGTATCCTCTGCCAACGCAAGACCCGGCGACCTGATCTTTTTCGTCGGCACTTACGATACACCGGGCGTTTCCCATGTGGGTATCTATGTGGGCGGCGGAAAAATGCTGCATTGCGGCGACCCCATTCAGTATGCAGATATCAACACAAGCTACTGGCAATCCCACTTTTACGCTTTCGGGCGACCGCCCTACAACTAAAAAACGATATGGAGGTAATTTGATTTATGGCAACGACACAGAAGATCCGCAATGACATTGCGAAAACCAAAGAAAAGATCGCGGAGCAGCAGAAACGCCTTCGTGCGCTGGAGGCCCAGCTTGCGGAGGAAGAAAATCTGGAAATCGTCCGCATGGTGAAAGCCGTGAAGATGGACAACAAGGAACTGACTGCCTTCCTGAAAGCCTATGCCAGCGGCATGATCTCCCTGCCGGAAGGTATGCTGCAGGAGGGCAACACCGAGAATGAGGAAACGGAGGGATACGAGGATGAAGCATAACTTTATGACAAAAATGGTATCGGCTCTTTTGGCGGTGGTGCTCAGCACTGCCGCTTTTTCTGTCACCGCCTTTGCCAGCGGCGGCGAGGAAAGCACGGAGTCCGTGGCTGAACAGGAAACGGCCGGTGATGTCTCTGATCTGCTTTCCGCTCTGGCCGGCAGCCAGGTCACGGTATCCGTCACCGAGGACGGTATCCAGTTCAGTTCCGGCGAAAATGACTCCGGGCAGACCGGCACCGTCACCACGGGCGGCGGCAATCTGAATGTCCGCACGGGTGCGGGAATGGACTACACCGCCTTCACCCAGCTTCCCAACGGAACGACCGTGAAGGTGATCGGCACGGACGGCGACTGGCTGAAGGTCATCCTGCCAGAGAAAATCGGCTATGTCTATTCCGGCTACATGACGGTAAGTGACGGCGAGGCTGGCTCCGGGGAAGGTCCTTTCTCTCTGGACGCGGAAACGCTGGAAAATCTGCTGGGGATGCTGGGCGGCGGTCTGAATGGCGGTGCCGCCCTGACGCCGGACGGGAACCTTTCGCTGATCGACGATATCGGCAGCCCTACCACCAGTGGCAAACAGTTTATCACAGTGGAAACGAAGAACGGCAATGTGTTCTATCTCATTATCGACCGTGACGACGAGGGCGAGGAAACCGTGCATTTTCTGAACCAGGTGGATGAAGCCGACCTCATGGCACTCACGGAGGACGGAGAAAAGGCGGAAACGCCTATTGTCTGCACCTGTACGGAGAAGTGCCAGGCCGGAGCGGTCAATACCGCTTGCCCGGTCTGCGTAAAAAACCTTAGTGAATGTGTTGGCACAGAACAGAAAGCTGCGGAGCTCACCGAGCCGGAGAATCCGGAACCCAAAAAGAAAAGCAATACCGGGGCGATCCTGGCGGTGCTGCTGATCCTTGCAGCCGGAGGCGGCGCGGCAGTCTATTTCCTGGTGCTGAAACCGAAGCAGGGCAAGAAAGTTCCCGCTGATCTGGATGATTTCGACCTGGAGGATGAAGAAGAATATCTGACCGAGGACGAGGAAACGGAGGAAAAGAATGAGTAAACTGATTATTGCAGAAAAACCGAGTGTGGCAAAATCTATCGCATCGGCCCTGGGTGCTTCATCCAGGGCCGATGGCTTTTATGAGGGCAGCGGCCTTCTCGTATCCTGGTGCGTTGGGCACCTGGTATCCCCGATGGATGCGGGCGGCTATGACGAGCGTTTCAAGAAATGGCGCTATGACGATCTTCCCATTCTGCCGGAGCCGTTCCGCTATGTGCTGGCACCCGGCAAAGAGGACGCCTTTGAAAATCTCCGTGCTCTGATGAATCGCTCCGACGTGGATACCATCGTCAATGCCTGTGACGCTGGGCGTGAAGGCGAGTTGATCTTCCGTCTGATGTATGAAATGGCTGGTTGCCGCAAGCCGGTCCTCCGTCTCTGGATTTCTTCGATGGAGGACAGCGCTATCCGGGAGGGCTTTTCTGATCTGCGCCCCGGCGCCGATTATGAAGCCCTGTATCAATCCGCACTCTGCCGCCAGAAAGCGGATTGGCTGGTGGGGATCAATGCCACGCGCCTTTTCTCCGTTCTCTATCACCGCACCCTGAATGTGGGCCGTGTTCAGACACCCACACTGGCAATGCTGGCGGAGCGTGACGCGAAGATCACGCTGTTCCACAAGGAAAAATATCATCTGCTGCGTCTGACGCTGGATAGAGCCGAGGCGGTGTCGGAGAAATTCACCGATTCGGCAGCGGCGGAACAGGCAGCGGCCATGTGCAAGGGTGCGGCCGTCACCTGTACCTCTGTCACGAAGGAGCAGAAGAAGGAGCAGCGGCCAAAGCTCTATGACCTCACCACCTTGCAGCGTGAGGCAAACCGCCTGTTCGGATACACGGCGAAGCAGACCCTTGACTACGCCCAGAGCCTCTACGAAAAGAAGCTGCTGACCTATCCCCGCACGGACAGCCGGTATCTGACCTCCGACATGGCGGAAACAGCCTCCTGCGTCATCCATCTGGCGGCGAACGTGCCGCCCTTTGATAGCTGCAGTAACTTCTTCCCGCTGGTAGAGTCCATGATCTCCGACAAGGATGTATCCGACCACCACGCCATTATCCCCACGATGGAGATTGAAAAAGCGGATATCAAGGCTCTGCCCCTGGGCGAGCGCAATTTGTTTCTCTTGGTCTGCTGCAAGCTGCTGTGTGCATCAGCGGAGCCGTATGTGTATGAGGCAGTCACGGTAACTTTCGACTGCGGCGGCTATTCTTTCACCGCAAAGGGCAAGCGCATCCTCTCCGAAGGCTGGCGGGAAATCGACCGCATTTTCCGTGCCTCCCTGAAAGAAAAGCCTGTGGATGGGGACGGCGATACGCTCCCGGACTTCACCGAAGGGCAAACTTTTGACGGTGCGGAGGTTGCTGTTACCGAGCATTTCACCCAGCCGCCGAAGCCCTACACCGAAGATACCCTCCTGTCCGCTATGGAGAACGCAGGCAAGGATGATATTCCCGATGAGGCGGAGCGAAAAGGTCTTGGCACGCCTGCGACCAGGGCGGCAATCATCGAAAAGCTGGTGGCTGCCGGATTTGTGGAACGCAAGGGCAAGAGCCTGATCCCCACAAAAGCCGGTATCAACCTTGTCACGATTCTGCCGGAGCCACTGACCTCTCCCATGCTGACAGCGGAATGGGAACAGAAATTGACGGAGATCGCAAAAGGCGGCGCTGACCCGGATACCTTCATGGATGGTATCCGCACGATGGTTCAGGAGATCGTGTCCACCTATTCCTGTATTTCCGAGGACGGCAAAAGGCTGTTTGCCCCGGAGAAGGAAGTGATCGGCACCTGCCCCCGC
>OHVN01000655.1_pt1 | contig 10798 bp, 7 predicted proteins | sample 1579481 | NCBI WGS metagenome assembly OHVN01 (sample SAMEA3882532, study PRJEB24775) | human gut metagenome | biome: human-associated habitat; feature: intestine environment; material: feces | place: Netherlands | collected 2009/2010 | reverse complement strand
TGGAAAACCTCCCATTTCCCGATGTCCAAGAAATGGGAGGCAGTTCACTGTCCCCTTTGTGGTGGTTTTTGGCGCGGATGGGTTAGTTGAGGGCGGCTTGGGCTAGGCGAGCTTCGGCGGCCTCCTCGGTGACGCCAAGGGCCACGGAGAACTCCTCGATGGAGCGGCGTTTGGCCTCCTTGAGTACGCGCATGTAGTAGGAGCTGGGTTTTTTATCAGCTTCCTCGGCCTGGCGAATGCGGTGCATCATGGTTTTTGCCACGCGGACCGTCTCGGGCGCACCCAGCTTGAGCTGCTGTTTAAAGTGCGTCTCCTCCAGCGAGCTGTTGCGCTCGGTAAAGGTGTCGCACTCGAGCTCGTCGTAGTGGCTCAGCAGGTGCTCTGCATCTTGCTGGGAGATGGCGGCATGCAGACGGTCGGCCTGCGCCACGGGGTACATGAGGATCGTCTGCGCATGTCCCTGCTTGGTCTCGAGCAACAGCATGGGCTGCGGCGTGTCGTCCCTAAAACCGACGACGGTGCAGACTCCCTGGCCCGGATGAATGACGTGTTGACCGATTGAGAACATGCTACCTCCAACTTATACGAATTTACGTATGTCTAGAATAACACGCTGACGTGCGCAAACCCTTACTTTATGCAGGAAAAGCACACAACTCCGATAGGTAAGAGTATTCGATAACAGACGCAGCTCATTCACACCTTTATGCATTTTCAACGCGTGCATAATTTGCAGGCAGACTGGCATCTTTGAGTGACTCCATACAAGCTGTAGTCAATTTTGTGCATATGCAATATCTATTAGCTTTACCCTGCGACAGTAGCTACCGCTTGTGATAGAGTGCTACAAACTCTGGCTTTTGCCCTACGAGTGACCAAGAGCTCGGGGGCTTTAACACAAGGAGGATCTATGCCCGAGAAGATTGAAGAGCTGGTACGCGCTGCGCTTGCTGCGGCCCAGGAGGCCGGCGACCTTTCCGCATTTGAACTTGACGATTGCGCCATCGAGCGACCGGCTGACACTTCTCATGGCGAGTGGACCTCCACCATGGCCCTGAAGTCCGCCAAGCTGGCCCACTGCGCCCCGCGTAAGATCGCCGAGGCCATCGTTGCCCATATGCCCGAGGACCCCGCGATCGAGAAGGTCGAGATCGCAGGCCCCGGCTTCATCAACTTCTACCTCTCCGTTGCCGTCAAGAATGCCATCTTTGGCGAGGCTCGCGAGAAGGGCATGGACTTCGCTAAGTCCAACGTCGGTGGTGGCCTGAAGACCCAGGTCGAGTTCGTCTCCGCCAACCCCGTCGGCCCCATGCACATCGGCCACGGCCGCTGGGCCGCGCTGGGCGACTCGCTCTGCCGTGTTATGGACCACGCCGGTTACGACATCCAGCGTGAGTTCTACATCAACGACCACGGCTCTCAGATGAACACCTTCGGCAACTCCATCAGCACGCGCTATATGCAGCTTGCCGACATCATCGCCAAGCAGGGCGTGGATATCGACGAGGCTCACAAGCTGCTGATCGCCGACCGCGACGCCTTTGTTGCCGACGAGAACGACGAGCACCCCGAGACCCATCCGTATCAGGACAACTTTGCCGAGACCCTGGGCAAGGACTCCTACGGCGGCGACTACATCATCGACGAGGCTGCCGAGTTCTGGCGCACCGACGGCGACAAGTGGGTCAACGCCGATCCGCAGGAGCGCATGGAGAGCTTCCGCGAGCGCGGCTACGTGAAGATGGTCGACAACATGCGCGACCTCTGCCACGCCGTCAATTGTGACTTCGATCGTTGGTACTCCGAGCGTTCGCTGTACGTGAAGGACACCGAGGGCGAGACCGCCGGCACCTCTGCCGTCGACCGCGCTTTTGAGAAGCTCGACAAGATGGGCTACCTCTACACCAAGGACGGCGCCCTGTGGTTCCGCTCCACCGACCTGGGCGATGACAAGGACCGCGTCCTGATCAAGTCCGACGGCGAGTACACCTACTTCGCCTCCGACGTTGCCTATCACTGGGATAAGTTCCAGCGCGTCGACCACGTCATCGACATCTGGGGCGCCGACCACCACGGCTACATCGAGCGCGTCCGCTGCGTCTGCGACGCTCTGGGTTACCCCGGCAAGTTTGAGGTTCTGCTGGGCCAGCTCGTCAACCTGCTGCGCAACGGCAAGCCCGTCCGTATGTCCAAGCGCAAGGGCACCATGGTGACCCTGCAGGAGCTCGTCGACGAGGTCGGCTCCGATGCCGCTCGCTACACGCTCATCTCCAAGAGCTCCAACCAGATGGTCGACTTCGATATTGAGGCCGTCAAGAAGCGCGACAACTCCAACCCGGTGTACTACGTGCAGTACGCTCACGCCCGCGTGTGCTCCATCCTGCGCCGTGCTGCTGACGTTACGCCCAAGCAGGCTGACGAGATGGGCATGAAGGCCGTCGCCGCCAAGGCCATCGGTGAGAACGTCGATTACTCGCTGCTGACCGACCCGACCGAGCTCGCCCTTTCGCGCAAGCTCAACGAGCTCACCGACCTCATCGCCAGCTGCGCTCGCGACCGCGCCCCGTTCCGTCTGACGCACTTTGCCGAGGAGCTTGCCGGCGACTTCCACAGCTTCTACGCTGCCTGCCAGGTGCTGCCGAGCGAGGGCCGTCCCGTCGACCCCGAGCTTTCGTGTGCCCGTCTGGCCGCTTGCGATGCCGTCCGCGTGACGCTCGCCCTGGTGCTCACCCTTGTTGGTGTCTCCGCTCCCGAGCAGATGTAAGCTGCGGGTCATTTAACCGTGTAGGTTCAGCTTTGCTGAGCCCTATAAGCCCGATCTCCATGCGGAGGTCGGGCTTTTTGCAAACGCCGACGTATTGACGAATTTGGAACTGCTGGAAATACGAAACTATGCCGGTTTACTACGATGAATATGAGAAATTCCAACCACGCCGGCTTTTCGCAAAAAAGTGCAAGGCATCTACCTGCGGTTTTAGTTCAACAAGTTTCGGAGTGATCGCGGTTGAGCGATTCATCGTAGTAAACCGTCATAGTTTTGGCGGAGGCAGTCAGATTTGTGGGTGTTAAACCAAAGATTGTCCCTTTTGACTAGTCGTTTAAGAACGTCCTCAATGACTAAGTTGCAGGTGGTTGCGGTTGTGTTACACTAACGCTGCGTATATGACGCAAATATCTCGATACAGATCAATGATGTCCGTCGGTATTTGACGGAACTAGACTGTTTAGCCGCCCTGAAGGTTTATGCAGGGAGCATGTGATCACAGGGCTTGAAAAGAAAGTTGAGCAAACACTGTGTCTGATCAACAGCAAGAAAACGAAATAACGACGACGCAAGCCGCTCCCGCTGCACCGGTTGCGTCGGACCAGGTCGCGGCGCCCGCGCATGCCTCGGCTCCTGAGACGCCTAAGGCTGCTTCGACGCCTACGCCTGCAACGGCTGAGAAGGCCGTGCCTGCAACTGGTGAGGAGGCTGCTCCGGCAAAGCCCAAGCGTACGCGCCGCACGACCAAGCCTGCTGCTGACGGCGAGGAGGTCACCAAGCCCAAGCGCCGTACCACGCGCACGACGCGCGTCAAGCGCACCGTTGCAGCTGACTCCTCGGCGCCGATTTCCGATGAGGTCGCGCAGGCACGTGCGTTGGCGCAGATTAGCGAGGCTCAGGTGGTGCGCGCCCGCCGTCGTGCTGCCGAGCGCGAGGCCGCGGCTCTGACCGAGCTTGCAGCTCCGTCTGTGCCCGAGACGCCTGCCGCCACCGAGACCCCTGTCGCCGACCAGCCGACCGAGAAGCCGGTACCGCGCACACGCCGTCGCACGGCTGCTAAGGCCGAGCAGGTTGCCGATCAGGTAACCCCCGAGCTCACTGAGGCTTCGGTCCGTTCCGCGGCAGGGGAGGGCACATCGCCTGTTGAGCCCGCTGCGCCTGTCGAGGCCAGCGAAGTTCCCGTTGTCGATCCGGCTTTGCGCCCGCACCGTCGCGGTCGCAAGCCCAAGGCCTTCGTCGAGGCAGAGAAGGCCGCAGCCGCAGCTGCAGCCGCTCGGGATGCTGCGGCGACCGCCGAGTCTGCAACCGCCGCCGACGCGCCCGTCCAGGATGCTACGACTTCCGAGGCCGCTCCCGCCGATGTCGAGCCCGCCGACGTCCGTCCTGGTCGCAGCCATCGTACTGCTGCTAAGCGCACGTCCAAGGCCAAGGCTGCCAAGAAGGGTGCGTCCGAGGATTCCGCCGAGACGACCGCCGATGCATCGATTGATGCCGCTGAGCCCCAGGACGTCGAACAGCCTGCGCCCGAGAAGCCCAAGCGCGGTCGTAAGAAGTCCGCTAAGGCCAAGGCGTCCGAGCAGCAGGCTGATGTCGAAGCGCAAGTCGATTCCGGCGCCGAGGGCAATGACGCCGCTGCGGCCAATGCCGACGCCGCCGCAACCGATGGCGCCGCGCCCGCCGAGGCCGAAGACGGCGCTCGCCCCAACCGTCGCCAGCACAAGCGCAATGACGACCGCAGCGACCGCAAGGACGAGCGCAACAACGACCGTCGTAACCGCCAGCGCGATCGCAAACAGCGCAACAAGGAGCGCAACGCCGCCCCCACCGAGCCCACGCTTTCGCGCGAGGAACTCGCGGCCATGAAGGTCGCCGAGCTGCGCGAGAAGGCCAAGGAGTTCGAGATCGAGACGACCGGCAAGAAGAAAGCCGAGCTCGTCGAGGAGATCTACGTCACCGCCGCGAAGGCCGAGGGCTTCCGCGACATCAAGGGCATTCTGCAGATTCGCCCGGACAGCTCCGGCATCATCCACGCCCATGGCTACATGAAGTCCAACGACGACGCCTTCGTGCCCGCCTACCTCATCCGCTCCGCGCGCCTGCGCACGGGCGACGTCATCGAGGGCTCGCTGCGTCCTTCGCGCGGCGGCGACAAGCGCGCCGGCCTCGCCAAAATCACGACCGTCAACGGTCTAGACCCCGAGCAGATTCGCAACCGCCCCAAGTTCGGTGACCTCACCCCGGTCTATCCCAACGAGCCGCTGCGCATGGAGCACGGCAAGGACTCCATTACCGGTCGCGCCATCGACATCGTGTCGCCGATCGGCAAGGGTCAGCGTGGCCTGATCGTGTCCCCGCCCAAGGCCGGCAAGACCACGATCCTCAAGAAGATCTGCCAGTCTATCTCGATTAACAACCCCGAGGTGCACCTCATCTGCCTGCTCGTCGACGAGCGCCCCGAAGAGGTCACCGATATGCAGCGTTCCATCAAGGGCGAGGTTGTGGCGTCGACCTTCGATATGCCCGCCGACAACCACACTCGTGTGGCAGAGCTCGTCATCGAGCGCGCCAAGCGCATCGTGGAGCTGGGCGGCGATGTCGTGGTGGTGCTCGACTCCATCACGCGTCTTGCCCGCGCCTACAACTTGGCGGCGCCCGCCTCAGGCCGCATCCTTTCGGGCGGCGTCGATTCGGCGGCACTGTATCCGCCCAAGCGCTTCCTGGGCGCAGCCCGCAATATCGAGAACGGTGGCTCGCTCACCATCCTGGCCTCTGCCCTCATCGACACCGGTTCCAAGATGGACGAGGTCATCTTTGAGGAGTTCAAGGGCACCGGCAACATGGAGCTTAAGCTCGACCGCGACCTGGCCGACCGCCGCATCTTCCCGGCTATCGACCCCGTTGCCTCCGGTACGCGTAACGAGGACCTGTTGGTTGACGAGCAGATGCGTCCGTTTGTCTTTGGCCTGCGTCGCATTCTTGCCGGCATGAACAACACCGAGCGCGCGGCCGCATCGTTTATCAAGGGTCTTAAGGGCACCAACACCAACCAGGAGTTCCTGGTGCGTTCGGCCAAAAAGCACAGCGACTACGAGCAGACGTTCTAGGTTGTCATCCACACGCAGCGATAGTCATCAATGCAATAAAGGGTCGGGGCTTTGAGCCTCGGCTCTTTTCTATATCGCCGCTCCGCGCTTTTTTGACCATAAGACTGGCAAGCAGCAGGTTTCCCGTTTCAATCCGACATCGTCGCTTGCAATCGACAGGGCGGTTTCGCATAATAGCTTTTAAGCTTCGCGACGGAAAACGCAGATGAAACGAACCATATACCGTTGCTTTGGGGCATAGCCCCGCTTCATCTTCTCTCGCGCAGCCAACTGAATGATGCGATTTGGGTGCTGGAAGATGGGGAGAGCTCATGGCTTCTTCTGATGCAACACAACGAGCAGTCCTTGCCGGACTTTCGTGCGGGATCGGCCTTGCTGCTCCCGTGGTTATGTATGCCGCGACGCTGCCGTTTTCGTCGGTGAACGAGACGGTCGTGGCGGGTGCGGTTCCCTTCGCCGTGGGCGCGGTGGCGGGCGTGGGTATCTATGCCGCCTCGCTGGGTATCTCCGAGTATCGTGCGCAGCGTGAAGAGCGTCTGTTCCAGCCCGATGCCATGGGCGGTGCCGCCAATCTCAATCAGCATCAAAGCGAGTTCAAGACCGCCTCGATTCCAGCTCAGCAGCAGGATGCGACTCCTTACGCTGCGGCTTCTGCTTCTCAGGCTCAGGCGGAGCAGTCTACCTCGGCATTCCTTTCCGGCCTGACCGGTGCGTTCCAGCGCCGTCATGCCGATGATGGTGTCCCTACCATCGCTCGAGCCGCAGATGCTATGGACGAGGACGAGGCTTGGTCTATGATCGACAGCATGCTCGACGACGATTCGCCGGTGAGCTGCGACCCTGCACGCTCGCGCGACGTCTATCAAGTCGCCATCGACGAGCTCACCAATGGCGGGCAGACCGGCTCCTTCAATCGCGACGACATCGCCGCCGCGGCGCGTGCCGTGTCGGGCTCCCAGGCCGCCCCTGCGGGCAGCACGGCGGCTTTCGTGGCACTCGTTGCCAACGCGGCATCCAATAACGCCTACAGCGCTACCTCGTCGGACGCGAACGCTTTTGCCGATAATTCGTACGTTGATGAAGCCATGACCGCGGACGAGGAGGCCGTTGCCGCCCGCCGTGCCGCCGAGAGCTCGCTTTGGGGCGCTCCTGCCCAGCAGCAGGCGGCTGAGGCTGCGCCGTACAATGCAAACCTCGCCAGCATGCCTATCATCTCCGGTGCCGCGGACATCGATCTCGATGACCTCGATGAGCCTGCAGCCATCACCGCATCTATTGAAGCCCAAGATCGCATCGACACCGGCGACCTTCCGGACGCCTCGCTCGAGGTTGATGTTCCCATGGCCGATTACTCGGGCCACGAGGACATGTGGGCCGCCGCCACCGCGATTCTGGATGAGATTGACGAGCCCGCTCCTGTTGCAGCCCCCGCTCCCGTCGCTGCCCCTCAGCCTGCTGCCCCCGCCTATGTCGGCCGTCACAGCGCTGTGTTCCCCGAGGATACCGCCCGTATCTCACGCGAGAGCATCGAGCGGGCCGAGGCTATTGCCGCCGGCATTATGGAAAATCGTCGTCACGAGCGCGTCAATCAGATCCTCGAGGAAGAGATCGAGCGCCTGCAGTCCTCTACCGCCAAGCGTACGGGCCGTGCCTATCTGAGCGTTATCGAGGGCGGTACCGCCAGCTTCGCGCCGCTCCGCGCGGAGGCATAACTTCTGCATGGTTAAGATCAATCGAAAATGGGCGGTCGCGACCTGCCTGATGGCGCTCTTGATCTGGGGCAATTCGCTGGTTCCCGGCTCGGGGTCGGGCTCGCTGAGCCTAACGGTCATGGAAGCTATCCGCTGTTTCCTGCACGGCGTGGGACTTCCATATGAATGGGTGACCAACTTTGTTGTTCGCAAGTGCGCGCATTTTACCGAGTATATGGTGCTCGGCATTCTGGCAACGCACGCCTTTGATTTTGAGGGCCGGCGCACCTTTGACGTGCTGCTGCCCACGGCGGTGTTCCTGCTGCTGATTCCCTCGATCGACGAGACGATTCAGCTCTTTGTGCCGGGACGCGCCGGCATGATCACCGATGTGATGATCGACTGCTGTGGAGCGGCAACGGGCGTTGTGCTCCGATATCTCTTACGGTCGCTGATGTACGCCAAAAAGGCCGCCTAGGACGTATTGTTTGGTCCTAGGCGGCCTTTTTTATTTGAGGGCTTATATGGGGCGTGGTGGCGTCGTTCCGTAGGTTGGATTTGCCGAGCGCGCCACGCCCTGTGGGTGCGTCTGCTACTGAAGCGCCTGTGCGCCCAGGGCCAGGCAGCCCATGATGCCCTGCTTGCCCTCGAGGCTGTTGTTGACAATGTAGGTGTCGATATCGTTGACCTCGGGCGTGACGATGTAGCTGTTGAGCATCTCGGCGCACTTTTTGCGGGCGAGCGGCACGATAGGGGTGTGATCGGCAACGCCACCGCCGATGATGATCTTCTGCGGGGCATAGCACAGCGTGTAGGTCATGAGTGCCTGTGCCAGATAGCCGGCGAGCAGGTCCATGGCCTCCGGGTCATCGGCCATGTCTCCGGCACTCTTGCCATTCCAGCGCTTTTTAATGCCGGGGCCTGCGATGAGGCCCTCGAGGCAGTTGTCGTGGAAGGGGCAGGCGCTATGCTCGCCGATGGTGTCGCGCGGGTCGCGCGTGACCAGGATGTGGCCGGCCTCGGGATGCATCATGCCGTGCACGAGCTTACCGCCCGAGAGCACGCCGGCGCCCACGCCGGTGCCGATGGTCAGGTAGATCACGTCTGTGAGGCCCTGGGCGCAACCAAAGGTGACCTCGCCCAGGCAGGCGACGTTGACGTCGGTGTCGTAGCCGCAGGGAATATTGAGCTCGTTTTGAATGGTGCCCAGCAGATCGAAGTAGCGCCATGCCGTCTTGGGGGTCTCCAAGATCTTGCCGTACTGGGGTGAGGCGGGGTTGACCGCGGTGGGGCCAAAGGCGCCGATTCCGAGCGCGGCGATGCCCTTGTTCGCAAACCACGCGTTGACGGCCTCAACGGTCTCCTGCGGGGTCGTGGTCGCGATCTGCTCACGTTCCAGGACCGTACCGTCTGCATAGCCCGTGGCGCAGACCATCTTGGTGCCGCCGGCCTCGAGCGCTCCGATAAGCTGCTGCTCTGCCATAGTATTCCTCTCTGGGACGAGTTGCTCCGTGACTAAAGTATAGTGCGCTAAACCATTTAAGAAAGCGCTATAAAAAGAAGCCCCGCAACTCGGCGGTGCGGGGCTTCTTTGGTTGCTTTAGTTGCCGGGCCGTCCTTACCCGCGCGGCTTGATTTTATCACGTAGCGATTTGAGGTTCTCCAGCGCCGCGTTGAGCGTCTCGTCACGCTTGGCAAAGTGGAAACGGATCAGATGGTTGACGGGCTCGCGGAAGAAGCTCGAGCCGGGCACGGCGCCCACGCCCACCTTTGAGGCCAGGTCCTCGCAGAACTCGAGGTCGCTGTCGTAGCCAAACTCCGAGATATCCATCATCACATAGTAGGCGCCCTGCGGCACGTTGTGCTCAAGACCGAGACTGTCGAGCCCCTGGCAGAACAGGTCGCGCTTGGCGGTATAGTGGTCAAGGACCTCATCGTAATAGCTGTCGTCGAAGTTGAGGGCGGTGACGACGGCTTCCTGCAGGGGAGCGGCGGCACCCACGGTGAGGAAGTCGTGGACCTTCTTGATGCGCTCGGTGATTTCGGCAGGGGCGATGGTGTACCCCAGGCGCCAGCCGGTGATGGAGTACGTCTTGGACAGCGAGCTGCAACTGATGGTTCGTTCGAACATGCCGGGCAGCGTGGCCATATAGACGTGCTCGTGGGGCGCGTAGACGATGTGCTCGTAGACCTCGTCGGTGATGCAGTACGCGTCGTACTTTTTGCAGAGGTCGGCGATAAAGGTGAGCTCCTCGCGCGTAAAGACCTTGCCACAGGGGTTGGACGGGTTGCACAGGACGATCGCCTTGGGATCGTTGTCGCGGAAGGCCGCCTCGAGTGTCTCGCGGTCAAAGTCGAATGTGGTCGGGTTGAGCGGCACGTAGATGGGCTCGGCACCCGAAAGGATCGTGTCGGCGCCGTAGTTCTCGTAGAACGGCGAGAAGATGACGACCTTGTCGCCGGGGTTCGTGACCGTCATCATGGCGGCCATCATGGCCTCGGTGGAGCCGCAGGTGACTACGATATTCTCGTTGGGGTTCACCGGCATGCCCATAAAGTGCTCCTGTTTGGCGGCGAGCGCCTCGCGCATGGCCTGGGAGCCCCAGGTGATGGAGTACTGGTGATAGAGCGGCTTGGGGTCGCTGGCGATGGCGCTGAGGCTATCGAGCAGCTGCGCCGGGGGATCGAAGTCGGGGAAGCCCTGCGAGAGATTGACAGCGCCGTACTTATTGGAGATGCGTGTCATGCGGCGGATGACCGAATCGGTAAATCTTGCCGTGCGGTTGGAGAGTTCTTTCATGACGGTCCTTTCGAGGATTTGCAGTGGGGCAAGTTTACTCCTATGAAACCGGTGGGATTTGCTCGAAATGGTCTCGAAAAACTCTTTTCAAAATTCTTGAAAATTGGGGCTTGCATCGCGTGGCGTTCCTTGCAATAATAGTCGAGCGCGAAGCGCACAGGACACGGTGGGTGTAGCTCAGTTGGCTAGAGCGACGGGTTGTGGTCCCGTAGGTCGAGGGTTCGAGTCCCTTTACCCACCCCAGTTCTTGCTTCGTGTTGATATCGGGTCGTTAGCTCAGTTGGTAGAGCAGGGGACTCTTAATCCCAAGGTCCAGGGTTCGACCCCCTGACGGCCCACCACACGATATCTCCTCTAAAGTCCCCCACAACGGACTTTAGCTTTGGGTCGTTAGCTCAGTTGGTAGAGCAGGGGACTCTTAATCCCAAGGTCCAGGGTT
>OHVN01000648.1_pt1 | contig 10843 bp, 9 predicted proteins | sample 1579481 | NCBI WGS metagenome assembly OHVN01 (sample SAMEA3882532, study PRJEB24775) | human gut metagenome | biome: human-associated habitat; feature: intestine environment; material: feces | place: Netherlands | collected 2009/2010 | reverse complement strand
TGCCGTAGAACGCCTAAACCAAGCTATGGGAAAGAAAGAACGCATATTGGTTTATGGAGACTATGATGTAGACGGCATCACATCGACTTCGATCCTCGTGCGCTGTCTGAAGGGCATGGGCGCGGATGTCGGATATTACATCCCCCGGAGAGAAACGGAAGGATATGGGCTGAATGAGAAGGCTTTGCTTTCTCTTCGGAAAGAGGGCTATACGCTCCTCATCACGGTGGACTGCGGTATCAGCTCGGCAGAGCTGATCGCAAGGAAACCCGAGGGTCTGGATATCATCGTGACGGACCATCACACACCGCCCGAGCAGCTGCCGGCATGCATCGCCGTGATCAATCCGCACCAGAAGGACTGCCCGTATCCGTACAAGGAGCTGGCGGGCTGCGGCGTCGCTTTCATGGTGGCCAGAGCACTGCATCTGGCAAGGGATAGTGTCGATTTCACAGACAATGTAGAGCTCGCCGCACTGGGGACGATCGCAGACGTGGTATCTCTGACCGGAGAAAACCGTATCCTGGTACGGGAGGGGATGAAGCGTTTCCTTACAACCTCCATCAAGGGGCTTTCTTCGCTCCTGATCGCATCAGGCATCGTCCATGAGGATACGAAAGCGATCACGCATGCGGATCAGGTGTCCTTCGGTCTGGCGCCCCGTCTGAATGCAGCCGGACGCATTGCCCATGCCAGAGAAGGCGTACAGCTGATGACGACAGAGTCCAGTGAAGAAGCGGAGCGCCTCGCGAGCCAGCTCTGTGATACGAATGTGACGCGCCAGCAGATCGAGCGGAATATCTTCGAGGAAGCGCAGAAACGCATCGCCGAGCTGCAAATCGAAAAGGACATGGCCCTTGTCGTGGACGGGCAGGACTGGCATCCCGGCGTCATCGGCATCGTGGCGTCGCGCATCCTGGAGATCTACCATCGTCCGGTACTGGTGCTGACAGTCCGAGACGGAGTCGGGAAGGGCTCCTGTCGCTCCATTCCTGCTTTCAATATCTATGAAGCCCTGGCGGCTCAGAAGGATCTCTTGCTCCAGTATGGCGGACACAAAATGGCAGCCGGCTTTTCTATCGAGGCAGACAAGATCCCCGAATTCCGAAAACGGATCAATGCCTATGCGAAAGCAAAGCTCACTCCCGAAGACTGTATTCCTGTCCTTGAGGTAGAGGAGTGCCTGCCGCTCTCCGATGTATCCATCGATTTCATTCACTCGCTCGACCTTTTAGAGCCCTGCGGCTGTGACAATCCGAAGCCCATCTTTGCCACGCGGCAGGCTTTCGTGGAAACGGCGCGCCGCATCGGACAGGACAGACGGCATTTCAAATGCCAGCTGTCGGCCGGCAAGGAGCTTATCGATGCGATCTTCTGGGGCGTGGGGGATATCGATCCCTGCCGCGCTGGGGATGTGGTCGATCTTGTTTTCGAACCGGAAGTCCATGAATGGTATGGCGAGCATGTGCAGCTCATCTGCCGCGATATCCGAGAGGAAAATGAGAAGCTGCTCTCCCGCGATCTGCTGGTAGAGATCTACAAGAAGCTTACCGTTTTCCTGAAGGACCAGCCACGACCTGTGAAGGAGGTACAGAGCTGCCTCATGACGCAGGGTGGCTTCGAAAAAGTCAGCCTCAGCATGGGACTTGCCGTTTTTGAAGAGCTTGAGCTCCTCTCACGCTTTTCCAGAAACGGGGAAGAATTTTACCAGCGCCGTATCGCAACGAAAAAGCTGGATCTCATGGAGTCTGAAGTATATAGGAAGCATAGAATGTTTTAGGTCTCAGGTCGTGACAGCTTCGCCGTGGATCCTTCGGGATGCCTGAAGATATCATCTCACTTTACCAGTCACGCCTGATACCGGCTCTCCTTTCACAGGTGATGATACACCTCCATTCCTTGGAATGTAGAAAACGGAGAGCGGGCAGTGCCATTTTCATGAGAGAGCTTCCGGCACTGCCTTCCGGAGCTTGCACCCGAAGTCCTTAATTTTGATGCTGTAAGGAGGCACCGCTATGAATGATACAGAAAACAAAAAAACAGAAGTACCGGTAGAAACGAATGCCCTTCCAGCACCAAGCGTATTCAATCGCAATCTCAATGAAGAGACCATCCATACGGATGCCTCTGCTTCGACGCTGGCCGAATTTCTGATCCATCAGGATGAATATGTAGAACGCATGAAAGAGCGGCAGGATTTTGCCGGAGAGAAAGAAGAAGAGCATAAAAAGCTCTTCGACAAGCTGAAAACGTACATGCATGATGAGAAATCGCTCGACCTCATCGAAGAAGCCTACGAGCTGGCAGAAAAAGCCCATGCGGGACAGACCAGGCAGACGGGCGAGCCATACATCATCCATCCCGTCTCTGTGGCCTACATTCTGGCGGAGCTGGAAATGGATAAGGAAGGCGTCATGGCAGCACTCCTGCATGATGTCGTCGAGGATACCGGCTATACGCTGGAAGATCTCAAAATGCTCTTTGGTGAAGAAGTCGCCTTCCTGGTCGATGGCGTGACGAAGCTCTCTCAATTCCACTACAAGGACAAAGAGGACCAGCAGCTTGAGAATTTCCGCAAAATGTTCCTCGCGATGGCCAAGGATATCCGTGTCGTCGTCATCAAGCTGGCAGACCGCCTGCACAATATGCGTACCCTAGGCATCTTCCGGCGGGAAAAGCAGATCCGCATCGCGCGCGAAACGATCGAGATCTATGCTCCGCTGGCACACCGCTTGGGGATCTATAACATCAAGTGGGAACTGGAGGATCTCTGCTTCCACTACCTGCATCCGGAGGAATATGCTGACCTCGTGCGCCAGATGAAGCAGAAGCGCAAGGCGCGTGAGGAGATCGTCGATGATACCATGCGCGTGCTCCACGAACACATCGAGGAAGCAGGGATCAAGGCGACCATCACGGGACGTCCGAAGCATTTCTACAGCATTTACAAGAAAATGAAAAGGGATAACAAAGACTTATCCCAGATCTATGACCTCTATGCGGTGCGTGTCATCGTGGATACCATCCCGCAGTGCTATGCGATCCTCGGCATCGCACACTCTCTCTGGAGACCTCTTCCGAACCGCTTCAAGGACTACATCGCCGTCCCGAAGCCGAATATGTACCAGTCGCTCCATACGACCGTCATCGGGACGAAGGGGCAGCCGGTAGAGATCCAGATCCGCACGTGGGAAATGCACCATATTTCCGAATACGGTGTCGCTGCTCACTGGCGCTACAAGGAAGGCAGACATGCCGGCGGCAAGGACTTCGATGCGAAGATCTCCTGGCTGCGCCGCATCCTGGAATGGCAGGATACCAGCAACCCGAAGGAATTCATGAATGCCCTGAAGCTCGATGTCTTCTCGGATGAAGTCTTCGTCTTCACACCGAAGGGCGATGTCATCAACCTGCCGAAGGGCTCAATCCCGATCGACTTTGCTTACCGCATCCATACCGAAGTCGGCAACCGCTGCATCGGTGCGAAGGTGAATAATAAGATCGTCCCGCTCGATACGAAGCTGAAGAATGGGGATATCGTCTCTGTTATCACTTCGAAAAATGGCAAGCCGAGCTATGACTGGATCAATATGGTCGGCGCTGCTGACAGTAAGGCGAAGATCCGCAGCTGGTTCAAGAAAGAAAACAGAGAAGAAAATATAGCACGCGGGCAGCAGCTCCTGCTCGAGGAAACAGACCGTCTCGGCTATGAATGGAAGAAGCTCATCGGAAAAGACCGCCTGCTCGAGGTCGCGAAGACCTTCAACTGTCCGACCACCGATGACCTTCTTGCCTCCATCGGCTTCGGCGGAATCCCCGTGAAGAGCACGATGGTGAAGCTCACGGAAAGATACAAGAAGGAGCTTGCTCTCCAAAAGCCCGTACTTCAAAAGACCGCAAAGGATCTGGAGAATCTCAAAATGCGCAGTATGAAAGCGCGCTCGTCCTCCGGCATCCTCGTCCGCGGGGAAGTGGGACTCGAGGTGCATCTCGCCAAGTGCTGCACCCCGGTGCCGGGTGACTCCATCGTCGGCTTCGTGACGCGCGGCCGCGGCGTCTCAGTCCATTGTGCGGACTGTCCGAATGCCATCAATTTCCCGGACAAAGACCGCATGATCGATGTGTCATGGGAAGAAGAGACGGGCGGCATGTTCCTCGTCACGATCGAAGTCATCTGCTAAGACCGCACCGGTCTCATGGCGGACATCCTGGCCGTGCTGACCGAGATGAAGCTCTCCGTCTCTGCGGCGAATGTCAAGGTCGAGAACAATGGTATGGCCGTCATGAACCTTGGCATCCAGATCAAGGATCTGGCGCAGCTAGACTTTATCATGACCAAGATCCGCCGCATCAAGGGCGTCCATTCAGTCAGAAGAATGCGGTCGTCGAAGGGGGAAAATTAGTAAGAAGGGGTGAGTGGTGACTTGCATACCACTTTCGGGCATCGCCCCATATATACTTCGCGGCGCTTCTGATTTTTATGCGCCGCACCATCCCCATTGAACCTATAGAACCTGCTGAACCTCTTTCGCAAACAATCAAGGGGCGGGCACGCCCCACGGGCTAACCCCGAACCTTAAACCATTTTATAAAGGAGACCTATCTATGCGTGCTGTCGTTCAAAAATGCAACTGGTGCAAGGTGGATTCCGAAGGTGAAGAAACGGCTTCCATTTCCAAAGGCTTTGTCGTTCTTCTGGGTGTCAAAAAAGGCGATACCGAGAAAGAGGCAGAGTACATCGCAGACAAGATCCTGCACCTTCGCATCTTCGAAGATGAAAATGATAAACTGAACCTGTCCCTCTTGGACGTGAAAGGGGAGCTTGCGATCGTTTCCCAGTTCACTCTCTATGGAGACGCCAGAAAGGGGCGCCGTCCCAGCTTTTCACAGGCGGAGCTTCCGGAACGAGCGAATGCGCTTTATGAATATGTCGTTGACATCTGCCGTAAAGCCGGTGTCTCTGTCGGGACCGGCCGTTTCCGCACCCATATGAAGGTGGCCCTCGAAAATGACGGCCCCGTGACGCTGCTTCTCGACAGCGATAAGAATTTTTAGCCGCTGCCGCAAAAACGTGAATCAAAGGAGGATTTGTTATGAAAATCAAATACACAGTACTCGGTCCTTTTATGACAAACACCTATATCGTGTACAATGAAAAGACCATGGAAGGGCTGGTCGTAGATCCCTCCTTTACACCGGAACACTACATCCATGCCATCCTGCAGGATCAGATCGAGCTGAGATCCATTTTTCTGACACATGCCCATGTGGACCATATGGCCGGTATGAATGCGCTGCGCGCCCGTTTCCCGAAAGCCGAGCTCTACATGAGCCGCGGGGACGCCTCGTATCTGAAAGACCCCTCCAAGAATTTATCCTATACATTCCCCGACCACGTACTCGTAGAGGATCCGGAGCACTGGGTGAAAGGGGGAGACCCTATCAAGACCTGCGGACTGGACTTTACCGTGATCGATACCCCGGGGCATACACCGGGCGGGATCTCCTTCTATGAAGCGAAGGAGGGCATCGTCTTCACGGGAGACTCTCTTTTCAATGGTTCTATCGGGCGCACCGATTTCCCCGGAGGCAGTATGACGACGCTCGTGACCGCTATCCAAAAGAATCTTTTCTGCCTGCCAGATACCGTGACCGTGCTTTCTGGACATGGTGATCCGACGACCATTGGCCAAGAAAAGAAGACGAATCCCTTCCTGGTGGGAGGCGGCCTATGAGATGGGGCGCTGAATTCTGGATGCGCGTTGGCATTGCGCTCTTTTTCTTCGGACTGGTGGTCGCAGCCCCCATGATTCTCTTCCCTTTCACCGTCTCGCTGGTGCTCGCGATCCTTTTGAATCCGCTGGCAAAATTCATCCATGAACATATCCGCGTCTGCCGCGGGATGGCGAAGATGCCCTATGATATCGCGATCCTGATCTCCTTTGCCATCTTTATCGGCATTGTCTATATGATCATTGTCCACATCGTCGTGCCGTTCATCGGAGAGTTCCGTGCCTTCGTGAAAGGCATCCCCGATATGGTGACAGCCGTGCAGCAGGCGATCCCTGAGATCGAGCGGCAGTACCAGCTCTCCCTGATGCCGCCGGAAGCGAAAAATTTCATTTCCCGCATCATTCAGGATATCGGCGAGTATACGCTGAAAGTCGCACAGTTCAGCCTGTCCGCGATCTTCTCTTTTGCAAGTACGGTGGTCGAGCTCATCGTCGTACCCTTCATCACATTCTACATGATGAAGAAAGGCAGCTATTTCGTGCATGTCTTCATCGGTTTCTTTCCTGACCGTTTCCATCATCATCTCGAGACGATCTTCAAGGAGATCCACTTCATGCTGAATGCCTACCTGCGCGGGCAGTTGCTCCTTTCCGTCATCATGGCCTTTGTCGTTTTCCTCGGCATGTGGTCCATGAATATTCCCTATCCTCTGGTCATCGGACTTCTGGCAGGCGTCGTGGAAATGATCCCTCTCATCGGGCCGATCATCGGAGCGATCCCGCCCGTTTTCCTCGCTCTGCTTCAGGGGACAGGCGTCATGGCGAAAGTCATCATCTTCTACATCATCGTTCAGCAGCTAGACGGTCATTTCTTCATGCCCAAGCTCATGGGCAGCATCATTGATGTACATCCCGTCGCGATCATTGCCGGAGTCCTCATCGGCGGACAGCTTTTCGGCATTGTCGGCATGATGATCTCCGTCCCGCTGGTCGCCGTCCTGCAGGTCATCCTGCGGCATATGTGGTTTTATGATAAGTACAAGATGAGAAAATAGGGGGAGCGTTGGCAGCTTCCGGAAAATATCGGCTTCTCCGACTTCCCCTTTCTGATTCCTCATTCCTAATTTAAAAGTGGAGGCATTTTCATGAAAAAGTCCACGGTTATGAATACCCTGCGAAAAAAAATCCGTGAGCACAAATATAAATTCACTTCGCAGCGTCAGGTCATTCTGCAGGCCTTCCTTGACAGCAAAGAAAAACACTTGAGTGCAGAAGACCTGTATGCGATGGTACGGGATGAGAATCCGGACATCGGGCTTGCGACGGTCTACCGCTCGCTGGAATTATTCACATCGCTGGAGCTTCTCAAAAAGCTCGACTTCGGTGATGGACGCAGCCGCTATGAGCTGAATGATCGTTCACTGAATCATTCCCATTACCATCTCATCTGTATTGGCTGCGGGAAAGTGATCGAATTTTCCCATGAATTATTTCTTTCCGATGTGAAGGACAAGATCCAGAAGGATAGCGGGTTCCACGTGGTTGACTACCAGCTGAAATTCTACGGCTATTGCAAAGACTGCGCGAAGAAAGAGTAAAGACAGAAAACCTGCGGCGCTCATCGCTCCTCTTTGAAAGACCAAATTCCTCCGGCTCTTTTTCTCGATCCATCCCCGGAAGAACCGCAGCCATTTTTTAATTCCCATTTGCCATTTCCCCTGTAGAAATGGTACAATTTAGTTTGTTAATGTCTTTGATAGACAGAGGAGGGGCGTTGAAGCTTCTGCTCCTTCGAAATGTCTGTCAAATCAAGTAAAGAGGTGTCACAATGCAGGCATTAAAAGGAACCCATGATATCCTGCCGGACGAAGTCTACAAGTGGGATTACATGGAAGGCGTCATTCGTGACGTATGTGCGCGCTACGGATACAAAGAGATCCGTACCCCGATCATTGAAGCGACAGAATTATTTCAGCGCGGCATCGGCGATACCACCGACGTCGTGACGAAGGAAATGTATACCTTCAAGGACAGAGGAAATCGCTCTGTCACCCTGCGCCCGGAAAATACAGCCTCAGCGGTCCGTGCGTACCTGGAACATAAAATGTATGGAGACCAGCAGGTGCATAAGATGTTCTACATCGGCTCCATGTTCCGCTATGACCGTCCGCAGGCCGGCCGTTACCGTGAATTCCACCAGTTCGGTCTGGAAGTCCTCGGTGCGTCCTCTCCGCTTGCGGATGCGGAAGTCATCGCGATGGCTTGTGAGATTTTCCATAAGCTCGGACTGAAAGATCTCGATCTCCATCTGAACTCCATCGGCGATGCGAACTGCCGTCCGCAGTACAGACAGAAGCTCATCGAATTTTTCGAACCCAAGGAGAGCCAGCTCTGTGAAGACTGCAAGGCCAGACTCCACAAGAATCCGCTTCGTCTTCTCGACTGCAAGGAAGAGGGCTGCAAAGCGGCGGCTGTCGGTGCGCCGGTCATCACAGACTATCTCTGCGAGAGTTGCCACCAGAAGTTCGAAGCTCTGAAATCCTACCTCACAGCTCTTGGGATCTCCTACACCATCGACCCGAAGCTCGTGCGCGGGCTCGACTACTATACGAATACCGCTTTCGAGATCCAGTATCCACCGCTCGGAGCGCAGAGCGCAGTCTGCGGCGGCGGCCGCTATGACGGCCTCGTCGAAGAAGTCGGCGGTCCTTCCACACCGGGCATCGGCTTTGCGATCGGTCTTGAACGTCTCCTGCTCGCTTTGGAAATGCAGCATCTGATCCCCGAACCAAAAGCAGAAAAACACGTCTACATCGCCGCTCTCGGCGAAGAAGCACAGGCCGAAGGCGTGAAGATCCAGTTCGCGTTGCGTCAAGACGGTGTCATCGCAGATATGGACCTTCAGGGCAGAAGCCTCAAAGGCCAGATGAAGCAGGCAGGCAAGACAAAGGCCGACTTCACCGTCATCATCGGCAGCAATGAGCTGACTTCCGGCAAAGCCATGGTGAAAAACATGGCAGAAGGCACGCAGGAGGAGATCCCATTCGCCGAAGTCGCCGGGTATATTGCAAAGTTTGAGAAATAGCCATTTGGTGACCGGCCTCTGCCGGCAGGCGAAGCCGAGATGAAATCATGCGTGATCCTCCGGCTTTATCCGTCAATACACACCAACAAGCAAGCTAACATATCATTTATTTTCGCTGACGGGATCTCCTTACGATCTCTCACAGCGTCAACATTTTTATAAAGAGGTGCTCTAATATGGAAACAATGGCAGGGATGCATAGATCCTGCGGATGCGGTCTGGTAACAGAAAATGACTGCGGCAAAGAACTGACACTGGCAGGCTGGGTGAATACCCGTCGTGACCATGGCGGTCTCATTTTCATCGACCTTCGCGACAGAAGCGGTATTGTACAGCTCGTCATGAGCCCACAGTACGGGGAAGAAGCATTCCACAAGGCTGAAGCCTGCCGCAGTGAATTCGTCCTCGCTGTCAAAGGCAAGGTCAGAGAGAGAAGCGAAGAAACTGTCAACCCGAAGATGAAGACCGGCAAGGTGGAAGTCGTCGTTTCCGAGCTTCGCATCCTGAATAAAGCGAAGACCCCTCCATTCTACGTCGAAGACGGCATCGATGTCGATGAAAACGTCCGTCTGAAATACCGCTACATCGATCTGCGCCGTCCGGAAATGCAGAACCACCTCATCATGCGCCATAAGATCGTACATGAGATGAGAACCTTCCTCGATGAACACAATTTCCTCGAAATCGAGACCCCGATGCTCACCAAGAGCACCCCGGAAGGCGCACGCGACTACCTCGTCCCATCCCGCGTGAACCCGGGCAAATTCTACGCTCTGCCGCAGTCCCCACAGCTCTTCAAACAGCTGCTCATGGTTTCCGGTCTGGAACGCTACTTCCAGGTCGCTCGCTGCTTCCGTGATGAAGACCTGCGTGCCGATCGCCAGCCGGAATTCACCCAGCTGGATATGGAGCTCTCCTTCGAAGGCCAGGACTTCATTCTGGACCTCATGGAACACATGATGCAGAGAGTCTTCAAGAAAGTCCTCAATGTCGATATCCAGATCCCGTTCAAGAGGATCAAATGGGATGATGCCATGGCTCTCTATGGTTCCGACAAACCGGACCTTCGTTTCGATATGCATTTCTATGATGTATCCGACCTGCTCCGTGACACCGGCTTCAAAGTATTCCGCTCCGTCCTCGATAATGGCGGCTGTGTGAAAGCCATCACCGTCAAAGGCGATGCCGGCATTCCGCGTCGTGAACTCGACGGCCTCGTCGAATACGTCGGACACTATGGTGCCAAAGGCCTGGCTTGGATCGGCTTCAATGAAGACGGCAGCCTGAAGTGCCAGATCACCAAATTCCTCGGCGAAGACAAGATCCGTGAGATCGGCAAAGTCTGCGAAGCGGAAAAAGGCGACCTCGTCCTCATCATTGCTGACAAGCCGAAGGTCGTCGCACAGGCTCTTGGCGAACTCCGTCTCGAAATGGCTCGCCGCATGGGCCTCATCGACCCGAATGAATTCTGCTTCCGCTGGGTCACCGACTTCCCGATGTTCGAATACAGCGAAGAAGAAAAACGCTACGTCGCTGAACATCATCCATTCACCGCACCAAGAGATGAAGATGTACAATACCTCCTCACAGATCCGTCCAAGGTCTATGCGAAAGCCTATGATATGGTCCTGAACGGTGTCGAAGCCGGCGGCGGCTCCCTTCGTATCTACCAGCAGGATCTGCAGGAAAAAGTATTCGAAGCCATCGGTATCTCTCAGGAAGAAGCAGAGCAGAAATTCGGCTTCCTGCTTGATGCATTCAAGTACGGCGCTCCGCCGCATGCCGGCATCGCCCTCGGCCTTGACCGTCTCGTCATGCTGATGCTCCACCTCGACTCCATCCGCGATGTCATCGCCTTCCCGAAGACCCAGAGCGCGATCGATCCGCTCACCCAGGCACCGTCCGTAGTCGCTGATAAGCAGCTGAAAGAACTGCACATCAAGACCGCTCTCAAGAAAGAAAAAGAAAAAGATCAGGGCGGTTCAGATCAAAAAGGGTGGAAAAGGATATGAAGAGCTGCAGATCA
>OHVN01000644.1_pt1 | contig 10883 bp, 9 predicted proteins | sample 1579481 | NCBI WGS metagenome assembly OHVN01 (sample SAMEA3882532, study PRJEB24775) | human gut metagenome | biome: human-associated habitat; feature: intestine environment; material: feces | place: Netherlands | collected 2009/2010 | reverse complement strand
GCCAGCCAGTCACCTGACTGCTGGTGCGCTCTTACCGCACCTTTCCACCCTTACCACTTGCGTGGCGGTCTCCTTTTCTATGGCACTTTCCCTGAGGTCACCCTCGCCGGACGTTATCCGGCATCCTGCCCTGCGAAGCTCGGACTTTCCTCACGCCTTACGGCCCGCAATCATCTTTCCTGCTCGCGTGCTACAGTATAGCATGGAGACGGAATTTTTTCAAGAGAAAGATAAAATCAGGTTCAGAGTCAAGGGGCAACACGCCCCTTAGGCTAACCCCGAACCCGTTTTTCTACATTTCCCTGAAAATATCCTCTGTCCTGCTGTCTTCGATGACCTCGATCTCCCAGCCATGCTCTGCGGCATACGCCTGAAGGCACTTTGCCAAAGCAGGAATGATGACGCGCTCGGTATAGAAATGGCCGCCATCTGCGATGAGAAGACCGAGGCGGGAAGCGTCCTGCGCTTCATGGTACTTGAGGTCGCCCGTCAGGTAGAGATCTGCTCCCTTCGCTTTTGCAAGCGCAGCAAATTCACTTCCCGCACCGCCCAGAACAGCCACGCGGGAAATGGTGATATTCGGATTTCCCGCATAACGAAGGACGGGAATGCCGAGCTTCTCCTTTATATAAGAGAGAGCTTCTTTTCCGCTCATGGGCGCAGGCAGATTTCCGATCCGCCCCATGTACTCCTTGTGCCCGTGGCTTTCCAGCGTATATACATCATAGTGTATATCTCCACAGATTTCCTGTACTTTCGCAAGGACAGAAGCAAGCAGCGCGGTGGGTACATTACATTCGAGCTTCGCCTCATCCGTCGCATCATCCTCATCATCCAAAAGATAGAAATGATTTACGGCATCCCCATAGAGTTCTGAAAGCGTATGTCGGAGCACTTTCGCGGTAACAGGCTTCACATAAAGCGCAAGCTTCCTCTCTTTCGTTTCCTGCTCAAAGACCAACCCTTCCGTATCAGAAAGAGAGAGTGCAGCTGCCAGAGCATCATTCACGCCGCCTTTGGCTGTATCCAGATTCGTGTGAGCTGCAAAAGACAGGATATCATGCTTCACGAGCTTCTCGATCACGCGCCCCTTATACGTCCGAAGGTCAAGCTCGCGGATGGCCTTGAAAAGAAAGGGATGGTGAGAAATCACCATCTCAGCGCCTTCACGGACGGCAAGATCCACATTCTCTTCCGTGAGGTCGAGGGAAATCAGTACCTTCGTGACCACGCGGCGAGGATCCCCCACCTGAAGCCCCGGGTGATCCCATGACTCTGCAAGACTTCTCGGTACCCACGACTCCATCCATCCGATCAAATCATTTCCTGTGACTTTCATAAGAGTTCCTCCAATATGCTTACTTCTTCCAGTGCTTTTTCTCTGGACAGGCGATGGCGCTCACTCTTCGAATCCTTTGCCCCTTCGATCACAAAACGCCGTCTCCGGATGAGCCGCTCGATATGCGTCTTGAAGAGAGGATCCTTCCGATATGCCGCCGTCGCACCGATTTCTGCCTGCAGCATCGAAAGCTCCTCCATCTCGCCGGGGCGAACGAGCATCAATTCATACAGCTGCCCGCCATCCAGTGAAAGCACCTCTTTCTCGATGCGGAAATGATGCCTACAAAGAAACTGCCGGAGCTCCGCTACATGCCCCTGCGGCTGCAGCACTAGCCATGAGAGCGCCTGCGCCTTTTCCTCATTTTCCACAAGAATATCCCGCATTAAAAGGCCGCCCATCCCGCAGATGGTGACTCCGTCCACCTCTCCTTTACCAAGCGGCGCAAGTCCTCCGCCCAGGCGTAAACCGATCTGACGTGAAAGCCCGAAAGAATTCACGTCCTCCCTGGCGCGTGTGAGCGGACCGTCATTCACATCACAGGCGATCGCCCGCCTGGCGCGCCCCTCTTGCACAAGATAAATAGGAAGGTAGCCATGGTCTGTACCAATATCGGCCATACTCTCACAGACCGGCACCAGATCGGCTGCCGCCTGTAGACGATTCGTCAGTTTCATAGATGGATCCTTTCAGCGATGACTTTCCATGCAGGACTATCCTGCAGCCATTCCTTTTCTCTATCAAAAAAACGTATCCAAATCACTGAAATCAGCACGGATACGTTCATTGTGGTGGGCCCACCAGGACTCGAACCTGGGACGGGGCGGTTATGAGCCGCCTGCTCTAACCAACTGAGCTATAGGCCCGCAATATCGACATATGTTATTTTAGCAATAAATGAGACAAAAAGCAAGAAAAAGTCGCACATGTAAAATGGACGAGGAAGGGCATTCAGGCTCTGTGTGGAATCATCGTATCCCTGTCATCGACAGCAAGCAAAAAAGTGACCCTCTTTTCGAAAAAGGGTCACTTCCATCACAAAAGCGCAGCAGAGTTTTATAAGTATCCATGGAGGCATTCCCTGCAATCTGGCACCAGCGCATTTCACGGTTCATGTCGTACAAGTACGGCTAAACTTCGCTCTAGGGTTAGCCGTGGAGGCGAATCCTGCATGAGATCTTTTGACCTGCTGCGTCTTTCTATGATTTGTGTTTCTTACGCTCTCCGGTGGCTAGCACGCTTTCGAGCGGGAGAAAGGAAATCGGATCCGCCGTCTGCCCTCTCTGCGCTCCTTTCCTATAGGTCTGTGCACGAAGGAGTGCAGAGGGAGCTTTGGGCTCCCGGGAAGATTTCCCTCTCCGAGAAATACCATCGTAGAAATTCAAGATTTTACACGGTTTTCTTTCATAAAATAAAAAATCTGAACATTCTACGCTTGAGTCCGTGTTTCCTTAATTTCTCTCAGGATGATAGCCAGGAAGTGCGTTTGCGGGAATGCTGAGATCCAAATCATAGCCACTAAGCGGATCGATGTCGCTGGCGACTGCACGCTGGTAGTCTCCCATGGAGGCTCTGGACTGCATCGATTGATAATCTCCATATTCTGCCGCATCACAGTACCTTTCAATCGCTCTTACGCGGACATGAATTTCGTCCATCAGCTCGGTGTAGCGGATTTCGTCCGGTTCGATGGTACCAAGGCCATTTTGTGTCGCGTAGGCACGCCATTGGATCATACTTTCATACTCTGCGACGAGGCGTGCATTCGTCATTATCCAAGGCTGCGTGCGGTTGTCGAACCAGTCCGGGCGCGCGGAGAGTTCATCCGGCGGCCATGGATCGAGCGTGCCTGCAAAGGCAGTGGGTTTCGTGCCATCCGGACTTTCTATCCGTTTCACACCATACTTTTCCGCTTCGCGTTCGCTTTTCTTCTGTTTCTCGCTCTTTGGCCGGGACTGTTTCACCGGTTTCTTTTTGGCAGAAGAACCAAGAACACTTCCGATGGCTTTATCCGTTGCTTTGCCCGCGATGTCTCCCCAGCCAAATGCCTCTGCTTCTCCGGTAAGGCCGAAAAGCAGGGCAGCGATGAGCCCGATAGCTAGAATAGATTTCTTTTTCATCATGACCGCCTCCCCTGAAACTATAACAGCATTATAACATAAGTATATAGGAAATCCAAACAATTCAGAATGACGATACGGGAAGACGGATTCTCCCCTGTCCATTTTTCGCATAGATCCGTTGGCTCAGTCTCCACTTGTTCTGACAGCGGCCATCTCACGGACGTTCTTTCCGTCCGCTCAGGTTGACGGTGCGCCTTTGTCACCCTTCTCCGCAGGACTACGTGTTTCAACAAAAAAGAGAAGCCTCGCGGCTTCTCTTTTCGCTTGCTTATTATTTGACGACGATATTGACGATTCTCTTTGGTACGACAATGACTTTCACAATGGTCTTGCCTTCGGTGAATTTCTGGATTTCCGGAAGAGCCTGGGCTTTTTCGCCGATCTCTTCGCGCGCCATAGCGACCGGGGCGGAGATTGTCGCGCGAACCTTGCCGTTGACCTGGACAGCGAGTTCGACTTCGTTGACGACGAGAGCAGACTCATCGCAGGCCGGCCAGGCAGCCAGGTGGATGCTTTCTTCCTTCTGTCCGGCGCCCTGCCATAGTTCTTCGGTCATATGCGGAACGAATGGCGCAAGGAGAATGAGAAGGTTTCTGACGAGCTCGCCGGAAAGGCTCGCTTCGATGGTATCATGGGCTTCGATGAAGCGGTACATATCGTTTACGAGTTCCATGATGGCAGAAATCGCAGTATTGAAAGCAAATTTCCCATCCAGATCTTCGGTGACTTTCTTGATGGTCTGGTGCAGTTTTCTTCTAAGAGCGAATTCATCAGAGGAGAGTTTGCCTTTTTCTTCAGTCTGGATGTCTTCGTATTTGCCGACGATGTTCCAGACGCGTTTCAGGAAACGGTAGGAGCCTTCGACGCCCTGATCGGACCATTCGAGGTCTTTTTCCGGCGGAGCGGCAAAGAGGATGAAGAGGCGGGCCGTGTCAGCGCCGTATTTCCCGACAATTTCTTCCGGGGAAACGACGTTGCCGACGGATTTACTCATCTTGCCGCCATCTTTCAGGACCATGCCCTGACAGAGCAGGTTCGTGAATGGTTCCGGATAGTCGACCATGCCTTCATCCTGAAGGACTTTCATGAAGAAGCGGGAATACAGCAGGTGAAGGATGGCGTGCTCGATGCCGCCGATGTACTGGTCGACGGGCATCCAGTAGTTTGCCTTATCCTTTGCGAATGGTTCTTCGGTATTGTGCGGATCGCAGTAACGCAGGAAGTACCAGGAAGAATCGATGAAGGTATCCATCGTGTCGGTTTCTCTCGTAGCATCCGCGCCGCACTGTGGACATTTGCAGTGAAGGAAGGCTTCACTGGTTTCGAGCGGAGAGGTCGCACCTGCGACAAAATTGACGTCTTCCGGCAATTTGACCGGGAGATCTTTTTCCGGGACAAGGACATTGCCGCAATGCGGGCAGTGAATGATCGGGATCGGGCAGCCCCAATAGCGCTGGCGGGAAATAAGCCAGTCACGCAGACGGTAGTTTACTTTGCCTTCGCCGATGCCCATATCTTCGAATTTCTTGGTGATGGCTTCACGGGCTTCTCCGGATTTCAGACCGTCAAATTCCGCAGAGTTCACAAGGACGCCGTCAGCATCATAGGCTTTATCCATCTCGACAAGAGAAAGAGAGCCGGCTTTATTCTGGACGACGAGTTTCATTGGGAGGCTGTATTTCTTAGCGAAATCCCAGTCGCGCTGGTCGTGGGTCGGTACAGCCATGACGGCACCGGTGCCGTATTCGTAGAGGACGTAGTTCGCGATCCAGATCGGCACGCGTTCGCCGGTCAGCGGATGGATCGCATAGCTGCCGGTAAACATGCCGAGCTTTGGTGCATCTTCCGCGGTTCGGACGATGTCGTTTTCATTTCTCATCTTTTCGATGAATGCTTCGAGTTTTGCTTTTTCCGGGTTATTCGCGATGAGTTTTTCGACGAGCGGGTGTTCCGGAGCAAGGACCATGTAGGTGACGCCGTAGACGGTGTCGACACGGGTGGTATAAACCGGAATCTGATCATCCATGCCTTCGACCTTGAAGGAGAACTGGGTACCGGTGGATCGACCGATCCAGTTTCTCTGCATAGTCTTGACGCGTTCCGGCCAACCGGGCATATGGTCGAGATCCGCAAGGAGGCGGTCTGCATAGTCGGTGATCTTCAGGAACCACTGAGAGAGGTCTTTCTTGACGACTTCATTCTTGCAGCGCCAGCAGCGTCCTTCTTCGACCTGTTCATTTGCAAGGACGGTGTGGCAGCTTTCGCACCAGTTGACCTTTGCTTCCTTCTTATAAGCGAGACCTCTCTTGTAGAAGATCTCGAAGAGCTTCTGTGTGTGCTTGTAGTAATCTTCACGGCAGGTCAGGACTTTTCTGTCCCAGTCATAGGAAAGACCGAGTTCTTTCTGCTGACGGGTCATGTTGTCGATATTGGAATAGGTCCATTCCGCCGGTGGAATGCCGTGTTTGATAGCCGCATTTTCGGCCGGCATACCGAAGGCATCAAAGCCCATCGGATGAATGACATTGAATCCCTGCATCGTCTTGAAACGAGCGACAACGTCGCCGATGGAGTAGTTTCTGACATGTCCCATATGGAGATTGCCAGACGGGTACGGGAACATTTCCAGTACATAGTATTTCTTTCTGCTCGGGTCAGAATGAGTTTCAAATGCTTTGGTGTCCTCCCAGATTTTCTGCCATTTCTTTTCGATCTGCTGAGGTACGTACTTTTCGTGCATAGTTTCACCTTCCAAATTTTTCGTTACTGTCGACATTTTTGATAAAACAGTTCTTACTATTATAGAGCCTGCCGGAGGTAGCGTCAAATAGATTTTCGTTTGTGAAGAGGGTTGATTTCCGTGATTCAAACCAACAGTTGTTAGTTGATAATAGATAATACTTGACATTGTTTGTTTTTCATGCTTTTAAAGAAATTCAAATTCAGTCCGATCCTGCAATTAAAACGACGCGTTCTTTTTCTAAATACAGCTTCTAACCAGCTACAAGGACAACGTAAAAAGGGATGCGGCAAAATGCTTATGCATTTTGCCGCATCCCTTTAAGCAATGTTTCCTTCTTTTATCTTATGATCTGCAGGAGCTCCTCAAGGCTCTTTTTCCCAAAATACGTCTTTCCATCCATGATCAGACAGGGGACGCTCATAATGTTGTATTTCTTCTGCATGTCCGGATAGTGTGCGAGATCATACACATCAACAGAGACATGGTCATTATCCGCAGCGATCCGTTCGGCAGCGGCAACGAGATCAGGACACATGGTACAAGAGAGAGAAACCGCAATATCTATGTGAATATCGCGAGAAATCCCTTCTATGCGCTGCTGCAGGGTTTCTCCCACATCCTGCCCGGGACCTGCCGCATTGTAGAGTGCCAGAATAAAGGAATTAAATTCATGCCCGCCGGGAACACCATGAAAACGGAGTCCCAGATCCTTTCCTTCCGCGCTGCAGATAGAAATGGTAACATCCGGATTTCCCTCTCTCACCACTTCATAGGAAAGTGCATCTGAAAGGCTGGCAAGTTCCCGTACCAGACTTTCTGCTTCGTCTGCAAGCAGAGTGCCGTCACTCGATACTCTGAGTAGGAGAGGCTTCTCAAAGCGGGCAAGGACCGGCGATAAAGCTTCACGCATCGCATCATCAAGAAAAGCTCCTGCCACAGCTTTGGGAGCCGTCTTTTCCTCTTCGACGACTTTCTTTCGCGCATAGGTACGACGAAGGCCGAGACGTCGATACAGATTCCCCAGATACCGCTCCAGCGAAGTAGCGGCGACCGCACCATCGCTGACAGCCGTCACAACCTGACGGAGCTGCTTCACGCAGATATCGCCTGCTGCATATACACCGGGCAGATTCGTCTGCTGCTCACGATCTGTCACCACGTAGCCTGCAGGATCCAGCTCGATCTGTCCTTTCAGGAGCCCGCTCTCCGGCGCGTATCCAACGAAGACAAAGACACCGAAATAGTCACCATCTTTGGCTTCTACAAGACGCTCTTCCCCGCTCTTCCGATTTTTAAGGACGAGGCAGCGGACAGCACTGTCTCCTTCGATCCGCACCACCTCAGTATGATAGGAAATCGTAACATCAGGATGCTCTTTCAGCTCATCGACAGCTGCAGACGAGATCGAAAAGTCATCTCCGCGAACAAGGACATGGACTTTGCGCCCGTACTTAGTGAGGAAAAGGGCTTCCTCCACGGCTGCATACCCACCGCCAACAACAAAGATGTCCTTTCCGGTGAAGAACTCTCCATCACATGTCGCACAATAAGCGACACCATGCCCACGGAATTCTTTTTCGCCGGAAAATCCGGCAAGACGGGGATGCGCACCGGCTGCATAGATGATACCCATCGCCTCAAAATCTCCTCGATCGGTATGTACCACCTTTGTATCTGCAGTAAGCGACAGGCTCTTTACTTCTGCCGTCAAAAATTCTGCACCGAAGGCTTCAGCCTGACGCACCATTTCTCGGGTCAGTGCCTCCCCGTCTGTCTTATAAACGCCGGGATAATTCACCACTTCTGATGTGATCGTGATCTGTCCGCCCATCTTCTCTTTTTCGATGACAAGGACATGAAAACGTGCTCGTGCCATATAAATAGCGGCGGAGAGCCCTGCCGGTCCTCCGCCTACTATAATGGCATCATATCGTTTTTCCATGATGCCGCTCCTTTTTATAACTTTCCGACCAGATCAAAGGACGGTTTCAGTGTTTTTGCACCTGGCTGCCATTTAGCCGGGCAGACTTCATCGCCATGCTCATATACGAACTGAGCGGCTTCCACCTTGCGAAGCAGCTCGTCCGCATTGCGGCCGATGTTGCCTGCGCTCACTTCGTACAGTACGACTTCGCCCTTCGGATTGATGACAAAGGTACCCCTTTCTGTGAGACCGGAGTCTTCGATGTAGATATCAAGCTCCTTGGACAGTTTGCCGGTCGGATCACCGATCATCGGATACTCAACCTTGCCGACTGCCTGAGACGATTCATGCCATGCTTTGTGAACAAAGTGGGTATCGCAGGAAACAGAATAAATTTCACATCCGATTCTCTGGAAGTCAGCATACTTGCCCTGCAAGTCTTCAAGCTCGGTCGGGCACACAAAGGTGAAGTCCGCCGGATAGAAGAAGAGCACGCTCCACTTGCCGAGAAGATCCTTATCGGTGACTTCGATGAAATCGTTCTGCTGGAATGCATTCAGTTTGAATTCGCTAATTTTTTTACCGTTGAGAGACATTTGGGATTCCTCCTTATAAGAAATACTCTCTCGTACAGGATTCGTATCGAACCCTCACGAAGCATATTTAACTTTCTGAATGTATTATAGCGGGTTATTCGAAGAATGTCAATATAGTATTTTGAAAATTTTCGATTTCGGGCATTTTTACCAGTTTAAGGGGACTACAGGAAAATAACAAAGAAAAATAATTCTATGTCTCACAGATTTAGGAGAATGCCGAGAAAATTGCTGTTTGATTTTATGCTTTGCCTAAAAATGCTTGTATAGTCAAACGCTGTGATATACTTGCGTTTCCCTTGCCCCTGTCACCAGTAACGCCTGCTTTCGTGCCTTCTCCACCGCTTCGGCGAACGTATTCCCGAAAAGTTCATGCGTCACATAGTCCGGCTCGATGGCCTCGACGATCTCTCTGGCGGCTCTCGTCTGAAACGGATCATGATGATCCAAAGAACATATATGACGCATCATGACCTGATTCGTCAGCGGAACCGGCATTTCCCTCCTGAACTGGCGGATATAGGCTCCGGAAAGAGAGCAGGAGAGATGAATACCTTTCACAAGCGATCTCATTTCCCCCAGCTGCTTCATGCTTTCCCTGATATAGAGCGCGGCCTCTTTTTCGCTTGTCAGATCCGGATTCGTGATCATGAAATGTCCGCTATCAAACATAAGGCCTGTATGAGCGGGATCATCCAGTCTTGTGAAAAAGTATTCCACCTTCTCTGGTTCAAGCCGGTAAAGCCCCGGCCAGAAGATATTTTCAAAGAGAATGAATACCCCGTCCGGGATCAGATCGCGGAAAGACTGATAGAGCTCTGCCGTCGCTGCCAGAACTTCTTCATCGGTATGGCGGAAGCGCCAGGAAAAGGCCTCTTCAGGCGTACTCTCCTGCACATGCCAGACCAGATAGCGGGGCTTCTCAGCCAGTGCTGCACGGATATTCGCACGGATGACCTGTATCCAGCCTTCTCTATCCTCTGCGCCATACATTTGGCGTATATTGTCCTGATTTGTAAAAATTTCAAACAGACGATCCTTATTCCCTTCATAGAAATCCATCCAATAGGGCCAGTACCTGAGATGCGTTCCCACAGTGATCTGCAAAAATGGCGGACTCCCCGCCTGACTGCCATATATGAGGTTTTCCACCCCATCCAGACCTTCCGCATGGATAAGACGCGAGATCTCCTCCTCCCGGTCACCCGGCATACGATAGTAGCTGATCAGTTGTTTCATCGGAGTATATCCTTTTCTATGTATCTGACTGGAACAGTTTATTATTTATCAAAAAAGCGATTGTACACATCTACCGCTTCCTGTGCCTTTTTTACAGCTTTATTTCTGGCTTCTATGATGGCATTCGCATCATTTGTCGCTCCGTCAATGTAGTGCTGGCAGGCTTTCACATACAGATCCACTTCTTCTGCATATTTTTGAAAAGCGGCTACATCCTGGATCCCCTTCTCCGGCGGTACAGGCACTGGCGGAAGGATGGCATCCGGAGATGGATATGCCTCTGTCATCTGTGTCGCTGCCGGATCGACCTCCGGGCTCGTCTTCTCCTCCTCAGCAAAAACGCATCCCGCACCAAGAAGGGCGAAGCATAAAATAAAGGCACCCATTTTCTTTTTCATTTTCATTCCTCCTTAAAAATGAGAAATTCATCACTGTAACACCTAAAAAAGCCGCACGAAGTCAGGATGGACTTCTCCATCCCAAAATCCTGCGGCCACTCTCTCGATAGCTTACGATCGGACTACATCTTTCAGGCGCTCTGACTTGGTTCCCTGCTCTCCCATGTCCGTGCAAAGGAACTGCCATGAGAAAACTCCCTATACAGTTGCGGAACAGTTCCGGAGTCTCACCGGATTCCCCTGTAAATATCACTTACTAACCTTTTCATAGGATATTCTTATTTCCCACTAATGTCAAGAGATTTTATTGTCTTATGATACTGGAGGGCCGACATAAGCAGCCGATGCGTACTTTCCGATTGCTGCGCGTTATCCCTTCAAATCCTGATAACCTGAAGAAACGCTGATTCCATCGCAGAGTCAGATGTATTCGGTGTTTGTGTAAAGAACCCCATCATTCCCATAAAAAAAGGCGATGTGAAATAACGATCATCTCATTTTCGCGTTCCATCTGCCGCGGG
>OHVN01000638.1_pt1 | contig 10956 bp, 10 predicted proteins | sample 1579481 | NCBI WGS metagenome assembly OHVN01 (sample SAMEA3882532, study PRJEB24775) | human gut metagenome | biome: human-associated habitat; feature: intestine environment; material: feces | place: Netherlands | collected 2009/2010 | reverse complement strand
CGACGGTTTTATTTTTTAACAGCATTTGTAAGGTCACACCCCTGCTAAACAAATAATAAATAAGAAATAAAAAATAATAAATGATGTGGAGTTTTTGCCTTTGGCAAAAACGAAATTGCTCTACGTGTATTATAGCAGATTGACGCCCCGTATGCAAATGCGTATAATATTTTTGAGCGGTGCGCAACGCCGCGATCCACCATATTTATTATTTATTATTTTTTATTTCTTATTTTATAAAAGGATAGATTATGGTTTTAGCAGTTGACATCGGCAACTCCAACATCTGCATTGGCGGGCTGGACGGGGCGGACCACCGCACCATTGCGTTCACGACCCGCATGGTCACCCGACCCCGCTGCACCGAGGACGAGTACGCCGCCGAGATGAAATTTCTGCTGCAGCGCCTGCCTGTGGACCCCACCGCCTGTGAGGGCGTTATTGTGTGCAGCGTCGTGCCGCGGCTGACCGGCGTGCTGGCCGCCGCCTGCAAGCGGCTGACCGGGCGCGAGGCGCTGATTGTGAATTACACGCTGGACACCGGGCTGACCTTCGCCGTGGACGAGCCCGCCAAGGTGGGCCGGGACCGCATCGCCGATGCCGCTGCGGCAGCGGAGCACTATCCCCTGCCCTGCATGACCGTGGATCTGGGTACGGCGACGACATACAACGTTATATCGGACAAAAAGGTGTTTCTGGGCGGGTTCATCGTGCCCGGCGTGCAGACGAGCCTGCGGGCCATCAGTGCGGGCACGGCGCAGTTGCCGCCCATCGCGCCCGAGCCGCCGGAGCATCTGATTGGCGCAAACACCGTCGCCGCGCTGAACAACGGGGCCATGTTCGGCACCGCCGCCATGCTGGACGGGTTAGCGGACCGCGTTGAGGCCGAGCTGGGCCAGCCGCTGACCGTGGTCGCCACCGGCGGATTAGCGCCGTACATTATGCCCTGCTGCAAGCGGAAGATCATCTATGACGCTGATTTGCTGTTCAAGGGGCTGGCACTGATCTGGGAGAGGAACGGGAAATGAGGCTGCGGTTCAGGGGAGGGATTTATTTCTCCCCTGAAGTCTGCGGTTGCGGAGGGTGCCCGGGCGGATATGGAATCCGCCCCTACGGGCTGTGGGATGCCTTTATACATCCCATGGGCGCTTGCTGCGACGGAAACGGCCACGGGTCGTCGGGGACGCCGACCTCTGCGGAGTTGCTGCCTGCCTATCCACTGGTTTGTAGGGGCCGCACATGTGCGGCCCGCGGCTGTACGGAGGCGCTCGTTTGCGGGCAGCCGCCGGGCCGGGCATGCCCGGCCCCTACCGCACGATGATATTAAAAAAGCACAAAAAGCCGCAGCTATGCGTTTTCTGCACAGCTGCGGCTTTTTTTACACTCTTTTATGCGCTCACATATCCGGCGTCACGGGCACGGCACCGTAGTTGCGGATGTTCAGGACGTGGCAGCTGCCTTCGCCGAAGCAGCCGTCGATGGCGGCCTTGTAGGCGTCCAGCAGGTCAACGGGCACAAACGCTTGAATGGTGCCGGCAAAGCCGCCGCCCTGCAGACGCCACGCGCCGCGGCCATTCAGCACGCGCTGGCTCAGGGCCAGGGCCACAGGCACGCCCTGTTCCTTCGGGCTCTTGATGCTGTAGGCGTTCTGGTTGAACTCAAAGCTGGAGTGACCGCCCTCGATAATCAGGCGCAGGAACGTTTCAAAATCGTCCTCGCGCACGGCGTCGCAGAGCTGGGCGGCGCGGCGGCAGTCGTTGTAGAAGTGCATCGCACGCACGACGGCGCGGTCCCCCACGGCCTTGCGCAGCTTGGGCAGAGCCTTGTAGAACTCGTCCTCATCGACCTCGCGCAGGACCTTTTTGCCGAACTGCTCGGCCACACTCTCCATCTCATGGCGGATGGCGGCATAGTCGTCGGTCAGGTCGGCGTGGCTGCCCTTCGTATCGCTGATGCACATGACAAAGCCGTGCTTCGCCAGGTCGATGGCGGTCTGGCCGACCACCGGGTGGGCCGGGTCCTTGAAGTCGATGGTGATAACGCCGCCGACGGCGCAGGCGGTCTGGTCCATCAGACCGCAGGGCTTGCCAAAGAACACATTTTCGGCAAACTGGCCGATCTGGGCGATCTTGACCTGGTTGAACTTCTCCATGTCATTGTTGTTGTACTCGCCGCGCAGGATGGCACCGATGCAGACCTCAAAGGCTGCGGAGCTGGACAGACCGGAGCCGCGCAGCACGTTGCTGGTGGTATAGCAGTCAAAGCCGCCCACCTTGCCGCCCGCATCCACGATGCCCTTGGCGACGCCGCGGATCAGGGACGCGGAGTGCTCGGCCTCGCGCGGCTGCGGGACGAGGTTGGTGACATCGACGTCGTCAATTTTGTCAAAGCCCAGAGACTTGACGCGGATGACATTTTCCTCATTCGGGGAGACGACGGCCACCATATCCAGGTTGACAGAGCCTGCCAGCACCACGCCGTTGTTGTGGTCGGTGTGGTTGCCGCCGATCTCGGTGCGGCCCGGGGCGGAATAGAGGCGCACCGTGCGGTTGGTGCCGTATTTCTTTTCAAATTCGTCGATCAGGTCGGTATAGCGCTTGCGCTGCTCCTGCACGGCGTCTGCACCGTACAGCTTGGCAAAGGCGGCGTCGTATTCGCCCTGTGCGATCTGCTGTTTGAGTTCAATGGTATTTGCCATGATTCCACTCACCTTTCCTGTCGGGCGGCTCTTTTCGTAGATATGCACAAATTGAGCCTTATGTTTTTAGGCAGACAGCCAAAGGAGCGGCTCTCTGCGGGTTTCTTGTTTTCAGTATAGCAAATCCTGCAAAAAAAGCAAACATTTTTTCCGCCTCTTTTATGGACTTTTGATGAATAGCTTGGTATAATAAAAATATCACACGAGCGAGGTGCCGCCATGACCATCAATGAGATGAAGCAATCCTACAAGCAGAGCTACACCGACAACGTCGAGCTCTCGATTTTTAACTGCGGGCATGAATACTGCCAGCCGGGCCATACTTGGGGCCCCGGCGTGCGCGACCACTACCTGATCCATCTGGTGGTGGCGGGCAAGGGTGTGTATCAGGTCAACGGGGCCTCGCACACACTGCAGGAGGGCGATCTGTTCCTGGCCAAGCCGAACCAGCTCATCACCTACGCCGCCGACGAGACTGACCCGTGGGAGTACTACTGGGTCGGCTTCAACGGCGCGTGTGCCAACAAGCTGGTGCAGCAGACGCCGTTCTCCGACGCGCACCCCGTACACCACTGCAAGGACCCGCAGACCGTGCGGGAGGCGCTGTACAACATCTACCTGTCCCGCGGGCCGGAGCCACAGTGCGAGGCCCTGATGACGGGCTATCTGTATATCTTTATGGCGCACCTGATGAAGGAGGCCCGCGAGGCGATGCCCAACTTGGGCTCGTCCAGCAGCCAGTACGTGCTGGCCGCCATCAAGTATATCCAGTTCAACTACTCGCATGATATTTCGGTGGACGATATTGCCAAGGCCGTCGGCGTCAGCCGCAGCCACCTGTACCGCGTGTTCATGTCGAACGTCGGGCAGAGCCCCATTGACTACCTGACAAGCTACCGCATCAGCGAGGCGTGCAGCCTGCTGAAAAATTCCAGCCTGTCGATTGCGGAAATCGCCGTATCTGTGGGCTTTTTTGACCAGTTCTATTTTTCCCGCGTGTTCAAAAAGGTCAAGGGCGTGCCGCCAAGCAAGTACCTGGCCACGCTGGAGAAGGAGGGCCCTGCCGCACCGCAGGCCATCAACCCGTAACATTTCCCGCACTATTTATAAGGAGCAGACATGCCTTTTACGAAAAATCAGATCATTACTCTGGAGATCGAAGCGCTCTCCAATGACGGAAACGGCGTGGCCCACAAGGACGGTCAGGCCGTTTTTGTGCCGCTGACCGCTCCCGGCGATGTGGCCGAGGTGCGCATTGTCAAGCCGATGAAAACCTATGCCTTTGGCCGCGTGGAGAAGCTGCTCACCGCCGGGCCGGGCCGCGTCAGGCAGGACTGCCCGGTGGCCGGCCCCTGCGGCGGCTGCGGGCTGCGGCATATCAGCTATGAGGCCGAGTGCGCCGCCAAGACCCAGTTTGTACGTGACGCCTTTGCGCGGCTGGGCAAGCTGGACGTACCGGTGCCGGACGTGCTGGGCGCACCCGACACGGACCGCTACCGCAACAAGGTCCAGCTGCCCGTGGGCACCGACGAGAACGGGCATATTGTGACCGGCTTTTTTGCCGGGCGCAGCCACCGCATTGTGGCCTGTACCGACTGCAAGCTGCAGCCCGCGTGGATGAACGAGCTGGCCGCCCGCGCCTGTGCGCTGCTGGAGGAGAACGGCATCACTGCCTACAACGAGGAGACCCACACGGGCCGCGTGCGCCATTTGTACATGCGTCAGGGCTGGCACAGCGGGCAGCGGCTTTTGTGCTTTGTGGTAAACGGCAACGGCCTGCCGAACGAGGCGGAAATTTGCGCCACACTGCAAAAAGAGTTTGCTTTAACGACGATTTTGGTCAACCGCAACAGTGAGCGGACGAACGTGATTTTGGGCCGTAGGACCCGCACCGTGCTGGGCCCCGGCGTCATCGAGGACACGCTGGCCGGTGTGCCGCTGCGGATGGGTGTGCATGAATTTTACCAGGTCAACACCCCCGCCGCCGAGGTGCTCTACGCCAAGGCGCGGGAGTACGCCGGGCTGAAGCCGGACGACTTTTTGCTGGACCTGTACTGCGGCATGGGCACGATTGGGCTTTCGATGCTGGCGGACTGCAAGCGCTTAGTCGGCGTTGAGGTCGTGCCGCAGGCTGTCGAGGGCGCGAAGGAGACCGCCGCGCGGCTGGGACTGGACGCGGACAGAGCGGACTTCCGCTGTCAGGATGCCGGTGCAGCCGCCGCCCAGCTCGCCGCCGAAGGTGCGCGTCCCGACGTGATCGTCGTAGACCCGCCCCGCAAGGGCTGCGACGAGGCGACCCTGACCGCCATCGCCGAGATGGCCCCGCGGACCGTAGTCATGGTCAGCTGCAACGCCGCAACAGCGGCAAGGGATGCCAAGTGGCTGACCGAGCACGGGTATAAAGCCGTGGAGGTCCAGCCGGTGGATCTGTTCCCGAGGACGAAGCACGTGGAGTGCGTGGTGAAGCTGACGCGCGGATAAAAGAAGTGGAGATGTAAAATGGCGATACCTAAGTACAACGAACTATATGACCCCTTCCTTACCGCAATCAGCGATGGAAAAATTCATACTGCTAAAGAAGTTGCCTCTACTGTAGCAGATATTCTTCAGCTTTCCCCGGAAGATTTAGCTGAGCAGCTGCCGAGCCAGCGGCAGACTACGTTTGCCAATCGGTTGAATTGGGCAAAGACCTATCTGAAAAAGGCCGGACTTGTAGATTCACCCAAACGAGGCACCTACATCATCACTACAGCCGGGAGCACACTTCTTCACAGTGACGTCGCCATCACAAACGAATTTTTGGAGAGCAATTATCCATCTTTCGCTGCGTTCGTAAACAGGACTGACGATGTAGATACCGCAAACGACACTGCAAGCATCACACCATCTGATACGCAAACTCCCGAAGAGCAGATGGATGCCCTTCACAAAACAATCAATGATACTCTGGCTGATGACCTGCTTGCCGAAATCATGCAGCAGACGCCTGTATTTTTTGAGCAACTGGTCGTTGACTTGATGAAAGCCATGGATTACGGCGATGGCTTCAAGACAAAATCCAGTGGTGACGACGGCATTGACGGTGTTATACATGAGGACAAACTCGGCTTCAATCTGATTTACATCCAGGCTAAACGTTGGAACCCCGATGTTACCATCGGCAAGCCGGAGATTCAAAAATTTTTCGGTGCCATGATGGGCCCGCCCCGTGTGGAAAAAGGACTTTTCATTACAACTGCTAAATTTTCCAAGGGAGCCAAAGAGTACGCCGATGCACAGCATATTATTCTAGTCGACGGGCAAAAGCTCACTTCCTTGATGATTGAGTGCGGCTTGGGTGTGTCTGTGCAGAAGGTGTACCAAATCAAGCGCATTGACAGTGATTATTTCTCTGATTCACTTTAAACCCGCTTTTGTTCAAACTCTATTCCCCGCTTGTTCACGATTTGCCCATATTTGTGTGCCATAATAGTACGATGAAAACAATGCGGCTTTGCCGCAAAAAGGTGGTTTTTACATGAAAGGCTGGTTTCAGCGGTTTATGGCGGGCCGATATGGGTTCGACCAGTTCGGCGGTTTCCTGTGTATTTCGTCGCTTATCCTTATTGTCATCGGCGCGTGGGTGTCGCCGGTGCTGTACTGGCTGGGGCTGGCGGCCATCGTCTACAGCTATTTCCGCATTTTGAGCCGCAACACCCGCAAGCGGTACAGTGAAAACCTCAAATATCTCTCCTACCAGAACCGCGTTACCACGTGGTTTGGCAAGCAGCAGGTGCGGTTCAAGCAGCGCAAGGACTATCACTATTACCGTTGCCCCCAGTGCGGCCAGCAGCTGCGCGTGCCCCGTGGGCGCGGCAAGATCAGCATCACCTGCCCGAAGTGCGGCCATCAGTTCATCAAAAAGAGTTGACGCGCGATGTTCGGATATGTTACGCTTTACCGTAAGGGTCTGGCAGACGCCGAGATGGACCGCTACCAGGCTTACTACTGCGGGCTGTGCCGGACGCTGGGCCGCCGCTACGGACGCACCGGACAGTTGGCATTAAGCTATGACATGGCGTTTGTCGCCATTCTGCTGACAGCGCTGTATGACACGCCCACAGCCTTTTCCGAGGGCCGCTGCGTGCCCCACCCACTGAAAAAGCGCCCCCGCGCGGACAACGAGCTGCTGGACTACGCCGCCGACATGACCGCCGCGCTGGCGTACTACAACTTTCTCGATGACTGGCAGGACGATCACCGCCGTGCCAGTCTGACGCAGGCGCAAAAGCTGGAGCCAAGCCTGCCCGCCCTGCGGGAGCGCTGGCCGCGCCAGCTGCAGACCATGGCCGCACAGCTGGACAGGCTGAATACGCTGGAAAGCGCCGGCAGCCACGATTTGGACGCGCTGTGCAACGCCTTTGGCGCACTGCTGGGCGAGGTGTTCGCCTGCCGCGACGACATCTGGGCCCCGGCGCTGCGCGGCATGGGCAATGGGCTGGGGGCGTTCATCTACCTGATGGACGCCTACGACGATCTGGAAAAGGACAGTCGCCGCGGGCAGTTCAACGCCCTGCAGCAGCTGGCGGACGAGCTGCCGCCCGCCGCCTATGAGCAGCGCTGCCACGAGCTTTTGACCCAGCAGATGGGCCGCTGCGCACAGCAGTTTGAGATGCTGCCGATTTTAAAGGACACCCCGGAGGGGAAGCTATTGTACAACACGATCTATTCCGGCGTGTGGAGCAAATACGCGCTGGTACGCAAGCACAGGGAGGCAAAGCGCCATGACTGATCCATACAGTGTATTGGGCATCACCCCCAGTGCCGACGATGAAACGATTAAAAAAGCCTACCGCAAAAAATGCAAGGAGTACCACCCCGACCTGCACCCCGATGACCCGTCGGCGGAGGAGCACTTTAAAGAGGTACAGGCCGCTTACAGCGAGATCATGCGCATCAAGCAGGGCGGCGGGGCGTCTTACAGTGCTGGCGGGCAGCGCTATGGCAGCAGTCAGAGCGGCTACAGCCAACAATATCAGGACCCGTTCAGCGGGGCCGGGTTCGGCTTTGGACCGTTCGGGTTTGGGTATTACAGCACAAGCGGCTCGTCCGGGCGGCAGAGCTACGGCAGCGCTGCCGGTGACCCAGAGCTGCGTGCCGCGGCAAACTACATCCGCAGCGGCTTCTATGAGGAGGCCTTGAACACGCTGAACGGCATCCCTGCTGCCAACCGCACGGCCCAGTGGCACTACTACGCCGCGCTGGCCAATCAGGGGCTTGGCAACAACATCCGCGCGCAGGAAGAGGCCCGGACGGCGGTCTCGATGGAGCCGAACAACTACGCTTATCAAAACCTGCTGGATCAGCTGCAAAGCCCGGGCCGCAGCTACACAAGCTACCAGCAGCCCTACGCCCAGCCCAGCGGCAGCCCGGGGTCTTTCTGTCTGTCGTTCTGGATGTATTTATTGGTGTGCAATATTTTGAGTTGGTGCTGCTGCGGCGGCAGAGGCGGATTCTTTATCTGCTGATTTACACGTAGGGGCCGGGCATGCCCGGCCTGCGGCTTTCCCGCAGATGCGCGGTTATCTTCAGGCTGCGGGCCGCACATGTGCGGCCCCTACAAAGCAATATAGGAAAAGCGCTGTGACTGTTTGAAAAGGTCACAGCGCTTTTTTTATTGTTGTTTTGTAGGGAAGGGATTTGTCTCTCCCGGGGCGTTGGCGGCGGTGGGAAGGTGCACGGGAGGCATGAGTGTCTCCCCTACAAGCCATTCGGTTACAGCATCCTGTCCAAAAGCGGCATTAAAATTTCTATGTTTTGACAAAACTGCGGGTAGAAGTCGTCGCCGAGCTCGTAGTCGTAGTAGAGGGCACGCTCCATACGCCTGACAGCGGCGGAGAAGCGGGGGTTATCCGCGCCGCCCGCGGCCTGTAACCGGTGGGAAAGCTGCGTGCAGACGATGGCCCAGCGGGCATCCACCCCCGCGCGGTCCAGCACGGCGGAATCCTGCAGATAGTCCTGCAGCGTCCGTGCCTCCCCTGCCCGTGCACCGCAAAGCGGCGTCTGGACGTAATATTCCATCTGCGCTGTCACCGTGTCGATGCTCTGCCCCAGCGGGTAGAGCGCACAGGCCAGCGGGCGCGCGGCGTGGATGGCGCAGGCGCTGCCCTCAAAAAAGCGGCAGTTGCCGGTTTTGGGGTCCGGCGTCAGGCGCAGGGCGGGCAGGCAGCTTTCAGGCGCAAGGTAGCTTTTGCAGAACGCCGCCGCCACGATACGGGGCGGCAAGCTAAGCCGCCGCGCAATGCGGTAGAGGTCATACCCCGACAGCACCAGATCGCGCCTCTGGCGGCAGCAGTCGCCGCAGCCCGCACAGGCAAAGTCAAAGCGGTCCCCTGCCGCCAGCCGCGGGCAGTCGTCCCAGTGTTCGCCGCAGCGGCCCGGCTCAACGGCTGGCATCACAGCTGCACCTCACCGGCGTAGGGCTGGCCGTGGGCATAGGCGTCCAGCGCCTCAAACGGGCTCTGCACCATGCTGGCGACATTGACGTCGGTGTAAAACGCCGTGTGCGGGCTGACGATGACATTGGGATAGCTGCGCAGCAGGTTCAGTTCGCGGTTCGGGATGGCCTGCCCCATGCGGTTGTAATAGTAAATACCGGTCTCATCCTCAATGACGTCGAGGCCCGCACCGCCGATCTTGCCGCTTTCCAGCCCGGCGATCAGCGCGTCGGGGTCAATGAGCGTGCCCCGCGCCGTGTTGACGAGCAGCACGCCGTCTTTCATTTTTGCAAGGGCGCCGGCGTTGATGAGGTGGTGGTTTTCCGCCGTGGCGTTCGTGTGCAGCGTGATAATGTCACTTTGCGCGTAAAGCTCGTCCAGCGTGACGTAGTCGGCGTACTGCCTGACCGCGTCGTTCGGGTAGAGGTCGTAGGCCAAAATCTTGCAGCCGAAGCCGCTCAGGTGGCGGATGACCGTCTGGCCGATCTTGCCCGTACCGATGACACCCACCGTGCAGCCGGAAATATCGCGGCCCATCTTGCCGGGCAGCGAGTAGTCCTGCACATTGGCGCGCAGCATGATTTCGTTCATGCGGCGGGTACACATCAGCATGAGCATGATCGTATAGTTGGCCACGCCGTCCGGCGGGTAGTGGCTGTGGCTGATGCGCAGACCCAGCTTTTTGGCGGTGTCCAGCGGGATATGATCATAGCCGATGCTGCGGCAGGGCAGATATTTCACGCCCATTTCAGCCCATGTCTGCAAATATTCAGGGCGTATCTCGCAGGGGTTCGTGCTGACGGCGTCGCAGCCCTCGGCCAGATGCAGGTTATCCGGGCGCGGCACGTCGGGCGTGCCGGTGTAGTCGATGCCGTAGCGGGCCTTGTAGGGCTCGCAGTATTGCTGCTCATCAAAGGGGCGCAGCGCGTAAAACATGATTTTCATGCTTTGTCATCTCCTGTTACAGGTGAAAATCAAAGGTTTCGGCCAGCCAGTCCGTGCAGAGGGCCACCCAGGCGCTGTTGTGCTTGTTGGGGGTGTTGACCTCCCGCGTGCAGGTGCTTGTGCCGTGGCCGTCGTGGGCGAAAAGATGCAGCTCCAGCGGGACCTTATGGGCTGTCAGCGCACCGGCAAGCAGCAAAGAGTTCTGCACGGGGACGGCCGGGTCCTCCACCGTATGCCAGACGAAGAAGGGCGGCAGGCCGTCGCGGACCTGGTTTTCCAGGCTCATTGTGGCGCGCAGGTCGGCGTCATCGCCGCAGAGGTTGACAATGGAGCCGTCGTGGCGGTATTCCCCCGCCGTGATGACCGGATAACCCAGCACAACGGCATCGGGGCGGGCCTCGGTGCCGTGGATGCCAAGGGCGGTCTGCACAGGCTCGGCGTCCCACAGGATGGCCGTGGACGCCGCCAGATGGCCGCCCGCCGAGAAGCCGCAGATGGCGATTTTCGTCGGGTCGGTACCGAACTGCTCTGCATTGCGGCGGATATGCAGGATCGCCCCGGCAGCATCGATCAGCGGCTGCCAACGCAGCGCGGGCACGGTCTCGTCACTTCGGCAGGTGTAATAGAGGGTAAAGACGTTGTAGCCCGCCTGCAGGAACTGCATGGCAACGGGGTCGGCCTCGCGCCTGCTGCACCAGGCGTAGCCGCCGCCCGGCAGGATGAGAATAGCCGGACGGGTGTTGAAGGCAGGCATCTCGACGGTCCTATCGCGCAGATACCCGATGAGCTGTGCGCCGCCGGGGAGAGTGTGGGTGTATATTTGCATGATGGATTCCC
>OHVN01000635.1_pt1 | contig 10986 bp, 6 predicted proteins | sample 1579481 | NCBI WGS metagenome assembly OHVN01 (sample SAMEA3882532, study PRJEB24775) | human gut metagenome | biome: human-associated habitat; feature: intestine environment; material: feces | place: Netherlands | collected 2009/2010 | reverse complement strand
GGGTGCGGCGAATCCGAGGCCACGCCGATGGACGATGCGTACGCCGGCAACTCGGGCGAGACCGAGAAGTCGCAGGAAGAGCAGTCGCAATCCCAGTCGAACGGCTCCGATAGCTCCGACGGCTCCGATTCCAGCTCGTCGCACAACGACCCGTCCACCACCACGTCCGACAAGAAGGACACCGGCAACTACAAGGACGGCAACTACTCGATCAACGGCCAGTACGGCCCGGTAGGCGAGGATTCCATCGACGTCCATCTGACCATCAAGGACGGCAACGTCGAGACCGTCAATATCATTGGGCACCCGTTCACCACGATTTCCAAGAACCATCAGGACGACTTCGCCAAAGCCATTAACGGCGTGGTGGACGGTAAACCTCTGAAGGGCCTCAAAGTGGACAAGGTCGCCGGCGCCAGTTGGACCTCCGACGCCTTCAACAAAGCCCTCGAAGTCGCCCGCCAGGAGGCTTCGATTCAGGAGTAAGACCGCTACTTCAGCAATGCTGGCCACAGCAGATCGGCCATGCGCGAGGCCCAGGCGGTGTCGTCGTCCATTGCTTTGCCCTCGATGGCCTCATACGCCACCAAAGATCCGATAATCGTGGACAACAGCAACTTCTCGTCAACGTCCTCGCGAAACACGCCCTGCGCGACTCCCTGCTTGAGGAACGCCCCCACACGCTCCAGCCACGGGGTCACCACCTGGTCGACGATGTGCTGGAAGAACTCGGCCTCGCTGGACAACACAATGCCCACGCGCTTGACGTCGATGTCGTTGTCGCGCACCCAATCGACCAATCGCTGCAATAGTTGCGTGAAATGCTCACGCGTGGGGCTGGGCACTGGGTCGGGATCCGGGATGGCCAGATACATCGCGCTGATCTCGTGCAGCAGCTCGTCGGCATTATGATATCGGCGGTAAATCGTGGTTTTGGCTACACCGGAGCGCCGGGCCACCTCCTCGATGGTCACGCCGCTGATGCCGCGGTCCACCGCAATCTGCAGCGTGGCTCGCATGAGCTTGCGATCCGTCGCCTCGCGCGTGCGCTCACCGCGCGGTGTCGCCGTCGTATCTGTCATCTCCGTCATCTCTTCTCTTCGAAATATGCTCCCGTACGCTCCCGCTGGCGAGAGCTGGCTGGCAAAGCCAGACTGAGGGTGGTAAGTCCATGCCGTTTGTAGGCAACTCCCGGATAATACCTACTAGCTCAGCACTTTAGTGCTCTCGACTTGGGCTACATACCACTGGTTGAACCGCACCAGTGGCTTCCTGAGCAACAGCCCAAGCAACAGTAGCGGCGGCACGAATGCCAGCAGCATTCCGGCGGCCCGCCAGTAATCCATGTCGTAGATGCCGGCGATGGCCGCACGCATCATCGTCACCGCATGGGTGAGCGGCAAGAGCGGACTGACTTTGGCGATGAAGTCGGGCAACATCTGCACCGGGTAGGCAGCGTTCGCACCCGAAATCTGCACGATGAGCATAAGCACGCCGATTGCCTTACCCACATTGCCGAAACTCACCACCATCGTATAGGTGAAGAACGAGAACACCAGCGAGGCCAGCCATCCAGACAACATAAACAGCAGCGGATGCACGGCCTGCACGCGCAGGAACAGCAGATCGCCACCGAGCGACACCGTGGATTGCAGCAGCGCAATCAGCGCGAACACCCCGTAATGCCCAAGGAAGAGCCGATGCGGCCGCGGATCGCCCAATGCTTTGCGCGTCCGGCGAGACACGGTGGTTTTCAGCGTCACCACCATCAGCAGCGCGCCCACCCACAGCGGCAGCAGCGTGTAGAACGGTGCCATCGACGAACCGAAATTCGCCACCGGGAATACGGCCTTGCGCCTGAGCTGCACCGGTGCGGCCAACGTACTGGCCAGCGTTTCGGGATCATTGCCCAGCACCTCTTTGACCATGCCCATATCGCCACTGTTTAGTGCGTCGCTCAGTGTGCTGTTGAACGAAGCCAGTTCGGCGCCGGCGGAACGCAGTTTGCCGGACACCTTGTCCAAGGTAGTGCGAGCGTCGCTGAGCATATCGCTGGCGTCGTCGGAAGTCCCTTTCAGGTCGCCGAGCGTGGAGTCCAACTGGGTGGCGCCGGAACTCAGTATGCCGGAGGCGTCAGCGACGGTGGACGACAGGGAGTCGATTTGCGGTTTCACCGTGGCCGAGAAATCTGACTTGATATTGGCAATACTGTTCTGCGCTTGATCAGCCAGATTCTTGACCTGCGCATGCTGATCCTGCGCGTCCTGATTGCCTTGGCGAATATCGGTCGCCGCCGTATTCAGCGCTTGCCGCAGCCTGTTTTGTCGTGCGATTGAACGGTCGATCGCCGTGATGATGGATGAGTCGTTGCCCAGTATGCCGGCCAACGTGTTGCGAATTTCAGTGTATTTCTCCGTCTGCTTGCCAATGGCCGTGGCTTGACGGTCCAATTCGTCGGCGACCGTGGTGGCACCATCATTCGCGTCGGAATACAGCTTGTCTATGGAATCGGACACCGCGCCGAAACTGGAGGCGCTCGCGTCCAGTGCGCTGCTCATCGCGTCAGCGGTGGTGCCCAGGGCTCCGGCCACGTCGGTGACTTCCTGTTTGGCGCTGGCAAGATCCTTGCCGCCTTGTTTGGCGGCAGAGGAAACCTGAGTGATTAGTGAGTTCGAGGTGTCGAGCAAGGCGCCGGCCGTATCGGTCAATGCGCTGTATGTGCCAAGCAGATCCGCAGTATCGTCAAGCTGTGTGGCGAAATTGGCGATGTTGGCGTTGAAGGTATTCAGTTGCTCTTTGGCCTCGGGCTTGGACAGCTGATCGGCCAGCGAAGACGCGATTTCCAGCCCGGCCGAAGTGATGGTCTTAGCGAACGTGGTGTTGATTTCCGCCGCAACCTCATCCGTGCCCTCGTTGAGCAGATTCGGTGCCAGCGCGTTCTTCTTCTCGTTGCGGTAATAGGTCAGTTCGGCATGCTGCACGTCGTCGGAGAAGAAGGTCATCATGTCTTTGCTGAACGACTTCGGAATTACGATGGCCGCGTAGTATTTGCCGGATCGTGCGCCCTCGACGGCATCGGCTTTGGACGTGATCGTCCAATCGAGCTGACTGTTGGCGCGCAGCGCGTTCACCACCTGATCGCCGACCGTGACTTTCACCGGGATCAGGTCGGAACGATACCCCTCATCCACATTCGCCACCGCGAATTTCAGGTTCTTCATATTCGAGAACGGGTCCCAGCATGCGGCCACGTTGAACCAGGTGAACAGGCCGGGAATCATCACCAAGCCGATCACGATGATGATGGAGACCACGTTGCTGGTCAGGCGTTTGATGTCGCCGGTAAACAGTTTCCACATGGTGTTCATCGTGCGTGCCTGCCTTCCTTGGTCGGCGGAATAGTGGGGATGATTGCGGTAACAGCGGCGCTCGGGTCCGCTTCTTCGTGGCGTTCGGCGGAGGTGTCGCGACGCTTGGCCTTATGCCCGTACAGCATGGCGCGGATCGACTCGTCGGAGAGGCTGCCGAGCTCGGTTTGGCGGCGGATGGAATCGCGCATGAATTCCACGACCATCAGGAAGCCCATGATGATGAGCACCCATGCCAGCCATGTGCCCATGACTACGATTTTCTCGCTGGTGGTCAGCGCAAACACGATAATGAGCGCGGCCGGCACCACGAATCCGGCAATAAGCGCACCCAGCAGCAGCCGGGGATAACGGTAGGCGAATTTGGCGGCCCGACGTTCGATGGCATGACGGTATTCGTCGTGGTCGGCCAGTGCTGCAATGGCCTGAGTGACACGGTATTCGCTGCCGGGCAGATGCACCGGCTCGCCGATAATCATGTCGCTTTCCTTGATTTCCCGCGCGAACAGGCGGTTGAGATTGGCCAGTTTCGGCCGGGCGCCGAGGCCAAGCGCAAAGGCCAGAACCACGAAAACCAGCAGGCCGGAGGCGCCCGGCACCTGCAGAATGACCAGCGCCACGCATACGCCTTTGCCCACGTGCATGAACGTGGTGGAGAGGGCGAAAATCACCGACATATACACCAGTGAGGTGATGACGCAGGTGAGCAGAAACACTGGGGCGCTCGCGCATTGAATGCCGATGACAAGATCGCCGATGGCCGTGACCAGGCCTTGGACGGCAGCCAGCGTGGCCAGTAGCAGGAAGCGACCGAGATAGCCTTGGGTTGGTGTGAGATCGTCGATGCCCTCATCATCGGTTTCGAGTTTGGGAATGACCACGAGCACGAACGCGCCCACCCACAAAGACAGGGTGGTGAACAGCGGTGCCATGCCGGAACCATAGGAGGCGACCGGATAGACGGCCTGTTCGCTGATAACAGTGGGGGAGAGCATGAAGTCGGCGATTGTGGCGGCATCCAGTTTGCCGTCGGTGCCGATCAGGGAACTGAGTGAACTGGAGATGCTCAGGGCTTTGATGTCGGTGACCAGCGTATCGAGCTTGGTTTGTACGCCGGCCAGCGCCTTATCGGTGTCGCGCAGCGCGGTCACCGTGGTGGAGGCTGCTTTGTCGAGTTGGTCGAGGGTATGCTTCGACTGATCGATGAGTGAGCCTTGCGACGTGATGCCGGTCGACAGAGTGCTGGCGGTCGAGCTGAGGGCGTTGAGACCGGTGTTGAGCTGAGGAATGGCGCCGGAGGTGATGGTGCCGCGAGCGGTATTGGCCTCGCGCACCGTGGTTTGGGTGGCGGTATTGAGATGCTGCGCCAATCCGGCGGTGTCTGTGGAGGCATTGCCGATAGTGGTGTTCAGGCTATCGAGGTTGCCCAGTGCGCCGGCAAGCTCGCTATTGCGGCTTTCCAGTGTGGCAATGGCGGATTGCAGCGGTTCTCGATTGGCGTTCGGCAGCCCTTTGAGTTGGTCGATGATGTCGGCGTTCGCTTGGTTGATGTCTTCCGCCGTATTGATCAGTCCGCCTACCTGCTGATTGGCGGCGCTGATGGTTCCGGTTACCGTGCCCACGCTTTGGTTGGCCTGTGCTGCGGCTTGGCTCAGCAGGCTTGAGCCTTGGTCAAGCGCTTCGGACGTGGAGGTGACGAAGCCGTTCAGACTGGTCTGGGTAGTGCCGATCAGGGTGGAGACGCCGGCCAGACCTTCTGCAGTGTCGATGCCAAGTGTGCGCGCGTCGTCCAGCGCCTGACGTGCGGTGCGTGTCTGCTCTGGGGTGTCGGTGAGTTTGGTGGTGAGCTTGGCGATGGTGCTGCGTGTGTGCTGCACATCGTCGGAGGCCTTGGCAAGGGCCGTGAGGGCCTTGGCTTTGGTGGTGTCTTCGGTACTGATGGCTTTGCCGTCAACCGTATTGATGACTTCGGTAAGTACTTCGGATACGGTGGAGACGAATGTGGAATTGACCGTGCGGTCCACAGTGGACGCGCCGACGTCGGTGACTTTGGGGGCGATGGCGCTGGCTTTTTCGTTGACGTAATACTCCAGAGTGGGCCGACTCTTGCCGCCGGTCACCACGCCGGCGAGATCGTCGGAAAAGTCTTTGGGAATGATGATGGCTGCGTATGCCTTGCCGGATTCCACTTGGTCCATGGCCTCGGCTTCGGTGACGAAGGTCCAGCCGAGCTGGTCGTTGCTTCTCATCTGCTTGACGATTTGATCGCCGAGGTTCTGCTTGCCGATGAGCGCGTTGTCGGTGCCGTCGTCATTGTTGGCGATGGCGACGGTGATGCCTTTGGTATTGCCGTACGGGTCCCAGAAGCCGACGATGTTGTACCACGAATACAGTGGCGGGATGAACACCATGCCGAACAGGATCACCCATGCGGCCGGCACCTTGAACAGGCGCAGGAAGTCGCGTCTGAGGACCTTGAAGATATTGCCCACTGATACCTCCGGAGCTTGGTGTTGCTTGGTTGCTACGTTTTCCGTAGCGATACGTTAATCGTAGCGCTACGTTTGTAGTAGCGTAATACGGATGCCGGAGATTAATGGGGTGATTGATGATGTTTTTGGCGGAATAACGCTGCTGCCCAGCGGCTTATCGTGTGTCGCTGGGCAGAGCGAAAGGCGTTCTGGAACTTATTGACAAGATTTCTGGATGGTTTTTGGACGTTTCCTGAACGCGATGGATAGGCTCGGTGCTCGGCAATGTAGACAGACATGTACCGACCGCCCATCAAGTTCAGCAAAACCGCAATCGGGTGATAGGGTGAGGGGACGCTATGTGGGGAGGAAACCATGGTTGAATTCAAGGACGATGGCACGGCCACTACCCCCGGCAAGCTGCGGGAGAACCGTGACGCCGAGTCCGCAGTCGTGGCCGATCTGGTGGCCGTCGAACTGGACGACGCCGGCTTGAACCTGAACGCCAAGCGATTACCGATTCTGGCGCGCATCTATGGCGCGGTCGTGCTGCTGGACGGACTCGCCACATTGCCGATTATGGTGATTTCCATCCTCTATGCCGTGCGCGAGATTCTGGATGGTCATGTGCACGTCGATGCGATGAGCCTGACCTTCATCCTGTCCGCGATTCATGCGGTGGTGCTGGTAGTCAGTGCCGCATGCCTGATTGTGCTCGGCGTGATGCTGCTGCGCAATCATCGCCGGTATGCCGCGCGCTGGACCTACGTGCTGATGCCGTTGACATTGGCCGACGGCATGCTGTCGCTGGCCCTGACCGGCCTTGGCTTCAACCTGCTGCTGCCGCTGATTCAGATGATTATTCTCGTCGTGATTTCGGTGACCGCCGATCCCTCCCTGAGCGAGGAACGCCGTCTGCAGCGCGCGCTCAGGCGTATGGACGATCGCGATGATTATGAATCGGCTGTGGCGGCCGGCATGCTAGGCCGCGACCAGTCCGGCAAGGGCTATATTGCGCTGGACTTTTTCAATATCTTCTGGCTGTTTACCATCGCTTCGGTGGGTGGCCTGATTGTGGAGACGATCTACCATATGGCGCTGTATAACGGTGAACTTCAGGACCGCGCTGGTTTGCTGTGGGGCCCGTTCTCGCCGATTTACGGCTGTGGTGCGGTATTGGTAACCGTGTGCCTGAATCGTCTGTGGAAGGCGAATCCGTTCTTGATTTTCTGCGCTTCGGCGGTGATCGGCGGCGCGTTCGAATATTGCACCAGCTGGTTCATGGAAGCGGCGTTTGGTATTACCGCGTGGGATTACACCGGCCGTTGGCTGTCCATCGACGGACGTACTTCAGGCCAATTCATGTTCTTCTGGGGACTGATTGGTGTGGTGTGGGTCAAGTGGCTGTTACCGCGACTGCTGGCTCTGATTAATCGCATTCCATGGAAAGCGCGGTATTCGCTGACTGCGGTATGCACGGTGCTGATGGTGATCGACATTGCCTTCACGCTGATGGCCTTGGATTGCTGGTATGGGCGCATGGCCGGCCAGCCGCAGGATTCACCGGTCGCGATGTGGTTCAGCGAACGCTACAGCGACGCTTACATGGCCAATCGCTTCCAGACCATGCATATCGACCCTTCCAAGGCCGGGCGTATGTGAATGGCCGGCAAGTAATTACGCTTCGCGGGCAGAAGGTGCGTAGAACCTAAGACAGCCCTCGCGTGTGGGTGGTAAGCGGGATACACTTTCAAGCGTTGAAGGAATGATTCCCTCCGCTGATGCGCTGTTTTGTGACGCGCGTGATGACGATGGGACAATCAAACGAAAGGCAAGGCACATGGCCGAAGCTACAGCAAACATTGGTGTGATTGGACTGGCCACGATGGGCTCCAATCTGGCGCGTAATCTGGCGCACCATGGCAACACGGTGGCGTTGTTCAACCGCCACTACTCGCGTACCGAGAAGCTCATGAACGAGCATGGCACCGAAGGCAACTTCGTGCCGGCCGAAACGCTCGAGGAATTCGCCGCGTCCCTGAAGCGTCCGCGTACCGCCATCATCATGGTCAAGGCCGGTGCTCCGACCGACGCGACCATCGCGCAGCTGGAAGAGGTGTTCGAACCGGGCGACATCATCGTCGACGGTGGCAACTCCTTCTTCAAGGACACCATCAAGCGTGAGAAGGAAGTACGTGCCAAGGGCTTCCACTTCGTGGGTTGCGGCGTGTCCGGTGGTGAGGAAGGCGCGCTCAACGGCCCGTCTCTGATGCCCGGTGGCACTGCGGAATCCTGGAAGACCTTGGGCCCGATTCTTCAGTCCATCGCCGCCAAGGTGAACGGCGAACCGTGCGTGACCCACATCGGCACCGATGGTGCCGGCCACTTTGTCAAGATGGTGCACAACGGCATCGAGTATGCCGATATGCAGGTGATTGGTGAGGCGTATGACATTCTGCGCCGTGGACTCGGCATGGATGCCGAGGAGATTGGCGACGTGTTCGCTGAATGGAACAAGGGCGACCTTGACTCCTACCTGATCGAGATCACCGCTGAGATTCTGCACCACAAGGATGCCGAGACCGGCAAGCCGTTCGTGGACGTGGTCGTGGATCATGCCGGCATGAAGGGTACTGGTACGTGGACCGTGCAGACTGGTCTGGAATGTGGTTCTCCTGTGGCTGCCATCGGTGAAGCCGTGTTCGCTCGTGCACTGTCTTCGCACGGTGAGCTGCGTGAAGACGCTCAGAAGGAAGGTCTGGCTGGACCGAACAAGACCATCGATCTGGCCGGAGAAGACAAGGCCGCGTTCGTCGAGGACGTGCGCAAGGCTCTGTTCGCTTCCAAGGTCGTGGCCTATGCTCAGGGCCTGAACGAGATTCAGGACGGTGCCAAGGAATACGGCTGGGATATCAACCTGTCCGAAGTGGCCCGCATTTGGCGTGGCGGCTGCATTATTCGCGCCCAGTTCCTGCTCGACCGCATCACCGAGGCCTTCAGGGGCGATAACCCGCCGGCTTCCCTGCTGTTCGATCCGTACTTCGAGAAGATCATCGGCGAATCGCAGGATGCATGGCGTCGCGTGATCGTTCGCGCGGTGGAGGCCGGCATCCCGACCCCGGTGTTCTCCAGCTCCCTGGCGTACTACGATGGTCTGCGCTCCAAGCGCCTGCCCACCGCTCTGACCCAGTCCCAGCGTGACTTCTTCGGTGCCCACACCTACGGCCGCGTAGACAAGCCCGGCGTGTTCCACACGCTGTGGGCTGAAGAAGGCAAGCCTGAAATCGAGGCGTAGCCTCGTGATTTCAGGTTTAGGACAGCCCTGTGGGCTGTCCGGCCTTCTTCAGGCTCGGCGATAGCCGAGCTGAGAAAACAGCAAGCCCGAGATCGAGGCGTAGCCATAGACGAATTAAGCCCCCTCATCAGAGGGGGCTTAATTCACTCACAACTCGGTGACGGTTTCTTCGGTGGAGAACCAGATGAACTCGTCCACTCCGTTGGCGTAGGAGGACGGGTAATCCGGGTTGTTGGGCTGCTCGAAGACATGGGCCAGCGATTCGGCTTTGCCGGCACCGGCGGCGAAGAACCACGTATGGCGTGAACGCGCGATGAGCGGCGCGGTCAATGAAACACGCAGCGGCGGCATCTTGGGGGAGTGGTTCACACCCACGGTGAGCCTATCGGTAACCTTGACCTCATCATGACCAGGGAACAGCGACGCATAGTGACCGTCCGGTCCCATGCCGAGAATCATCAGATCGATTACCGGTTCCGGCCCCAATTCATTCACCAACTCGCGCTCATAGTCGCTCGCGACATCGTCCAGCAACGCATCATTCGCGGCATCGGCGGCGGCGCGAACGGAAGCATCATCGCTGTCGGCCTGATCCATCACATCGGCGATGTCATCGGCTGAACGGGTATCGGCCGCCATCTCATGAATATTCGATTCAGGCAGCTTGCCATCTGCCACCAGCTGGTCAACCAGCAGGCGACGGGCTTCCAAAGCATTGCGATCGGTGTCGTAAGCCGGCACAAAACGTTCGTCGCTCCACCAGAAATGCACGCGCGACCAATCAATCGCGTCAGCCAGCGGATCGCTCAGCACCGAGCCCAACGGCTGCGCGGCCGAACCGCCAGACAGCGCCACATCCACACGCGTGCGATGCGTGTCATCAGGCAATCGTTCGGCGAGCAAATCGAGTAGCGTCAAGACAAAACGTTGCGCGCCAGCCTGAATCATCAGATCTTTATTCGGATACACAATGAGTTTTCGAGTTGCCATGTATGGTCCTTGTATGGGGTATGTGTCGTACTTTGCAATGTGGATTGTGTTGTCAGTTGACAACGCATGATACGGGTGGCATGCCGGGAATCTAGCCATTTGCAGCAATGAAATGTGTTGTCAGTTGACAACACAATGTACATTGTGCGGCATCGCATGAGGTAGGAAACGATGAGCAACGGCGTTGGCATGGCTCGGCCACAATTGCCGAACTCATTCCAACGCCGCTGTGGCAACGGGTTCTACCGACTTCAGTGACGAATCAGATCCCAGCCTTCGTTGATGACCTCGGCGTAGATCTCATCGGGATCGATGCGACGCAGTTCCTCGGTCAGGCAGTCCTCGATGGTGCGCATCGGCACGGACACTTCCTGCGGAGTCTGGCCGGGCAGCGAGATCAGCGCTTGGTCCTCATACGGGCGTTCCAGCGAGATCACACCGTCCTCACGGGTCAGGTACACGCCGGTCACGGCCTGCGCGTCGGGCACGAACTCAGTTTCGACTGGTACGCCAAGTTTCAGACGCAGCCATGCGCACAGCATTTCCATAGGCAGGAAGTCGGCCTTGCCGGTCACCTTCGCGGCGGTGATGGGCAGGTGCGGCGGCTGATCGAGCATCGAGGCGAGCATTGCGCGCCAGACGGTCAGTCGTGTCCAGGACAAGTCGATATCTTCCGGTGTCCAATTGCGGCGCAAACGCTCAATCGTGGCCTCCGGATTATTGGAGTGCAACGCGTCGGTGATGCGACTGCGGGCCATCGCACCCATCAGATCCTTGGCCGGGTTCGACGGCGGTGTGGTCGGCCACCACGCCACTACAGGCGCATCCGGCACAAGCAGCGGGATAACCAGCGTATCCGGGT
>OHVN01000632.1_pt1 | contig 11073 bp, 9 predicted proteins | sample 1579481 | NCBI WGS metagenome assembly OHVN01 (sample SAMEA3882532, study PRJEB24775) | human gut metagenome | biome: human-associated habitat; feature: intestine environment; material: feces | place: Netherlands | collected 2009/2010 | reverse complement strand
CTTTGGGAACATACGGCGGATCAGCGGGAAATGGATAACGGATGTTGGTGTACTGGTGGTGGTCGTAGCCGTGGTTCTGCCACACGCTGGGGACCGGGATGCTGTCAAAAGCGGAGGCATCATAGCCGACCTCATAGAAAGCATCCTGCAAGTCATAAATACTGGCGTAGTACCGAAATTTCCAGCTTCCGTTCAAAAGCTGGAAGCGATCCGAGGTCTCGCGGTGCTCGACTAAGGCATCGCTGCGCCGGGATGACGGAATGTAATAGGCACGATTCGGCATGGTACCCACATGCAGTGTGTGCGGGTCCTCGTAATAGTGCGGAATAATCATCCATTCTCCTCCTGTGATTTATACAGTTCTGCTTGCGTTTCGTCTGAAATTATTATACAATTTCAATATACAATAAAACATAAACGGTATTGCACTAAATATGCACAAAATCAATGGCTTTTTGTAAAGTGAAGGTAAAATGGACGAAGCACCTAGCAATATTCACAAAAACAGGAGGAAATTTTTGTGTACATTAACGCTGGATATCTGAACAATTCCCGTACAGATTTCAAAGACAACTCCACGCCGTTGGTGGTGGGCAGCTGTGGCACCTACCGGCTGAAAACGCGCCCCAACCTACCGACTTACTGGCAGAAAGGGCGCAGGGATTACCAGATTTTATATGTGGCAAACGGCAAGACGCATTTCTGGTTTGACGGCAGGGAAGAAATCGTCAGCGCGGGCCATATGGTGCTGTACAAGCCGGAAGAAATCCAAAAATATGTATATTATCTGGAAGATAACCCGGAAGTTTTCTGGATTCACTTCACAGGCAGCGATGTAAAGAACATACTGGCGTATCACGGCATCTCGCTCGATGAGCATGTGTTCTACTGCGGTGTGCTGCCGGATTACAAGGCGTTGTTCCGCAAAATCATTCAGGAGTTGCAGCTGTGCCGCTATGGGTACGAGGACTATATTGCATCGCTGTTCAACGATATTCTGCTGTTGGTGGACCGCCAACAGCATGAACAGAAAAAAGCCACCGGCAACGTCCAAGAGCAAATTGAACGCGCGGCGGCTTACTTCAACGAGAACTATAACACAAAGATCAGCATAGACGATTATGCGGAATCCCTGCACATCAGCACCAACTGGTTTATACACAATTTCAAACAGTACGCCGGTATGTCCCCGGCCCAGTACATCCTCTCCTTGCGCATGGTCAACGCCCAAAGCCTGTTGGAGCGGACGACCTACAACATCAAGGAAATTTCCGAAATCGTAGGGTATGAGAACCCGCTGTATTTCAGCAGGGTGTTTAAGAAAGAGATAGGGAAGTCACCGGCGCAGTATAGGAAAGAAATGATCCCGACTGAGGCAGTATAAGGCGCGACAGATAGTAGTTTCTAAGGCAACACCGCGCAATGCCATAAAAGAAAAAACGGAGAGCAACCAACCCGTAAACAGCTGGAAGCGCTCCTGAATTTGCTCGCAAGGCAAAAATAAATCAAGCCGTCAGACAGGGTCTGTCAGCGAGGATCAGATTTGCTAATGCAAGCAGGATATTCACTTTTGCAGTTTGTTTTTGCAAGCCTCTATATCGTGTCTTTCGGTATCAAAGCTGGGGTTTCAGAACCGCAAAGACATGTTCGATTTTGGCACGAACCGAGGATTTTTCACGCTCGCACCGCTTGATCTGTGCTTGAGAACGGGCAGAGTTATGCTCTTAAATAAAAGCGGCAAATGCCTCGCTGGTCAGGGCGTTGCTCCAACGGGGTACCGGCAATTTGCGCAATATCCGCAAAACTCAAAACCAGCGTTTCTTCATTACGCCCTTGTATGTATGCCCAAAGCGCATCATATTTGCTCATGTGTCCGTTCCCCTTATCGGTTTCTGAAATTCAATGCTGCCACGAAACAGCCGAATGCGCCCTTTACGCTTCAGCATATTCGCTCGGCGTTTTCCCATAAAAATCCTTGAATTTTCGCGAGAAAAAGTAGGGGTCATCAAAGCCTACGGCGGCAGCTACTTCCTTGACATAGACCTGCTTATTACTGCGGATCATCTCACCGGCGCGTTTCATGCGCACCTCGTTGATGTACTGGAACAGGCCGATGCCGGTCTCTTTGGAGAACAGGCGGCTCAGATATTCCCGGTTCAGCCCTACATAGTCGGCGATGCCGTCCAGCGTCAGCTTGTCCATATAATGCGCGTTTACATAGATGATGACGGCCTGCACCTCTTTTTTGAATTTGCTCAAGGCAATTTTGCTAAGTCCCATGCGCTCCTGTAAAACCAGGCAGAGCAGTTGTTCAAGAGCCTCCGCAGTGGGGGCTTTTTCTATTTCCTTAAAGGTTTGCTCCAGTGTCTCCTGCGGAATCATATTCTCGCCGGGACGCTCCAGCAACAGATGGCAGGCTTCACGGACGCGCTGCGGCGGCATACAGAGCGCCGCACAATTCTGGAAGAAAGTATGAACAGCAATCTGCATCTGTAATTCATCGGTATTTTGCACTGCTGCTGCGGTGGCCTTGGACAGTTCTGCCTGAGAGACATGGAAGGGTTGGGCGGTAACTGTGTGTGCCGTTGCCTTTATGGGAGCACTGCACCCCACATAAAAGGCGAGCGCCTTAGAATCCTCACACAGCTGGTAGCCCTGGCGGAGTTCAGCCAGTGAAATGGGCTTGTCGTGGTAGATGATGACCGGGGCATCCAGAAAATATGTTGTGACCTGCCGTTGCAAGCGGGCAAGTTTCTTATCCAGAGTACGCCCGGAGGCTACAAGGCTTTCATTGCTGATCAGCCCACAGATTTCATTCTCATGGGTGTGCAGAAATACTTTGCCGCTGATTTCATCGAAAACCTCGGTAATTAAGTCGGTCACAGCATCCAGCGCTGGCATAGGATGAGTTTTTGCGGGAATTAAAGTGACGGTAAACAGCCGGATCGGAAAGGACAGCGGTTCCGGCAGCATGGAGAACGGATTGGAAGCAGGGGAGGACCCAGCAGTGGATGTTACCCATTGAGCGCAGTGAATCAGAGCATTCTCCTTTTTCTGCGCTTCAATGGCAAAGGATCGGTGGTCCTCCTCCGTCTGGCGCTGCTGCTGGACACGAAGCAAATCGGCCATCTTTTCCAGATGCTCACCGATGCTTTCCCCGTTCATATTGATTTTCAGAAAGTAGTCATAAGCGCCGTCCGTCAGAGCCGCGCGCACGGAATCGAAATCGGAATAGTTGCTCAATACCAGAATCGGACCGGTAAAGCTGCGCTTTTTCAGTTCATGAATGAGCGCAAGCCCATCCATGCCGGGCATTTTCAAGTCCGTGATAACCGCATCAATGTGCTGTGTCTCTACAATGTGCAGCGCTTCCTGCCCATTACTGGCTGTTGCCGCCAGCAGGAATCCGTTCTTGCCCCACTCCACGGCGGACTGGAAAGCAACCTTAATCAGTGGCTCATCATCTACAAGCAATAAATTATACATTGTGTTACCTCAACGAATGGCTTCATTTGGAATACGGAGAATACATTGTGTGCCGGTGCCGGGGGCACTTTCAATCGTAAGACCGTATTCATTTCCGTAGTGCAGACGCATACGCTCATCTACGTTGCTCAATCCAATGCCGGAGAAGCGCTCAGAATTTTTCTCCTTGATGGCACTGGGGTCAAAACCGCAGCCGGTATCGGAGATATGAATGGTAAGCAGATTCTCGCTCACGGTGGCACGGACGGTGATGGTGACAAAATCATCTTCATCCGCCGTGCCGTGCAGGATGGAGTTCTCTACAAGCGGCTGCAAAATAAAGCGCGGCACAGTCCAGTATCCGGCAGCATCTTCAATTTGATATTCCATCTCAAAGCGCCCTGCGTAACGCAGCTGCTGGATGTCGCAGTAGTTCTTCAGGTTGCGCAGCTCATCATCAAACGGAATCAATTCATCCTTTTTAATAAGGGTGCTTTGCAGCAGAGAAGAGAGGGCATCAATACCATGGCTGACCGGGGTGACGTGATTGAGTGTGGCAATCCACTTTAAGGTGTTCAGGGTATTGAACAGGAAGTGCGGGTTGATTTGATATTGCAGGGTCTGCAATTCCAACTCGCGCATTTTGCGCTGATCATCGCTCCAGCGCTGCGCCAGCAGACCAATTTCGTTGACCATGTTGTCGATGGTGCGCGCCAGAAATCCGAGTTCGTCGGGGCTGGGATCATTGATTTTCAGCCCGATTTCCTCATCGCTTTTCGCATTGCAGGCGGCAACCATATTATCAATGGGGTGCATGACGCTGCGATAGACAAGCAGTGTCAGGAACAAACTGACAACGACCAGGACTGCGGCCAGCGCGATGAGCATCATATTGATGGTTCTTGTGCCGTTGGTAATGTAGGCCTGCGGAATCGTGGCCGCCAGATACACATTATAGGTTGTGTTGTATTTGAAAATTGTCAGTGTATCTACGCCGTTCAGCTCACATAAAAAGTTGTTTTCACCCGCCTGCCGAAGCGCCGTGATCTGCTGGAAAATCGGGTCATCGGCCAAATCTTCTCCCAGCAGTTCCGCATTCTGAGAAGATACCACATTGCCGGCGGCATCAATCAGCAGGAAGTTGGACCCCTCGCCAAAGGAAACATCGGTAAATATGTAGCGGCTCAGCTGGGATTCGTCAATGTACAGCATGATATACCCCAGCGGCGTGCTGGTGTGGTGCATATCATAGATTTTACGGCCAATGACAATTTTATCGTTGGCGCGGTAAGTGTGGATGTATTGCAGACTATCCTGTGGAGAAGCGGCCTCAATATTATCCAGCAATTCATTAAAACGCTGGGGTGTAATATCGTCATAGCCCAAATCGTAGATGACTGTGCGATCATTGGAAACGACGCGGATGTTTTTAAGGTGTGTGCTCTGAAAAGGAATTGTGACGATCATTTCACCAATACCGCTCACAATATCACTTGTAAGGGGGTGCCCATTATTGACAGATGCGACACCATTCTGTACAGTATCAGATACGGAGATGGAACCTATGTAGTCGCTATAAATGCCAAGCTGGGTAGACATATTATTATTGAGTAGTTCGATAGATTGTAAGGCAGCCTGTTTGACCTTTTCGTTCATGGATTGGGTGTATGCATGGTAAGAAAAAATACCAATCGTGATGACGGGAACAAGAGAAATAATCAAAAATGTCACAAACAGACGGGTGCGAAGTTTGATTCGTCGCAACACATTTGGGAAAAACTCACGCGTTTTTTGTGCATTTAGTGACATATATAGGCCTCCGTTTGTGCAAAGTGACTACAATCTATCCATACATTACCTGAATTATAAGGGCAACGACAGAAAAAGTCAATAAAATCCATCTTTAAGTAAAGGGAATACATTTATCAAATCCGGCTTGCCCGATATAATAAGAGTGCAATCAGGGAACGACAGATGAGCCGCATCCCAAACAAAGAAGGAAGAATTTTTAGGAGGAAAACCATGAAAAAAGCAATCAGCATGATGCTTGCCACTGCAATGGCAGCTACCTGTCTGGCAGGCTGCGGCAGCGCAGCATCTTCCAGCGCAGCAGCATCCAGTGAGGCCGCTTCTTCCGAAGCAACGTCCACCGCTACCAGCGAAGCCTCTACCGGTGAGAAGACCTTTGAGAACAATGAACTGAACATCGCGGTGTTCGAGGGCGGCTACGGTTCCGAGTACTGGGACGAAATCATCAAACGCTTCGAGGCTGCCTATCCCGGCGTTACTGTCAATATGCAGATCAGCCCGAAGATCGGCGACATCATCCGCCCGCAGATCGTGGCAGGCAATGTTCCCGACTTCATCTCGATGAACGACAACGACTCCACCGGCCTGATCTCCTCCATGGTCAAGGAGCACGCCCTGATGGATCTGTCCGATGTCTTTGAGGAGGGCGGCATTGATGATGACACCCCGCTGAAGGATCAGGTCATCGATGGCCTGCTGGATTCCGCCAAGTGCTCTCCTTACGGCGACGGCAAGATCTACATTGCCCCGTTTGATGCCAGCCCGATGGGTCTGGTTTACAACAAGACCCTGTTCGAAGAGAATGGCTGGGAAACGCCTGTGACCTGGGATGACTTCTTTGAACTGGGCGACAAGGCCAAGGAAAAGGGTATCGCGCTGTTTACCTATCAGGGCATCTACCCCGGCTACCTTGAGAGCATGCTGTGGCCCGCACTGGCTTCTGCCACCGGCATCGACAACATGAAGGCAATCGCCTCCTACACGCCCGGCTCCCTCAGCTCTGATGAGGCCCTCAAGGTCTTCCAGAACATGGCAAAGATCGGCACCGATGGCTACCTGATGGATGGCACCGTTGCTCTGAACCATACCCAGAGCCAGACTGACATGATGATGAACAAGGCTCTGTTCATCCCCAACGGCAACTGGATGGAAGGCGAAATGGCCGATGCTCCCCGTGCTGACGGCTTTGAGTTTGGTCTGACCTGCGCACCCGTTCTGGATGACGGCGAAACCCGCTATGTTATGAGCTCCGTTGAGCAGTTTGAGATTCCTGCCAACGCCAAGAACCCCGAACTGGCAAAAGAGTTCCTGCGCTTCCTGTACACTGAGGATTCCGTTAAGCTGTTCGCAGAAAAAGCCAACGGCATCTACGCTCTGAAGAAGGCCAACGAGATGGTCAAGGGCATCGTTACCGATGGTGTCTACAACATGAACGACATCTATCAGGAAGGCACGTTCATGGTCTTCGGTTGGGATGCAATGCCCGACACCAGCAAGGTCGTTATCGCTGATTCCGTCTTCAATGTTGCCAGTGACGTTATGAATGGTGACATGACTGCCGAGCAGTGGCGTGACGGCATCGAGGCTGCTTTCGAGGAGATTGCTGCTTCCAAGTAAGCTGAATTGCTGAATTTCCACTGACCAAAGTAAGATTGACCCTGCCGAGTAAACGCCATGCGAACTTGGCAGGGTTCTTTTTAAGGGGGAAACTTGTTTGAAAAACCGCCAAAATCGCCAAAAAAAGGCGCAGCCGCTTCCCGTACTGTTTATCTGCATCAGCGTTCTGCCTGCCGTGATCCTAACTCTTATGTTCACGATCTGGCCTACGGTGCAGGCATTATATCTTTCTTTTACCAATGCGACCTCTCTGGGGCTTAACAACAAATTTGTGGCACTGGATAACTATATCTATATGTTCCACGACAAATCTTTCATTCAAGCACTTAAAAACACAGCAAAGCTGATGGCGGTTGTTCCCGTTATCACAATTTTCTGTAGTCTGGTGCTGGCATTCGTTTTGAACCAGTGCAAGCTGAAAGAAATGGCTTGTATCGCACGCTTTTCTATTTCCCGAACATCGTTTCTCTGACCGTTGTAGGTATTATATGGAGTTTTGTGTTCCACCCGAATGTGGGCATCGTCAATAAGATTCTCGGTGCTGTCGGGCTGGAGAGCTTGCAGCGTTCCTGGCTGGGCGACAGCAAGACTGCGCTTTGGTGCATCGCGTTCACGCTGCTGTGGCAGGCTGCCGGTTACTATATGGTCATGCACATCGCGGCTATGGACGGCATTTCGCCGGAAATCTACGAGTCCGCAACGCTGGACGGTGCCAGCGCATGGCGCAAGCTCATCAGTATTACGATGCCTCTGATGAAAGATATTATCGGCATCACCTTTGTTCTGGCACTTTCCGGCACCATCAACCTGAGTTTTGTGCTTTCGCAGGTCATGACTGGCGGCGGTCCTAACGGTGCATCCAGCGTTCTGCTGCAATATATGTACACGCAGGGCTTTGTCAACGGCAACTTTGGCTATGCCATGGCTATCACGGTCTTTACGCTCGCCATCTCCGTGGCGCTGTCCATGCTGTCCCGCAAATTGACCGATGCTTCCGAAGGAGGTCAGTAATATGACACAAAATGAAAAAAGCAAAATCAGAGCAAAGGTCATCAAGTGGGTGACGCGCCTGTTCCTGATTTTGGTTGCCATTATCATGCTGTACCCTCTGGCGTGGAACGTCGTTTCTTCGTTCAAAACCAGTACAGAGTTTCTGACGGATCCCTTTGCATGGCCGCAGGGACTTGCATGGGATAACTACGTCCGCGCTTATGAAAAATCTAACCTTGCTGCCAACATCGGCAACTCGATTTATGTCGTGCTGGAAACACTGGTCATTATTGTGATCTGTGTTGTGCCGTGTTCTTACTGCCTTGTGCGGTATAAGTTCCCCGGCGCGAAGTTGATTTTGAACATCTACATGGCGGCCATCTTCATTCAGGCCACTTATATTATGATTCCGCTGTTCTTGCAGATGAACAAGCTGAACCTGCTCAACAGCCTGACGGCGCTGGGTGTGCTGTATGCAACGATGCAGTTCCCGTTCGCAATCTTCCTGCTGACCGGCTTCCTGCGCAGCATCCCGCGTGATTATGAGGAGGCAGCCATGATCGACGGCTGCGGCCCGTTCCGTATTTTGACGAGCATTATCATTCCCATGTGCAAACCCGGTATCGTGACGGTCTGCATGATCTCCGCTATGGCAGCATGGAACGAGTACCCGGTGGCTCTCGTTATGGTTACCGATCCGACCAAGGCTACGCTGCCTGTCGGCCTTGCCAACCTGTATGAGATCCAGCGCTACGCTACCGACTGGGGCGCGCTGTTCGCAGCCCTCGTGCTGGCACTGATTCCCACTGTCATCCTCTTCATCGTCGGCCAGAAGCAGCTCGTGCAGGGCTTGAGCGTCGGCGGCGTTAAGGGCTAAATAAAATCGAATAGGTTAGGAGAACCGATATGCTGCCCCCTAAACATTGCAACATCAATTTAACCGGCCCAATACCCCGCTGGGATGAAGCAATTCCGCTGGGGAACGGCATACTCGGTTCTCTTTTTTGGGGGCCGATGGAGCATCTGCGCATTTCCGTGGACATTGCCGGACTGTGGCTGCGCCGCCGCCCGCACGAAGAACTCGATAAAGAATTTACCTATGCAAAACTGGTAGAGCTTGCACGGAAAGGCGATGTGGCAGAAACACGCCGCATCTTTGATACGCCCTATGCCCGCCCGACCCCCACAAAAATCCCCGCAGGGCACTTGTTCCTGGATGGACTGCCGCGGGGCAGCTATCAGGCAAGCCTTGATTTGGGCACGGCGGTGGCATCCTTTTCGCAAAACGGTACAATCATTCTGCGCGTCTTCCTCTGCATGGGGCGGCCTGTGGGAGTGCTGATGCTGCCGGAAACATACCGGGATGTGACCCTTACGGTGGAGCGCCCATCTTTCGGCGATGGTACACAGGCAGCCGAAGCAGGAAACAGCGTATCCCCCGGCAGCCTGCGGCAGCTCGCCCTGCCGGAGGCTGTCCCTGAAACAGGGAACGGCATGACCGGCTTTACCCAAAAGGTCGATGATAGAACTGCCTATACGCTGCTCTGCAAAAAATGCGGCACAACGCTGTATTATACCGCCGTGCAGGCAGAAAACGTAGAAAAAGCAAGCCGACTGGCGAAGCTTGAACTATGTGCAGCGGAAGATATGGGTGCAGAGAAGCTGCTGCAACAGCATAAACGCTGGTGGCAGCAATACTGGGGCAAAAGCAGTTTGCAGCTGCCGGATGAAACACTCGAACAGCTTTGGTACCGCGCCAATTACTTTTTGGCAGCGGGTTCCGAGCCGGGCAATGCCCCGATGCCGCTGCAAGGGGTATGGTGCGCGGATGACGATCAGCTCCCACCGTGGAAAGGTGATTACCACAACGACCTCAACACCCAATTCACCTACTGTCACTATCTGACTGCCAACCACCCGGAGCAGGGAAAGGTTTTTCTCGACTATCTCTGGTCGCTGCGCCCGCAGGCGGCAAAGTTTGCCCGTGCATTTTACGGCACAGCAGGGGAGTGCCTGCCCAGTGTTATGGACATTGACGGCGGAGCGCTCGGCGGCTGGCCAATGTACTCTCTGTCGCCGACCAATCAAATCTGGCTCTGCCAGATGTTTTATGAATACTACCGCCTGACGGGGGACAAAGAGTTTCTGCGTACCCGCGTGGAGCCTTACTTTACCGCCACGGCAGCCTGCCTGGAAGAACTTCTCCAAGAAGACCCGGACGGAAAGCTGGTTTTACCTGTCTCGTCCTCACCGGAGATTCACGATGACGAAGCAGCCTCATGGCTGACCCCCAACAGCAACTACGATCTGGCGCTGCTGCACTATCTGTTCCAGACCTTGGTGCAGATTGAGTACCAGCTTGGCAAGTCCCGCAGCCACTGGCATACGATGGATGCTAAACTTGCTCCGTTGAGTGTAGACGCAAAAACCGGTTTGATGCTTTCGCCCGATGAAACCTTACAGGAAACGCACCGCCATTTTTCCCACGCTATGGCAATCGAGCCGCTGTGTATGCTGCGCTATGAAAATCTGCAGGATCGAAGCGTAATAGATGCAACAGTAGACCATCTTGTACATCTCGGCAGCGGGCAGTGGGTAGGGTTTTCCTTCGGTTGGATGGCACTTTTGCAGATTACCCGCAACAATGGAAAGGGTGCTTTGTATGAGCTGCATCGCTTCGCAGAGCATTTCCTGAGTCCGAACGGATTCCATTTGAACGGCGACTACAAAAACAGCGGCGTTTGTGATTTCCACTATCGCCCCTTTACGCTGGAAGCAGATTTTCTGGCGGCACACGCAGTACAGAAAATGCTGTTGCGTTCCGAAAAGAATCATATCGAGGTTTTACCGGCCTGCCCGCAGGGCTGGAAAAATGAATCTGTTGCATTTCAGAATTTGCGGGCAGAAAATGGTCTGCTGATTTCTTATCAGCGGACAGCAGACGGCAAGCACAGCCTTACCGTAAAAGCAACACAGGACGGAAGCTGGTATCTTTGCAACACGAATTGCTGGGTCACCTTGCAGGCCGGACAAACTCAATCTTACCAATGGACGGAGGAAAGCAAGAAATGAATACAAACGGTCGTGTAACGATTCCCACCGATATGGACGCAGTACCCGAAACCCTTGACATGCTCAAGCGCTGGGGCGCGGATGCCATCCGCGACTGCGACGGCACCGAGTTCCCGCAGG
>OHVN01000612.1_pt1 | contig 11344 bp, 12 predicted proteins | sample 1579481 | NCBI WGS metagenome assembly OHVN01 (sample SAMEA3882532, study PRJEB24775) | human gut metagenome | biome: human-associated habitat; feature: intestine environment; material: feces | place: Netherlands | collected 2009/2010 | reverse complement strand
CCGTTCTCTGTATGCAGCAGAGGATGGTGATATGAACAAGCTGGAACAGAAGCTGATTGTGGAGTTGACCGCCCTGCCGAATGTCCGCTGGTGGCACAGGAATATTGCCCGTCAGGGTTTTGCAATCAACGGCTTTATCAAGCACTACCCCGATATTCTGATTATGACCAAAAGTGGTAAGCTCATCTGCGCGGAGGCCAAGGGCGATCACTTGAAAAACGACGACAGCCGGGAGAAAATCGCACTCGGTCAAGCATGGCGCACAGCAGCGGGCAAGGACTATCGCTATTACATGGTGTTTGAGAATGACGAAAACCTCTTGCCAGGTGCGGTGAGCATGAGCCAATTTATCGACACGATCAAGGAACTGTAAAAGCCTCTCATTCGCAGGGGTCGGTAATTTCTACCCCCATGTATGACCGTTGTGATTGCACAAGTTTATACAGATTCAGGCAGCAGGAGTAATTCTGCTGCCTCTTTCTTTGGGTGACTATTCCGTTTACCTCGTGTATGCGGATTGTCATAATTTTCCGAAAAGGAGCGTGGTAGTAATGAAATTGAAAACCGTTCAAAGGAGGTGGTGTGCCGATGCAAAGCAGAAAACGCAGACGGCTTCTGATGCAGGAGGCGGAATATGGCAAAACCGCTTGACCCAAAAGCGATAGAGGCAGAGCGGCAAACCAGCAGCCGAGCTGAACGCAGGGAGCAAAAACGCCGCCAGATGCAGGATGAGATTTCTTATAACCAGCGTGGAAATGGTGTTATCATCATCCCACCGCAGAAACGACGGGAACTTGCAGAGGAGTCGCCCAAGCTCCGTGTTGCGGCGTATTGCCGCGTCAGCACGCAGGAGGAACAGCAGGTCGGCAGCTTCGATATGCAGATTCACCATTTCACCAAGAGGATTGAGGCAAATCCGCAATGGGAGCTGGTTGAGATTTATCAAGATGAGGGTATCAGCGCGACTACCGTTGAAAAGCGCCTCGGCTTTCAGAAAATGATTGCCGACGCGGTTGGCGGGAAGATTGATCTGATCCTCACAAAAAGCATCAGCCGTTTTGGTAGAAATATCGTGGATATTCTGGACAATCTGCGAACGCTTTCTGCGCTGAACCCACCCGTTTCCGTTGAGTTTGAGACAGAAGGAATCACCTATACCGGCGATGGGCGGAATAATCTGCTGATCTCATTGCTGGCAGCTCTGGCTGAAATGGAGTCCCAGCAAAAGAGCGAGGCAATTAAGGCTGGTATCCGCTGGCGCATGGCGGAGGGCATCTACAAGTTCTCCGTTCAGAACACGCTTGGCTTCTATCGTGATCATTTCGGGCGGCTTGTCATTGAGCCGACCGAGGCAAGAATTGTTGAGTACATCTATGAAAGCTGCTTGGAGGGCGCAACCCCGGCAGAAATCGCCGCCGCACTGACAGAACAGGGTATCAAGTCTCCAATGGGGAACGATCTCTGGTCTGCCGGTACTGTCCGCAGCATCCTCCGAAATGAGAAATACTGCGGTGACGCTTTGATGCAGAAAACCTATACCAAGGATTTTCGCACCCATAAATCCGTCAAAAATACAGATTTGAATATGTATTTCAAGGAAAATCACCACACAGCGATTATCAAAAAAGAGGATTGGATCAAGGTACAAAAGCTGCTGTCGGAGCGGCACAGCACAGCAAAACGAGCAACATTGCGCCGTTTGAGCAATCACTTCGTCGCATACCGCGTAAAGGATGGTCTTTTCAAGGGCTATCTGATTATGGATTCCCGCTGGTCTTTTATGGAACGTCAGGAGTTTATGAAAATCGTGGATGAGACGCAAAACACCATAAAATGAAAGGATTTTTACTATGAACTTCGATTTTTCCGCTTTGAACTTTGAAACCATCGACTCCAACATCAACGCCTACCCGGATATGTTCCTGAATCAGAATGGCGTGACTTTCACCAAGAAGGTGCTTGAGGACTTGGGCTATCCTGCCTTTGTTTTGTGTCTGCTGGATGCGAAAGCGAGGGTATTTGCGATCCGTTCCTGCAAGAGCAACGAACCGAAGGGATTCAAGTTCTCCAAGCCGAGAGGCGAACAGAAAGGTGTTGTTACGATCTCCAACAAGAATCTGCTTGACCCGCTTCGCGCTGTCACCGGCGAGGACTGGATTCCCGGCAAGCGTTACAAGGTGCGTGGCTTCTGGGTTGCTGATGCAAAAACCATGTGCTTTGACCTCAATGAAGGGGTTCAGGAGGACTTTCGCCCTGTTACGCCGAGCAATGACGCAGAATAATCCCTGATATTCAGGGAGAAAAGGTAGAGCAAAAGAGTGGCGGCAAGCCGCCTGAGCGAGAAAGCCATCTCTTCCTTTTCTCCCTCGCTGCGGCTATGGAAACCGTGGAAAACCGAAAAAACGGTTTACACACCGTTCCCACAGCCTGCTCTCACCATCTTTTTCCTCTCTGACTTTCTCCCCATACAGAGAAAAGTTTTCATTTTTACTCCAAGAGCGCGCAGTTACCGTGATGGGTAGAGCGCAGTATGTCAATACGGCATAGAAAAACGAACGGCACATAGGCGATTTTATCCTCGAAAGAAGCCCCGAAACGCAACACAAAAGAAGCCCAGCACCACGCCGTTTGACGTGATGCTGGGCTGTTCCTGATTACAGCGATTTTCAGCGGATGAAGCAATGCTCTGCTTGCAGATAGCTCTTTCGCATTTTGCTGCATGGCGTGGGAATGTACTGTTTCGCAAAATCTCACGCGCAGAAGTGTACCGTGTACGCTCCATCGCGCTTTACTTTCCGATGTGCTTTTTTCGTGCAGGGAGAAAGAACTTTACTGTTTTCACTACACTCGATTTTAGCACGGCGTTTTTACTGCCTCATAGTCAATTCACTCAGCAATTAAGCCAAAATGCCACAGCGCATCCTTGATTGCCTCGACCTTTTCGGGCGGGCAGGGATGATACTCATGTTTTCTCTGCTCCACCGCATTCGGTGCTTTGTGCATATCCAGTCCGACCATACGTTTTACCTAGGCAATATATGCCGTATGGACTTTGAAGCCGTACTTTTCCAGCACATACTCCTGAATACGCTTATAGGTCGGATGCTCCTTGGCCTCGCCGGTTTCCACTTTCATTCTGACCTCAACCGTCAGTGGATTTGTTTTCCGTGACAAGAGGACCACCGTCTCAACGTGGCACGATACCTTCTGATTGATGTCTGGTTTTGTGCCCGTTCGCGGAAACATATCCTGTCAAAACGGAAACAGGTCCACACCTTCTAAGACCGCACATCCTCAGCTGTAAATAGATGCAATCTGTGGCAAAATTGACATTCATATCACGGTCTTAACCATTGAAGTCTATGGGAACAAGTCAGCATAAGGTCCTTCCTACCTATATAATGCAAGGCAAGTTTACACTGCTGCTCCCTGCCACTGTCTCGACAGTTGAGACAGTGAAGAACTCTCAACTCCTACACAATCCATCCGCTCTGACCGCTGATTGGCCATACACTCGCGAGGAGTTGAGTTGCCGGAATTCACCGTCTCGACCTGGTATCCGTTCCTTATTTCTTTGTGTTTTCTTCTAATTCCAGCATATACTTATCAAAATCAGACATGAACAATCTATCCTGGATGACACGGTATTTTTCAAATTCTGTCTCAGCATGAAGCTTTGCAATTTCTGCGGACACCTTGCCCGCGTCCTGTAAAATGCCATAATCAAACATTTCGATGAAGCTGTTGAGTCTCTTTTCCCAGTCCTGCATCGTAAGCGGAATATGGCGTAAGGTCATGTTTTCAGCAAAATCCAAATATGCCGTCACCATACGATTCAGCTGCTTCATTTCATCCTGACTCAAATAATTCTTTGCAACCGTAACATCGCTTTTCTTAATCTTTCCGTCAGGCGCATCTGCCCAGGTGGTTAATCCCATATGTTCCTTTGTGTGATCCGCTCTTTCCACGATCAGCTCCGCCGCCGTATGTCCATGAACGGCGTAATGCATTTTATTCTGAACGGTCGCATAGAATCTTCTCGTCGTTGCAGCATTTTTATCGTAATCAATAGCTGTGGCATAGAGGTCAGTGATCTTCTGATAGAATTTTCTTTCGCTGGCACGGATCTCACGGATGCGCTCTAACTGCTCGTCGAAATACTTCTCTGTCAGATACGTTCCTCGTTTCAGCCGTTCATCATCCATCACCCAGCCTTTGATGGTGTAGTCCTTGGCGATCTGATTTACCCATTTACGAAACTGTACGGCACGCTCGGAATTGACCTTGAAGCCTACGGCAATGATCATTTGAAGGCTATAGTGCTTGGTATCACGTGTAACCTGACGAGACCCTTCCGTTTGAACTATCCGGAAATTCCGAATAGTTGCCGTCTCTTCTAATTCACTATCTGCATAAATTTTTTTAATATGTTCATTTATTGTCGGTAAACCAACATCATACAATGTGGCCATCATTCTCTGTGTCAGCCATATATTTTCATCCTCATAGCGCATCTCAACACTGTCCTGCTGATCACCAACAGAGGCAACATAGGTTAAGTATTCCGCCGCGCTAGAGCGGATAGTTATCTCATCTTTTTTCTTTTTCAACCTAATCTCCTTCTTATTGCTTTCTTTTTTATAGTACTACCTGCTCATCCTTTGCCACTGGAATATACACATTATATTATCCTACAAATTCTCTGTCAATTCTCGAAAACCCTTTATAGCTCATATGATTCATTTGCCTACACTGCCACAGATGGCAAAAAATATAATGTAGATTACTATAACCTTGATGTCATTATCTCCGTAGGCTACCGTGTGAAATCCCACCGAGGTACACAGTTCCGTATCTGGGCTATGGGAACATTAAAGGAATATATGAAAAAAGGATTTGCATTAGATGATGACCGATTAAAGAGACTTGGCGGAGGCAATTACTTTGCCGAATTACTTGCCCATATCAAAGACATCCGCTCTTCAGAAAAAGTATTTTGGAGAAAGGTTCTGGAAATCTATACTACCAGCATTGATTATAATCACCATGCTGAAAGCTCTGTTCTTCAAACAGGTTCAAAACACAAAGAACCTATGTATATGAAAGACTGGCTGGAAACCATTGACGATTATCTGAAAATGACCCGACGTGATATTCTTACCAGTAGTGGTCATATCAGTCACAAGCAGGCTATCGAAAAAGCTCATGCGGAATATGATAAATATAAGAATCGACTGGATGATACACTCTCTCCAGTTGAAAAGGATTTTATTGAAAGTATCGGTATGTTAGAACAAATTACAGACAGTTCAAAAAAGTAGCGATTATGAAGTGGTTGCCCTTGCTGAATTGTGAATATCTCTTGGGTTTTAAAAAGAAAAAATAAGCAGTGATCTGAATTATAACTCACAGACCACTGCTTAAATTTTTATTAAAGCGATACCCTACTCCCCATCTTCACTATTTTCAAATGACAACAGCAACATTTTCCCCATAACTTTCCACCTTCTTAAATCTTACTTATGTAATATTTTAATTATTATATAAGTAAGATTTACAGTCAACTAATTTTCCAAAATTGACATTTCAACAAATACAGAATATACTATTTTTATTACAGGCGTAAGATTTAAGGAGTGATTTACATGAAGAATTTACCACAAATTTCGGAAGCAGAATTTGAAGTTATGAAAATTGTATGGAAATATGCCCCCATTAACACCAATGAAATAACAGAAAAATTACTACAGACAACAAACTGGAGTCCCAAAACTATCCAAACGCTCATTAAGCGTCTTGTGACCAAGGGTGTTCTCACTTATGAAAAACAAAGTCGTGTTTTTGTTTACACACCGTTAGTAAAAGAGTGTGAATATATTAGTCAAGAAAGTAATTCTTTCTTGAATCGCTACTATAATGGTGACATTACCTCTATGCTATCTGCATACATAGAAAACGATAAACTGTCTGAAACAGAAATTGAAACACTTCGCTCCCTTCTTTCCAAGAGTTCCAAAAAAGGAGGCGATTAACATGGCTAATTTCATGATACGCTTTTTATTATGCAATGTATTTATCAGCGGTATCATCGGAATTCTTTTGATAGCCAAATGGGTATTCAGAAACAACTTGTCCAGCCGGATGCAGTATAATCTGTGGTTGCTGTTACTAGGACTTTTAGCAGTGCCTTTTATCCCTTTCCGTCTAATTAGTTTTCCGCAAATTTTCTCATGGCTCAGTAGCGTAAGAAACTCTTCCGCTTCTCATGCCGATGTTGGTGCAAATAATGTTATGGATACCGGTTTATCTGGTACTACAAATTGGATGAATGACTTTGCCCTTTCTGTAAATAAAGACACGCCATCCGTTACCGGATATATTTTATTAGGTATATGGATTGTGGGAATGCTTGCGATGATGATATTGGTAATCAAATCTTCTCTTCGTTTACGCATAATAAAGAGATCTGCGCTCCCCCTTCAGAACCCAGAGGTTCGCAGACTGTATAACAAATGCTTGAATGAGATGAAAATAACAAGGAATATTCCTGTGTACAGTACCGCTTTTTTGAAATCACCTATTATCGTAGGATTTTTGAAGCCATGTATTTATCTGCCAATTCATTTAATCTCAGATTATCATGAATCTGATATGAGATATATGCTATTGCATGAACTGCAACACTACAGACATAAGGATGCCATTGCCAATTATCTTATGAACTTTGCCGGAGTGCTTTATTGGTTTAACCCCTTTGTCTGGTTTGCGCTAAGAGAAATGCGTAATGACAGAGAAGTTGCCTGTGACACTTCTGTTCTAAAAATGCTGGAAGAAGACGATTATGAGAATTATGGAAATACGCTGATTAACTTTATAGAAAAGGTCTCCATTTCTCCTTTTCCGTTTGCTGCCAGCCTTAGCGGAAACATGAAACAAATAAAGCGTCGCATTATCAACATCGCTTCTTATGAGAAACCAACGTTTTACAAGAAGTTAAAAGGCATGACTGCTTTTATACTGACCACAGTTCTAATAATGGGACTTACACCTTTTATTTCTACATATGCAGCGGACGAAAGTCACTACCAATGGAAATCTTCCTCAGAAAATATTTCATATGTAGATTTTTCTAAATACTTTGGAAAATACGAAGGAAGCTTTGTTTTATACGATCTGGGAAATGATGCCTGGAGCATACATGATATAGAACATGCTACGCTACGAGTTGCGCCGGATTCCACTTACAAGATATATGATGCTTTATTTGGATTGGAAGAAGGTGTCATTACACCAGAAGATTCCTTTATTGCATGGAATGGAGAAAGCTATCCGTTTGAAGCATGGAACGCTGATCAGACCTTACAGTCTGCGATGACATCCTCTGTGAATTGGTATTTTCAAACAGTAGATGAACAGCTTGGAGCCTCTGACGTTTACAGCTATGTTCAAGAAATCGGATATGGTAACGAAAACATGAGTGGCGATTTCTCCTCTTATTGGATGGAATCCTCCTTGGAAATATCTCCAATAGAACAGGTCGAACTTTTAACCAAGCTACAGAATAACAGTTTCGGCTTCGCCCCTGAAAATATCAATGCAGTAAAAGATGCCATCTGCCTTTCAGCTTCCGATGCCGGAACATTCTACGGAAAGACCGGAACTGGCCGTGTAAATGGTCAGGATATTAATGGATGGTTTGTTGGCTTTGTCGAAACGGAAGATAATACATACTTTTTTGCCACAAATATTGGAGCCGATAGAGATGCTACCGGAGGCAACGCAACTGAAATAACCATGTCTATCTTGTCAGACATGAATATCTGGGTATCACAGAAATAACAAAAACGAGTAAAGGTTAACTGTAGAATTAACTTTTACTCGTTTTTTTCCATTATCTTATTAATTGTTTTTTCTTTTTTAACTACTACTTTTTGCAATATTCATAAATATTAAATGGTTCTTCTCTTTTTTCAAATAAGATATCAGCTTCTTTAATAATCTTAATAAGTTCTTCTGTCTCTACACCTACTGTTTTTAGTACAAGTAACTTTTTTTCATTCGTTATGAGAAAGAAAAAACCTTTGTACAAAAAGACTCTATCTATTTCTTTAAGTTCACAGATCTTTTTATCTTCTAATTTTATTCCCTGAACATCAATTTCCACTTTGTTATATCTTGATTTATTCCATACAAATTCATGGACATTATTTTCAAATTTTTTTCCCTTAGATTGAAACCAAATAATCCAAATCAATGCAATAATAGAAATCCCCATTTCCACATAAAACATCGGATAACTCTTTACAAAATAGCAGCCGATTGATAACAAAAATAATACTGGTGTCATTATATAAATAATTTTCCTTCTATTATTTTTTGTCTTAAGTAATTGATATGGCATAGCATATTCTAACGAAAGCATATACTCTAATGCTTTTCTATCTTCATCGGTCATAATAGACTTTATAATCATTTTTACTCCATCCTTCCCTTAAAATACAATATAATAATCTCTGTCCTTTATTTCTTCATGTGTCCTCCCATCTCTTACATATGTAAGATTAGTACAAAACACTTCTATTGTCAAATCAATTTTTAATTCGGTATTGGTAATCGGGTATCTGCATAATTCCGTCATTTAGGATTTCATTCCCCAAATACTGAAAGCTGCCATCCTCTGCAAACCTTATCGTAAGTTCATGAGTTATAACTGCATCATCACATATAACCATATCACAAACTGCATCAACGGTTAGTGTAATTGTTCCATCTCCATTTTCTCTTATATCAATTACTTCCGGCAAAGAAGTACCAAAGAACGTTGGTGCATAATTAAGGCAACCAAGACGCACCCAAGCGTAAGTCTGGTTTTCCTCATCAAACACCGCATATTCCCGTATCTGCTCTGCCGTCACCGGAAGATACTCCATAATTAAATTTTCAAATTCCTCTTTTGGTATTCCATTTGGGTAATTCTCAGAATTAAACTTTTCCTGGTATTTCATTGCATACAGATATTCATATATCCCATTATAATCCAGTTCTTCCATATGCTCTGTATCCCAATTGGAACATAAGAGGTTATTTCCCTGATATCCCAGACCACGCACGCATTTTTCAGACATTTCACGCTGTTCCTCTGTCATTGGCTTTACTCTGATCAGACAGCTCCCATCCACCATCTCAGTTACTTCCGGATACTCTGGTACACATAGTTCATAACAAAACCACCCTTTACCCGTATATTTCCACTCTTTGATTCTGGTGTAAGAAATGTATGATGTTCCTGGTGTATTATTATCATTCCAAACGCCTCTTGTACTTACGATGTACATATCTGTTCCATCGAAAATAAATTTCATTCTTCCTACGCCACCATCATCATATATCTCATAAATTACTACAGCGCCGCTTTTCCCATCCATGCATTCATTGAGAAATTTATCTACATTTTCATAATTTCCCATATTAGAATACAAAACCAATGTAGCAACCGGACATCCTGTTTCCATTATTTTCTTCTGCATTTTAAAAATTGTTTCATCTTCCAAAACAACATTAGAAGCTGCTCCTTTATCTGCATCTCCATAAATGTCAGAAATACGTTCCATCATTTCTATACAGTCATTTTCAGCTTCCACCGCTTCCTGTTCGTCCACGGGAAGATTGTAGCCCTTTTCCCACTGTTCTGTAGCCTCTTCCTCTGCACTTTTTGTTTCCTCTGTGGAAGATACCTCTTCTGTATCTTTCTCAAGAGTTTCGCTTGTAATACTATCTTCCTTCCCACAGGCACACACACAACACCCAATCAGAAATGCCGTAATCAGTAAAATATTCATTTTCTTTAATACCATAAAATTATCCTTTCCTTCGAAATCACCTTTGCTGTGATTTTGCTATTGGCGGCAATTCCAATTCTATTTGCTCTATAGAATTAGAAAGATACCTAAAAGTTCCGTCTTCAAACGGCTGAACTACAACCGTATTTCTAAAAGCGAGGTCAGAATTATAATCCGGCCATACACCATCTACGATAAGTGTGAGCGTTCCATCCGCATTTTCCGTATAATCTACTACTTCTCCAAAAGGTGGATACGGGCTGGCATAAATCATCTCATATTCATAGCTGTTGCTGTCTTTATCATATCCACAATGTTCTCGCAACTGTTCTACAGATACCGGAAAATAGGTAGTCATTATCCTCTCATATTCTTCTGCTGGAATTTTCCAATTTTCTGTTTTCAAATTTTCTCCAGTATAAATCCGATAGATATCTTCATACATACAAGGCATAAGAATATCCTCTACATTACTTCTGTCCCAGTTTGTGACAAGCACATTATAATTCACATAGCTTAGTCCTGATATGTATTCTTGCGTCAATTTCCGGCAGTCTTCCGGAAGCGGCTCTATTCTCCAATACTGTCTCAAACTTGCATGTGCAATCACATATTCAAATGCGTAGATAAAATACCCTTTTTCTGTAAGTTTAATTTCTGTCACATTACTTACCGAAGTTCCCTGTATCTCCGGTATACCGCCTTCTTTCCACCGGATTCCTATGTAATAGGTCTGTAACTCACCTTTCCGATAGATAAAAGTAAATGCTCCAATCAGTCCATCCCGCTGCACTTCGAATATGGTAACCATTGAATCCTTCCCATTCAGATAATCTGAGTAAAACATTTCTATCTTTTCAGGGTTCTGCATATTAGTATCTTCTTCAACACTTACCAAACCGGCCGCTCCTAACTGCTCCACAACCGTTTTCCGTTGTTCGCTTGTAAATTCACTAACACCGGAGGAATAATTCGCAGCATCTTTAATTATCACATTTTTATAGATTTCTTTAACCGATTCTGCTGCCGACAAAACTGTACTTTGTAGATGCTGCTTTTCCTCATCAGAAATAAGACAATCACTGGCTTGCGGAATAAGCCAATATGCTGAATCTATAGAAGTTTCCGTATCACTTTCTTCTTCCGTTATCGTTTCACTGTCTTTGATTTCCACCGGAGGCTCCCACACTTCTTCTGCCGCCTTCTGTTCTTCCGTGTGATGCTTTCCACAACAAAGCACTCCTGCTATTACCGCAATAAGCAACATCAAAATCGGAAATCCCCATTTCTTCAACAGCCAATTTACATCTTCCATCATTCGCCTCCATACAGTTCTTCCCATTCCTCTGCTGTCAAACGGGGTGTGTGCCATGTTTCCTCACTATTATCCTCGGAAGGTATGATCCGATTGGATACATATTGTACTCTGCCATCCTCCAAAGGACGAATCACAACCTCGTGAGCATATACTTTGGAATTTCCCGAATATGGAAATACCACATTAG
>OHVN01000611.1_pt1 | contig 11348 bp, 8 predicted proteins | sample 1579481 | NCBI WGS metagenome assembly OHVN01 (sample SAMEA3882532, study PRJEB24775) | human gut metagenome | biome: human-associated habitat; feature: intestine environment; material: feces | place: Netherlands | collected 2009/2010 | reverse complement strand
ACCTACCACACGTTCGTGGTCGGGGTCATAGCCGCGGTGTGTAGCCAAGTCGAACGCAACCGACAGACCTTTCTGTCCGGAAGCCAAGTTACGGCGATAGAAAGCATTTGACTCTTCAGCTGTAGAGAATCCGGCATACTGGCGGATAGTCCAGGGACGAAGAGTATACATCACTGAATACGGACCACGCAAATAGGGAGGAAGACCGGCAGCATAGTCCAGGTGTTCCATTCCTTCAAGGTCTTCTTTGGTATAAACAGGCTTTACGCAGATGTGTTCCGGAGTCTTCCAGTTGGCTTCGATTCCGTTAGCCTTTTGCCATTCCGCACCGTTAGCGGGCTGGAATGCTGCGTAGATATCTAAGTTTTTAAAATCTTTTCTCATCTTACTTCAATAATTTAGCGTTGAACTCTTTAAGTGTTTCCAGTACATTGACACGTACATGGATGAAGTTCTCGATACCGGCAGCTTTCAGCTCTTCGGCACATTCCGGATTTCCGGCAATGATGAACATGGCACGACCGTTCAAGGCCCGGAAGGCCGGAATAGCGTACTCTGCATATTCGTCATCGCTTGAGCAAAGCACCACAATATCAGCTTTGGCAGCCATCGCTGCTTCCACGCCTGCTTCAACCGTTTCAAAACCAAGATTATCAATCACCTCATATCCGGCACAAGCCAGGAAGTTACAAGAGTATTGTGCACGTGCCTGACGCATAGCCAGATTACCGATTGTCAGCATAAAGGCCTTCGGACGTTTGCCGCTGGCTTCCGTTTCCAGGCGTAATGCCTCAAATTGACTTGCAGCACGATCGAAGTTCAATGTAGCAACATCTTTTTTGCAAGTATCGTGCCCGCCACAACAACAGGTCGCTTCTACCGGTTTCTTATCACCGGCTTTTTCATTGAAATTAGGGAACTGGTTAGTACCCAACAGGACTTCACGACGCTGAGCCACCGCTTTATGGCGCGCTTTGTTACTTTCGTTTACAGCCGCCTGAACAGTACCGGCTTTCAAAGCAGCATAGAAGCCTCCTTCTTCTTCAACGGCAAGGAAGATTTCCCATGCCTGCTTAGCGATAGATACCGTAAGGTTTTCAATATAGTAAGAACCGGCTGCCGGGTCAATCACTTTATCGAAGTGTGATTCTTCTTTCAACAGCAACTGCTGGTTGCGGGCCAGACGTTCGGAGAATTCATCGGGAGTTTCATAGGTTTTATCGAAAGGAACTACCGTCATTGAATCTACGCCTCCCAATGCAGCAGACATTGCTTCTGTTTGTGTACGAAGCAGATTCACGTGAGCATCAAACAATGTCAGATTGAAAGTAGATGTTTCAGCATGTACCTTCATCTTGGCAGCACAACGGCACTCACCGTTAGGTCCCTTGTTTTCGCAATCACGCAGACATTCGGGATTGTAAGAAGCCACAATGTTCGCCCACAACATACGGGCAGCACGGAATTTTGCAATTTCAAGGAAATAATTAGAACTGATACTAAAATTAAACTTAATTTTCTTAGCCACGATGGCAGCGGGAATCTCGGCTTCAGTCAACTGATTCATATATTCATTACCCCATGCCAATGCATATCCCAGTTCCTGAGAAATATAAGCACCCGCATTATTCAGGGTCAGTGCATTCACATTCAGCACACGATATTTGGGTAATTGTGCAGTAGCCTCGATCAGGGCTTTGGCTGTTTGCACCATGTTTCCCTTTTCTTTGCCTTTGGCCAGCATCTTATTGAAGAAGTCATAATTGATAGAGCCTTGCAACTTCGTCAAATCATAATCCTTTTTCTGGAAATAAGCTACCAACAAATCGGCAAGCTCCACTACATGTCCCTGACAGGTAGAAAAATTCAGTTCAACACATTCTGCACAAATGTCGTTCAACAATGTCTCAATGTATTCCGCATTGAGTTCTTTTGCTTTTACATGGAAAGAAAGAGAATCGATGCCTTTGTTCAGAATATCCAGAGCTTTCGCATTGGCTTCTTTCGGAGATTCCACCTTAATCTCCTGACGAACCAACCACTCATTACTATTCTTTTTCGTGCCTCTTAAATAAGGGAATTCTCCGGGAAGCGCATCGGTTGTTTTAAGTCCTTCCAGGTCTTCCATCCGGTAGAAAGGTTTTACCTTGAATCCTTCGTTTGTCTTCCAAACGAGTTTCTTCTCAAAATCAGCTCCTTTCAGGTCAGCTGTGACCTTCTCCATCCACTTCTCGGTGGAAACAGGAGAAAAATCTGAGAAGAGTTTTTCTTTACTGTCTGCCATAGTTTATTTATTTTAAATTAAAATAAGATTGTTATCTCAATTTATGTCTCTAATTCTTTAATCAAAATGTAAGATTGCGACTTGCAAATATACTGAAATACTCTAAACCTCACGCTTTTTTTAGGGAAAATTCGCACTACCTGCTACCCCTGTGACTTCCCCAAATAAAAGGCAGGCAAATATTTGATTACCTCCGAGGTTATAGCTAATTTTGCACCCGTTTACATAAAATTATAAACTACTATATTATGGATTGGTTACAAGATTTATTATGGAACCCCAACTCCGTAGCCCACATCGTCTTCCTCTACGCTTTCGTAGTGGCGGCAGGTGTCTATTTGGGAAAGATCAAGATCTTCGGAGTCTCTTTAGGGGTTACCTTTGTTTTGTTTGCCGGCATCCTAATGGGACATTTTGGCTTCACAGGCGATACCCATATCCTACATTTCATCCGCGAATTCGGATTGATATTGTTCGTATTCTGTATCGGTCTTCAGGTGGGGCCTTCTTTCTTCTCTTCATTTAAGAAAGGCGGAATGACCCTAAACATGCTGGCCGTAGGAATTGTGGTATTGAACATTGCCGTAGCAATGGCGCTCTATTTCATTCTGGGAGGCAGAATCGAGCTCCCCATGATGGTAGGTATCCTGTACGGTGCAGTCACAAACACCCCGGGACTCGGTGCCGCACAAGAAGCACTGAATCAATTGAGTTACTCCGGCCCGCAGATTGCATTAGGTTATGCCTGTGCTTATCCGTTGGGAGTAGTAGGTATCATAGGCTCTATCATCGCAGTGCGTTACATCTTCCGCATCAACTTCGCCAAAGAAGAAGAGAACTGGAATCAAGAGACTGACGGCACACACCACAAACCACACCTTATGAGTCTGGAAGTACACAACGAAGCCATCTACGGAAAAACCCTGGGCACAATCAGCAGCTTCCTCGGACGTCCGTTTGTTTGTTCGCGCATCCGTAAAAACGGGCACGTCAGCATTCCAAACCACGGCACTATCCTAGAACAGAATGACCAGTTATTTGTGGTATGTTCAGAAGAGGATTCAGATGCCATTGTAGCCTTTATCGGACGCGAAGTGCAAGTAGACTGGGAGAAACAGGATATGCCGATGGTATCACGTCGTATCTTGGTAACCAAACCGGAAATAAACGGAAAGAAGCTCGGTATGCTGAACTTCCGCAGCATGTATAATGTCAACATTACCCGTGTCAACCGTTCGGGTGTCGACCTGTTTGCTAACCCCAACCTGATACTGCAAGTGGGTGACCGTGTCATGGTAGTAGGCTCCGAAGACGCTGTAGAACGGGTAGCCAGCGTACTTGGTAACTCTTTGAAACGCCTCAACGAACCGAACATTATCACATTGTTTGTGGGCATCTTCCTGGGTATCCTGTGCGGTAGTCTTCCCATTGCATCCGGGTATGCCGACTCCTGTCAAGCTCGGCCTTGCCGGCGGACCGCTGGTGGTAGCCATTCTGATAGGACGTTTCGGACACAAACTACATCTGGTAACTTATACAACTCAAAGCGCCAACCTGATGATACGTGAAATCGGTATCGTTCTCTTCCTTGCCAGTGTAGGTATCGAAGCCGGAGCAAATTTCGTGGATACGGTAATCCATGGAGATGGTCTGCTTTATGTAGGTTGCGGTTTCCTGATCACGATTATTCCTTTGCTGATAATCGGGGTCATAGCACGTTCGTATTATAAAATCAATTACTTCATGCTGATGGGATTGATCGCGGGTAGCAATACCGACCCTCCCGCATTGGCCTATTCCAATCAGGCAACCGGTAGCGACGCACCGGCAGTAGGTTATTCTACCGTATATCCGCTATCGATGTTTCTCCGTATCCTTGCGGGACAAATGATATTGTTGCTAATGATGTGATAACGATACACCCTGATACAGCAATGGCCAGTTACCATGTTTTTATTTACATAGTAATTGGCCATTTCTATATGGTAACAGCTTCTATTACAAAGCCAGTTTCTTCACCACAAATTCTTCTATAAACCTTACCGTTTCATCAATTCCCAATACCGAAGAATCGATGCAAAGATGATAGGTCGCAGCTGCTCCCCAGGTTTTATAGCTATAGTAATTATAATATTCTGAACGCTTCTTATCCGCCTTATTCATTTTTTCGGCGGCTGCTTCTTCAGAAATTCCGTGGATGCGGCACAGACGGGCTATACGATCCTCTTGCGAAGCAGAAATGAAAATATTGGCACAACGGGGATGTTCACGCAAGATGTAATCGGCACACCGCCCCACAAACACACAGGATTTATTTGCCGCAAGATGCCGGATGACATCACTCTGGATTTTAAAAAGAGCATCATTGCTCAGGCAATTGGTGCAAGGCATGGCACCATCACTAATAAAAGGAAAACGCATCCCAAACAACCCGCCGATAATACCCTGAGAGGCTTTCTCGTCGGCTTTCTCGAAAAACTCCCGACAGAGTCCGCTTTCCTCCGAAGCCAGATTAATCAGCTCTTTATCATAGAAATCGATGCCTAACCTGGCTGCCAATTTTTCTCCGATCTCTTTTCCGCCACTGCCCAACTGACGGCCGATATTGATGACATAATTACCATTCATAGTACTTTTGTATATTGGTTCAATAGCAAACATACACATTATTTCCGAAAGAAGAAAATAAATAATGTACCAATATACAGAGTGCCGCATTTCTTATCAATTGGTAACTTTTATCCATTTTCAGAGTCGTATCTTTGCAGCCGCAAAAAAATAAACATTGTTTTTATGAAGGACAGCATTGACTTCGGAAATATGGAAATTCCGAGACTATTCAGGAAATTATTGATTCCAACAGTACTTGGAATGGTCTTTTCCGCCGTGTTTGTAATCACCGACGGTATATTTGTCGGTAAAGGTATAGGCAGTGATGCCCTGGCAGCGGTCAACATCACGGCCCCGCTATTTATGATAACCACCGGCATCGGACTGATGTTTGGAGTGGGCGCATCTGTTGTAGCTTCCATTCACCTGTCACAAGGTAAACGAAAAGTTGCGAGTATCAACATCACACAGGCACTTGCCTTTTCGGCCTTACTTATTCTAGTGCTATCGGCACTCTGCTGCTATTTCGCAGAGCCTATCGGCCGATTACTCGGCAGCTCGGAACGGTTGTTGCCTTTGGTGGTGGAGTATATGAATTGGTACGTACCTTTCCTCGTATTCTACCTGCTCCTAAGCGCCGGCATGTTTTACATCCGCCTGGACGGATCGCCCAACTATGCCATGATGTGCAACGCCGTATCGGCCATTATCAATATCATACTCGATTATGTCTTCATTTTCCAATTGGGCTGGGGAATGATGGGAGCTGCTTTTGCCACCAGCCTGGGCACTATGATCGGCGGATTGATGACACTCATTTATCTCCTCCGTTTTTCCCGTAACGTAGGTATTTACCGTATCAAGCTGAGCCGGAAAAGCATGCGGCTTACCTGCCGTAACATCGGCTACATGATCAGGCTGGGATCTTCCGCCTTTATCAGCGAGGCATCCATTGCCAGCATGATGTTCCTGGGGAATTATGTATTTATCAGCCATTTGGGAGAAAGCGGTGTAGCCGCATTCAGCATTGTATGTTACTTCTTTCCTATCATTTTTATGGTATACAATGCCATCGCCCAATCGGCACAACCCATCATCAGCTATAATTTCGGACAACAGAACCCGGGACGGGTCGCACGTACCATCCGGTTGGCATTGAAGACAGCTTTAGGCTGCGGCATTTTTTTCTTTGCCGCCACTCTAGTATTCAATCACCAGATAGTCGGGCTGTTTATTGATAAAAGCTACCAAGCCTATGATATTGCGGTAAACGGTATTCCTTACTTTGCAGTCGGCTATCTGTTTTTTGCGCTCAACATAGTGGGCATCGGCTATTATCAAAGTATCGAACGTGCCCGGCGCGCCACTGTCATCACCCTTTTCCGGGGAACATTGTTCATGCTGGCAGGTTTCCTGCTCTTGCCTCCGGTGCTGGGAGTAAGGGGCATTTGGCTGGCCGTTCCTTTGGCCGAACTGCTGACCTTATTGCTTATTATCGGAATTTACCTGAAGGACTCTTTCGCCGTTCGCCGATGATACGTATCTTTGCATCATTCAAACAGATGCAAAGAGTCTTATGGAAACATTTATTGAAAAGTTCAGAAACAGCTATCATCTTTCAGAAAACGACACGCAAACCCTGCTCAGCTATATGGAGGAGATCCGTTTCAAAAAGAAAGAAGTCATCGTCCATGAAGGCTCCAAAAACGGAAATCTGTATCTGATAAAGCAGGGCATCTGGCGTGCCCATTATCTGAAAGATGGAGTGGACACTACCATTTGGTTTGCCGGTGCAGGCGAAGCTGCCTTTTCGGTATGGGGATATGTGGAAAATACTGCATCGCACATCACGATTGAAGTCATGTGCGATAGCATAGCCTACTGTATTCCGGGATCAACCCTGAACAATCTTTATGCTTCATCGCTCGGACTCGCCAACCTGGGACGGCAACTGATGGAACGGCAACTGCTCAGCCTCGAAAACTGGCTGATCAGCGCCGGAAGCCCCAAAGCTAAAGAACGTTATCTGACCCTTATCAAAGAACATCCCGAACTATTACAAAATGTGCCTTTAAAGCATATAGCCTCTTATTTGTGGATTACACCACAGTCGCTGAGCAGAATCCGGAGAGAAATGAAAATGTAATTTCGGAGCTTGACACAGCGACAGAGCGGGTGAAGACCTCAACAGAGGCTTTGCCATACTCCTCTTTCCATATTTCTCTCGTTATACCAATCATTCGCTCCATTTAGTCCTCAATCTCTTTCCTTTCTATCTCTTTTTAGTTACCTTTGTAAGGAACCGAATACGAGTTGCACAACTGGTACATGACGAGTTGCACAACTGGTATACGACGAGTTGTACAACTGGTAACGTACAAGTTGTGTAACCGGTACATCGAATCATATTAACCTTTCATACAAAGCACTATGGGACTCATTTATTTAGTCAGAAAGAAAAAGTTCAGAACAGCCGAAGGAATCAGAGAACTCTATTTTGCCATCCAGCGGAAACTTCAGAAAAGAGGCGGCAAGAACGAAGAAGACCTTGCCGAAATCCTTTCGGCAAACAGTTCACGAAGCAAAGGGGAAGTATTGAGCATCCTCACCGATCTGCCGGACGTGATAGAAGAGATATTGAAAAATGGAGAATCCGTATCCATCAGAGGGTTGGGATCGTTTCATGCCTCCATTACAAGCAATGGCTTCGAGCATCCGGAAGATGTATTGCCTCACGAGGTACGGGTATCCAAAGTATATTTCATTGCCGACCGCAAGTTTACCCAACGTGTCAGCCGGATGAAATTCTTTCGCTACCCACTATCCAAATATTTCCCAAAGGACTTGTTACGACCCGAAACAATCAGGGAAGAAGAGACTCGGGAAGAGGAACCGGAGTTCATTCCTGACGATGACGAATGAAACGGATACCGCATAAAAAACATGGAGCTTGTCCGGCATCTCTGCCCGATCAAAAGAGGAATCTGATACATCCCATTACAGACAGATGACAGCAGCCCTCCGGATTCATGAGTAAACTGACGAACCGACTTGAACTTCAGGCCTGCGTCATCCGGTGGTCTGCGGCAAAGGAGACCGGTCCGGGACAAGCTCTCTGTCTCGTTCCCGAACCGGTTTATCAAAAGACATATCCCAGATTTACATAAAATCCCACCTTGTGAGATCTGCTGGAGTATCCCAAAGAAGCCTCGAGCGGACCGAACAGACTATCGTAACCATATCCCACACTACCGCCCCAAACCGGTTTTGCTCCCCAGATATCAAAAAAGTTATCATTCCGGAAAGCCACGTTTCCGGTAAAGGTGACATAGTTCTTGCTACCGATACGCTGCCGCAACTTCAGGCTTGTCACCAGAACAGAGTTGTCCACAATCTCCAGATTCGTGATGCCGGCAAAAGGAAGTTGTTGAGGCAGATAGTGCCCGAAATTCTCGCCTCCCATGGCATTCAGATACGGATAAGGTATATTTTTACCGATAAGCACCCGCCCATACAAAGAGGGAATCAGGGCAAAACGATCGGTCAGTGAAAAGACACCGGCCCATGATGCCGCAAGGGCAGAGAAGGGAGCATGGCCTTTATAATGTGTCAGATTATCGGTATAGAGCGAGTAGCGTCCCTGCACATCGGTCCCCTTGGAAGGGAAATATCCCTTGTTGTACGTATTGTAATGCAACTGTGCAAAATAGCTGAAGAAGTGTTGGGGCTTCACCTCCAGACGTTGCCCGCCGGTGTTGTAAAGAAAGTCTTTATACTTAAAGAACTCAAAATTCAGCCCGGCGCCAAAGCGCAGGTTGCGAAACCATACATCCGAGAATCCAAACTCACCCGAATGATACTTATAAGTAGTGTTATAGGAACGCCTTCCGTGATCGTAGATATTGATATCGTTGTACTCAAACTGATAAGCAAAATTGAAATTGCGCATCTGCATCGGTGCCAATGTATATTCGACCCGGGCGAGATAACGTTTTCCCAGCCTTCCCGTCACCGAAACCCACGAAGGAACACGCGTATCGAGCCGGCTCCTGACGTTCAACAGAAGCGAGGCAATCTCTTCCGAATCAAAACGGATACCCAGATTAAGATTACGTTCATACTTCTCTTCCAGGATGAAGTGCAACTGATATCCCTGAGGGGTGTCGGTCAGTTTATAGCTGACATTGGAGTAAGCCTGACTGCCGCGCAAGGTGGTCAGAGCTTCATAAAGCTGTTCCATACGCATCTTGCTGTTTTCCTTCAGGTGACAGCGATGCATGATCCATTTCTTGTCACTATCCTCGATGCCGTCAAAAGTGATCTCCTTAACAAAAATGTCTTTCGAAGCCCACAATGAACTGAACGGACCATGACGCGGGGCAACATAGTTCTCAGGCAGTCCTATTTCCTTCTTCAGCTTTTGCAAAGCGGTCCACTGTTCACGGGCAGCCTCTTCGCCCCGGTTCACCAAAGTATCGAGCGCGGGAATATTGAAACTTGCAGCAGAATACCCTTTCACATCCACCTTGATATAGACAGTGGCCAGTTTGATATTCTCTTCGTATCGGGTCTGCCCGGTCAGATTGATAATCTGATTGAAGATTTCACTGAGGTTGTTCAGTTCATCGGCAGTCCGGAGATCATTCTGCACATCGACACCGATAATGACATCAGCTCCCATGGTACGGGCTATGTTGGTCGGGAAATTATTTTTCATGCCACCGTCCACAAGAATCTTATCACCCAGGCGCACCGGAGTGAATACGCCGGGAATAGCCATACTGGCGCGCATGGCGGTAGCCAACACTCCGTTATGAAATACGACTTCATCTCCGTTTACTATATTCTCCGAAACACAGGCAAACGGGATAGGCAGTTTATTGAAGTTGATGGAGTCGTGATAACCGACTGTCAGTTCCGAAAAAAGATTGGCCAGATTCTGGCCTTTGATAACGCCTCCGAACACATTGGCCTTCAGATTCTTCTTTAAAGGAACAGAGAGGACGTAGGTTTCCGAGTTCTGACGTTCGGTCATGGTCTGGTCTTCCCAACTGATACGGTCGCTGAGCAAGAGAGGCCAATTCTGATGATTGACCATGCTATCGAGCTGATGGGGAGTATAACCGATGGAATAAAGCCCGCCGATGATGGACCCCATACTGGTTCCGACAATATAATCGATAGGGATACCTGCTTCTTCAATCACTTTCAGAGCGCCGATGTGGGCCACTCCCTTGGCACCTCCACCACTCAAGACCACAGCAACACTCTTACGCTGCTGGGCATGTACAGGTGAGAAAACAAACAGACTGATACACAGGATAAGGACAAAACAGATTCGCTTTTTCATGACTACTACATTGGTTTCTGATCATTACAGATAAAAGACAAATGCCGGCTGCAATTTGTTTAGCCCACCGGCATGAAAGTAGTCAATCCTTATTTTTGCTTCAACCGAAAGAATAGAATAAGGTGTGCATAAAGGAAGACGGTCCGCATGGTATACGCCGCAACGTTCTCCGGCAGTTGCCACCGAAGTCAGGCAGCCTGTCTGCCATGGATACGGAACAAGCGGAACTGCCACCACAACATCCCCGCCGAGATCAGACTGGCTATCAAGTCGGAAACAGGCATACTTACCCATACGCCTGTCTGACCGAAATACCGGGGCAGGATCAACAGGCAGGGAATCAGTATCAGCACCTGACGGGTGATAGACAGAAAGATAGCTTTACTCGCCATCCCGATGCTTTGAAAGAAGTTCGACGTCACCATCTGGAACCCGACTATCGGGAAAAACAGCACCACAATCCGAAGTCCTTCGGCCGACTGACGGATCAATTCTTCGTGGGAAGTAAAGATAGATACGGCCAAACCGGGAATCAACATTCCCATCAGGAAACCCGTAGTTGTTACAATGGTGGCTCCGTAAATGGTAAGCTTCAACACACGGGTCACCCGGGGATAGAGCCGGGCGCCGAAATTATATCCGGCTATGGGCTGCATCCCTTGGTTCAGCCCCATCACAATCATCACAAACAAGAAAACAAGACGATTGACAATACCAAACGCACCGATAGCAAGATCTCCGCCATATTTTTTCAACCCCTGGTTAATCAGGATTACGATAAAACACGACGCAAGGTTCATCAGGAAAGGAGCCATACCGATGGCGAGCGAGTCGAATACGATTTTCCGTTTCAACCGGAAAATGCCCCGATGAAAATGGAGCAACTCTTCCTTATTGCTGAATAGCCTGAACTGCCACATCAGAGAAATGACCTGTGCCAGGATAGTGGCTATAGCTGCTCCTTGAATGCCCCAGCCGAAGCCGTAAATAAACAGAGGATCGAGAATCGTATTGATAACCACTGTAGCAATAGTGGCATACATTGCCTTTTGCGGATGACCGGCCGAACGAAGCACGGCATTCAGTCCCAGGTAAAGATGGGTA
>OHVN01000598.1_pt1 | contig 11520 bp, 10 predicted proteins | sample 1579481 | NCBI WGS metagenome assembly OHVN01 (sample SAMEA3882532, study PRJEB24775) | human gut metagenome | biome: human-associated habitat; feature: intestine environment; material: feces | place: Netherlands | collected 2009/2010 | reverse complement strand
GCAGCTTGAGCCCTGCCGGCATAATGGAGCGAAAGCCATAGCGCCCGATGCTCACGGTATGCGTGCCGCAGACTTCCATAAGGTTGATGGTGCGGTCGCCGACGAGTTCACGGATGCGTTCGATGAGCTCGCGGGCCAGCTTGGAATCGCGAAATACCGAAAAGTCGATACCGGAGCGAGCCGGCTGCGTCGCCGCCACTAGTATGCCTCGACCGGGTTGGTGGCGAGTTGGTCCTCTTTGGCCAGCTCGGTCATAGTATTGACGAGCTCGAGGGTCTCTTGGGCCTCCTGCTCGTCGACAATCTGAATGCCAAAGCCGGCGTGCACGAGAATATAGTCGCCTACCTGTGCCGTCGGCACGAGGCGCAGCGAAACGGGGCGCTCGATGCCCATCATGTCGACGGTCGCCTTAAGGTCGTCGTCGCGTTTGACCACTTTACCGGGAACGGCAAGGCACATAATGTTCCCCTTTATACGTTTTGCGCTGGATAGGCGCCTAATTACCCATCAGTTGATGGTAGCGCTCGCGGGAGTCACGAGCAAACGCGTTACACCTGTGAGACGGTGGCGCGCAGGCTGGAAAAACGCCTATCGCGATGCTGTCTGCGCGAGGAGAGCGCGAGCGATGGCGGCCTGACCGTAGGCGATGCAGCCGTCGTTGACGGGCACGGAGTGGGGAACCAAGACAGTGAGACCCACGCTTTTGAGCTCACGGGTGAGGAGCTGGAGCAAAAGTCGGTTCATGAACACGCCGCCCGAGAGCGCGACGGTGTCGAGGCCTTCACGGGCGCAGATCTCGCTTGCGATGTGGGTCGTAGCGTGCGTAATGGCGATGTGAAACCCGAGGGCGAGCCTGTCGGCCGGCGCGCCTGCCTCGATTCCATTCAGAAGAGCTTCGATGAGCGGTTGGGGGTCCAAGATGGGGGAGTCGTCGGCAGACGTGAATACGCCTGCATGATTGCCGTCGAGACGAACGGTCTTACCGCCGAGCGCGCGCCAGGCGGCGGCCTCAAGCTCGATGGCGGGTTCGCCCTCGTAGGTTGCCTTGTCGCAGATGCCCAGAATCGCTGCCGCGGCATCAAAGAGACGCCCCATGCTGCTGGTACGCGGGCTGTTGATGCCGCGCTCGATCATGGTGGCTGTCACGCTGCGCGTTTGCTCGTCGAGGCTGTCCAAAAGCCGAGCGGCACCTGGGTGCTCGAGCAGGCCGAGCTCACTGAGCAGGGCAAAGGCGTTGCGGCGGGCGTCGCGCACGGAGGCCGCCCCGCCGGGGAGCGCCCAGGTGCGCAAATGCGCGGCGCGCTCAAAGCCGCCAAGGCTGGCAACAAGAAACTCGCCGCCCCAAATGGTCCCATCGGTGCCGGCGCCGGTGCCGTCAAAGGCGATGCCAAGGACGCGCGCGTCGGTTGTAAGCTGGCCCGCGGCGATAGCCTCGGCCATTACGCTCGCGATATGCGCATGATGGTGCTGCACCTCGACGAGCGGCAGATTGCATTTTCGCGCCTGCTCGCGCGCCCACTGGCCCGATAGATAGCTGGGGTGTAAATCGCAGGCCAAGGCGGCGGGCGCCAAGTCAAAGAGATCTTCCAAGCGCGTGCGCGCGGCGTTCCAGGCATCGAAGGTCCCGCCGTTTTCAACATCGCCGATATGCTGCGACACAAAACAGGTTGCCTCGCCGTTCGTCCCTTCACGCGTGAGCGCAATCGTGGCCTTTTGTTGTGGCCCGCAGGCGAGCACGCAGGACGGAGCGCCGTCGAGCGCCGGCAACGGCAGCGGCTGGGGTGCATATCCGCGAGCGCGGCGCACGGGCATAACAGCGCCGTCGACCACGCGCACCACGGAATCGTCATAGCGCGAGAGGATTGCGCGGTCGTTACCGAGCAACGCGTCGGCGATGCCGGCGGCAACGAGGTGTTCCCAGGCAAGGTCGTCGTCGGTCTCGATGGGTTCTTCGCTCAGGTTTCCGCTGGTCATGACGAGCGCGTGCATACCGCAGACTTCTGCCGCGGCGAGCAACAGATGCTGAAGCGGCGTATAGGGGAGCATGACGCCGAGCTCGGGCAAGTCGTGTGCGACAGATGGCGCGAGGGCGAGGATGTCGGGGGAGCCGCCGTTGCCCTCGCCAACAGTGCGCCGGCGCAGCAGCACAATGGGGCGGATGCTGCCGGCGAGCAGATCGCGTTCAGCGTCGTCGATATGACACAGGCGCCCGGCATCGGCAAGACTGCGCACCATGACGGCAAGTGGTTTGTTGCTGCGGCGTTTGCGACGGCGCAACTCGGCCACCGCCTGCTCGTTGGCAGCGTCACAGGCTAGATGGAATCCGCCCAGGCCCTTGATGGCGACGATGCCACCGCTGGCCAGCAGCTCAACGCAGCGCTCGATGATAGCGTCGCTGGCCTCGCGTGTGGTGCCGACGGCCGGTGTCGCGGACGAATTCCCGCACGCATCGCCGTTCACAGCCTCGCGCCACGTAATATGCGGTCCGCAATCAAAGCAGGCATCGGGCTGCGCGTGAAAGCGACGGTCGAGTGGATCGGCATACTCTGCGGCGCAGGCGGGGCACATGGGGAAACGGTCCATCGATGTGGCCGCTCGGTCATAAGGCAGCGATCGGATGATGGTAAAGCGTGGGCCGCAGTTAGTGCAGTTGATAAAGGGGTAGTGATAGCGTCGGTCGGCGGGATCGAACAACTCGCGCAGGCAATCGTCACAGGTGGCGATATCGGGCGAGACGAGCGTCGTGTGCGCGGTCTGGTCCTGCGACGCCACAATGTGAAAGCCCTGCTCATCGGCAGCGCTCCAGCCGCCAGGCTCCAAATCCGCAATATCGACTCGCTCAACGCGGGCTGCTGCAGGTGCATGCTCAGAAAGCGCGGCAACAAAAGCATCGAGCGCATCGGCCGGAGCGTGCGCCTCGATATGCACGCCGTCGCCCGCATTGAGCACCCATCCGCAAATGCCATGCGCCATGGCCTCGCGATACACAAACGGTCGCATGCCAACGCCCTGCACAATGCCCGTCACATGAATATGCACATGCCGCATGCGACACCCCTCATCAAAACCGACCAAAAAAAGACAGGTTTATTTTGGTCGGTAAAACTTCTAAACCTGCCAAAACAAACCTGTCCCTATTTGGCAGGTGCGCTGCGGGAAATCCCGCTACAGCCCCAGGCTCTGCTTGGTGGCGGCGCACGTGAGCTCGCCGTGCTTAACGCCGCGCAGGCCCAGCAGGCGGTCGGCTAGTTCGTAGACGCGCTCGCCGCGACCCTTGAGCGCCAGAATCTCCAAGCAGTTGTGGTGATCCAGATGCACGTGCATGGTCGATACGATCTCGTCGGTGTAGTCGTGCTGCACCTCGTCCAGGCGGCGCGTCAGGTCGCCGGTATGGTGGTCGTAGATCATGGTGAGCGACCCGATAACGTGCTCATCGGGCGTGCGCATCTGCTCCTTGGCGATCGAGGCGCGAATCAGGTCGCGCACGGCCTCGGATCGGTTGGCCACGTCGCCGCGGCGTGCGATCAGCTCGTCAAAACGGCGCAGCAGGTCGTCGGGTGCGGTAACCGAAAAACGGACCAGCTCGGAGCCGGAGCCACTACAGTGGCAGCCCGCGTCACCGTCCGCCCCGTGCGGATGCTCGTGCTCGTACCCGCAGCCGTGCTCGTGTTCGGCCACCTTACACCAGCTTCACGGAGCCGACGGAGTTGTGGTCGGCCTCGATGGCTTCCTCGTAGCCCTCGAGTGCGTCGTGGGCCTCGTGCAGCGCGGCCATGGCGGCCTCGAGCTTGGCGCCGATGCGCTCCATGTCAAAATTCTCGGTCGCATGCAGCAGCTGATGGCTCCACTCGTGAGCGAGCTCGATGGTGTCGTCGACCTGCTTGACGCTCATGGCAAGCTGGCTCATGTTCATTCCAACATCATGCATGGGAAATCTCCTTTTGTATGGGGCAGTTCAGTGGTTCAGATTTTACTACGCCCGCTCTGCGCGCAGTTACATAAGAAAACGGGTACGAGTCTGTGCGACCCGCACCCGTTCACTGGGGGCTGTTTGTGACTACCATACTATCCGTGGTTGCACTCGGTGCATTCAGAAGTCCGGCGAGCGGCGTAAAAGCGCTCATGGACGGCAGGCAGACGGCAACATGTAACAAGCGTATTACAGATGCTTTTCCAGCAGCGCCTGCAGCCTCGCCTTGGGCAGAGCGCCAACCGAACGGTCAATCTCCTCGCCGTTCTTAAACACAATCAGCGTGGGGATGCTCATGACGCCATACTTCATGGCCAGGTCCTGGTTGTCGTCGACGTTGCATTTGGCAACGGCAAGCTTGCCCGCCAGCTCATCGGCAACCTCGTCAACGATGGGCGAGAGGGATCGACAGGGCCCGCACCACGGTGCCCAAAAATCGACCAGCACGGGCAGGCTGTCGTTAACGATGGAATCGAAGTTCTCGGGGGTAATCTGATTAATGTCAGCCATGGTGACCTCCATAATGCGACGCGGCTCGGCCGCGTAAAACTCAGTACGACCGTGCTTATACCCAGCCGCCCGCAAAGCAACCACTCGCGGGCAGCTCTTTTATATAATGGTGGGCACGCAAACGATTGGAGAGCGCATGTCCACGTCACAAAGCCAGAAAAAAGAAGCCATCGCCCAGGCGGCCGAGCAGGAGCTCACATCGCTTGCGGTCCGTGGCGTGCGTATCGCGGGCAACGCGTGCTCGCCGATCGTGCTGGTCAAAGGCGATTTGGACGAGGCCGAGCGTTCGGGTGGCGAGCTTGCCGCCGGCCCGGATGGCGCGGCGTTGCGCAAGGCGCTTGGGGCCATCGGCTACGCGCCCGAGGATTTTTGCGTGCTGGCAAGCGTCGCCGGCGTGGGTGACGGAGCGGTCGCGGTGGGCGAGACTCTGCCGTGTGAGCTGTTCCGCGAGGCGCTCGAGGCCTTGGACCCCGAGGCGGTCCTGCTGCTGGACGATCGCGCGGCCGATACCATGCGCGAGACCTATGCCGATATGCTCGTGGCGATCGATGACTTCGACACCGCCATGCTCAAGCCCGGCCTGGTCGCCCATGTGCAGGGTCGCCGCGTGCTCGCGCTCGACGGTTTTGAGGCGGCGCTCACTGACAAAGCCGCCAAGCAGCGCATGTGGGCATACATCAAGCAGCTGACCCCGGCGGCCGCTCCGCTGTAGCGGATTGGCGCCGGTGAGCGATTGCCTGGCGGGCAAGACACGCCGCGAGATCGGCGCCGCACTTCTACATCACAGCGCGCAGCTCAAACCGATCGCCGTTAATGCGGAACTGGCAGTTGCCGTTCATGCGTTCGACGGCAAGCTTAATGCTCTTGGTTCCAAAGCCGTGTCCGGTGTGCCCGGCTACGGGCATGCCGTCGACCATGCGCGGCGCGCGGTCAAACGTGTTGGAAACTAACAGCAGCAGCTGGCCGTCCTCTAATCGCAGGTCAAAGTCGACGAATCGCTTTCCTTGGGGTGCGGCGCTTGCGGCGGTGATAGCGTTTTCCAAGGCATTTGAGAGCACGCTAAACAGGTCGGCGTCACCTACGTGGATGGTTTCGGGTACGGCGGCGCGCAGGTTGGCGGTAATGCCGTTTCTATTGATATCCGAGTTAAATGACGAAAGCGCGATGTTTACGGTCTCGTTGGCGCAGAAGCGGCGTACGGCGGTGCGATCGCCGGCTTCGCAGAGTTCATCGATGCGTTTGAGCGCCTCGTCGGTGTGGCCCTCCTCAATTAAAGCGGCCAGGCCGCGTAGAAAGTGGCGCATGTCGTGGCGAAGAATCGACAGCTCGCGCCCAGATTGACGCCAAGCCTCGAGCTCTTTGATGGCGGCGCTGTCGCGGGTTTCGAGCATCCAGCGCTCTCGCTCGGCGGTTTCCTTTTCTTCGTATTCACGCAGTTAGACGGCGAGGAACATAAAGTAGAACGCGCAGAGCGCAAAGGCCAAAAACTCAACCGTCACCACCGAGCCCGAGTGGAACAGCGTGGTGTAGACGTTGGTGGCATAGTCAAAGACGTAATAGACGAGCGGCAGGATTAAAAGGATGCCCAGCTCGGCGGTGCTTTTAATCGCCAAGCGTGGACCGATGTCGCCGGCCCAATGCAACAGGACGGCAAAGACGGCGAGTGTGGTCGCGATGCGCGCCAGATAGTACGCAATCTGAGAATCGGTTGCGGCAAATGCGGCGATGCCCATCCAATTGCTGAACTGGCAGCTCAGATAGGCACTCGTAATGCCGAGCACGGCAAGCAGCGGGCTCAGGCGGTAGCGCGCGCACAAATAGATGACGAGCGGCAGATGCACGACGAGCGGATATACCTGGCGGGCGAAAAGCTCTCCGCCGACGGCATTGGCGAGGCCAAATGCGCATCCGGTTACGGCACCGACCAACACCAGTTCAAGCGCATGACGCCGGTTGATCTCGACACCGCACAGCGCCGCCGAGGCAAAGACGCCAAAGAGCAGCGTCGTGGCGTGGTGGATTGCCCAAAGGACCATTTCGACCGAGGAGACCATCAGTGTCTCCCACCCTCAAAGCGCACCGCAAAGTAGGCGTCTTGGAATCCCTGCTTGCAGCTGCGCGAAAGCGGGATGCACGCGCCCGAGCGCATGACGATGTCCGTGCGGTCAAAGTGATCGATATTGCGCAGGTTGACCTGGTAGCTGCGGTGGCATTTAAAGAAGACCGCGTTTTGCTCCAAGCGGTCCTCGACGCTGCGGAACGACTCGAGTGCCTCGATATCGCGTCCGTCGCGCAGGTGGAAGACCACGTGCTTGTTGCGCGCCTCGGCATATTCGATGTCGGACAGGCGCAGGGCGTGGTAGCCAAAGGAAGTTTTGATCACGAGCTCGTCGGTTGCCGCCGGGCGCATGCTCGAAAGCTCGTCGAGTAATCGCGCCAGGCGTTCGTAAGTCACGGGCTTGAGCAGATAGTCGAAGGCGCGGACCTCGTAAGATTCCAGCGCGAACTCGGGCGACGAGGTGAGGAACACCAGGCGCACGGCGGTGTCGGCCTGGCGCAGTTCGCGTGCGGTGTCCATGCCGTTGACGAGCGGCATGATCATGTCGAGCAGAATGATGTCGGCGCGCGATGCGGCATGGCGGGCCAGCAGGTCCTCGCCGCGCGTGACGAGCGCGACATCGACCGTCGTGCCCGTCTCGGTCGACCAACGGTCGATCATCCGGTGCAGTCTATCTAGAAAAGCGACATCATCGTCGCAGGCAATAATCTTGAGCATTCGGCCCCCTTAAGTAGTTCGATTTTGCCACATTGGGTGCGGACCGCTTGCGGGGGTGCGGACCGTTTGCGCCCCACGGCGTGCAACTCGCGCCAAGCGGTATTGCGGTGGCGAAAGATGCCTCCTGCGCCATCGAGAGCTCAGCTATCCTCAGCTTGCCAGTTCGAAAATGGACCTGCCACATGATTGAATCTTTATTTCAACTTTACACCTAGGTTTACAGCTGTCTTGTCAGCTGTAAACCTAGGTGTCATACTAAAGCCCCAAGATTCGCCAAAAGAGAGGGGCCTTGATGGCACAGAGCGCGAACATGGATGCGTCGGAGCTTGCACGCGATATCGCGGCCGGCCTAGCATCGGCAACGACGGCAACGGAGCGCGCGGCACTGGTGCCCGCAGAGCTCGTCGAGGCCATTCAGCAACTAAAAACCCAACGTGACGCGGTGATCCTGGCGCACTATTACGTGGCGCCCGAGGTCCAAGCCGTTGCCGATTACGTCGGCGATAGCTTCTACCTGGCAAAGCTCGCCAAAAGCCTGCCGCAGCAGACCATCGTGCTGTGCGGCGTGGAGTTTATGGGCGAGAGCGCCAAGCTGCTCAATCCCACTAAGACCGTGCTGCTGCCCGAGCCGGGCGCGGACTGCCCCATGGCTCACATGGTCAAGCGCGAGACGGTCGACGCGGCGCGCGCCGAGTACGGCGACGACCTGGCCGTGGTGTGCTACGTCAACTCCACGGTCGAGATCAAGAGCTGGAGCGACGTGTGCGTCACCAGCTCCAACGCCGTCAAGATCGTGTCCGAGCTGCCGCAGCAGCATATCCTGTTCATTCCCGACCAAAACCTGGGCCGCTTCGTAGCCGAGCAGGTGCCGCAAAAGCACGTCATCCTCAACAACGGCTACTGCCCGCGCCATCACATCATCACCGTCGAGCAGATCGTCGACGCGACGGAGGCCCACCCCGACGCGCTCGTGCTGGCGCATCCTGAGTGCAAGGCCGACGTTCTGGCCGAGGCCGACTACATCGGCTCCACCGCCGGCATCATCAAGTATGCCGAGGAGTCCGACGCGAGCGAGTTCATTATCGTGACGGTCCGCGGCGTGCTCTACGAGCTCGAGCGCCGCTGCCAGGGCACCGGCAAGAAGTTCTATTTCCCCGCGGTGCAGCCCACCTGCGTCAACATGGACCTCATCACGCTCGAAAAGCTCGTGCGCTGCCTGGAGACGGGCGAGGGCGAGGTGCAGATCGGCGTCTCGGACGAGGCAGCAGACCAGGCCAAGCTCACGCTCGACCGTATGCTCGAGTACGCAGCACGCTAGAACAATGTTGCATGAGGGACGGTCCCTTATGTCACATTCAAGGGAGAGGATTCCTGTGGAAACCAAGCAATACCCCGATATGGAGTGCGACGTCGTCATTGCCGGCTGCGGCGTGGCGGGTCTGTACGCGGCCCTCAATCTGCCGACGAGCACGCGCGTGATCATGCTCTCCAAGGGCGCGGTCGATGAGTGCGATTCGATGCTCGCGCAGGGCGGCATCTGCGTGCTGCCCGAAGGCTCGGACTACGATGCCTTCTTTGAGGACACCATGCACGCCGGCCACTACGAGAACCGCCGCGAGAGCGTCGACATCATGATTCGCTCGAGCCGCTCGGTCATCAACGACCTGCTAGCGATGGGCGTGGATTTTGAGCGCAAGGCCGACGGCAGCCTCAATTTTACCCGCGAGGGCGCGCACAGCCGTCCGCGCATTGCCTTCCATGCCGACATTACGGGCAAGGAGATCACGACCAAGCTGCTCCAGGCCGTTCGCAAGCTGGACAACGTGCAGATTTTGGAGCACGTGGCCATGACCGACATTCTGACCGCCGAGCGCGATGACGCCACGGTGTGCACCGGCGTCGTCGCCGTAGCCGTGGACGAGGACAACTCGGTTCGCCCCGCCGACGAGCTGGCAAATGCCGCTGAGGGCGTGCATGCCGGTAAGCCGTTTAAGATCCATGCCCGCCACACGCTGTGGGCGACGGGCGGCATTGGCGGCGTCTACGACCACTCGACTAACTACCCGCAGCTCACGGGCGACGCCTGCTACATCGCTCAGGAGCATGGCATTAAGATGGAGCACCTGGACTACGTGCAGATCCATCCCACGGGTCTGTTCTCGCCGCAGCCGGGTCGCACGTTCCTGATCAGCGAGAGCTGCCGCGGCGAGGGCGCGATTTTGCTCAACGCCGCCGGCGAGCGTTTTACCGACGAGTTGCAGCCGCGCGACGTTGTCGCCGCCGCCATCCGCGAGCAGATGAAGCAGGACGGCACCGAGCACGAGTGGCTGAGCTTTGCCCCCGTCGAGCGCGACGTGGTGACCGGGCACTTTGCCAACATTCGCGCGCGCTGCCTGGAGGACGGCCGCGACATCTTGGACGAGCCCATTCCCGTTACGCCGACGCAGCACTACTTTATGGGCGGCGTGTGGGTCGACAAGGACGGCCGCACCTCGATGCCCGAGCTCTACGCCGCGGGCGAGACGGCCTGCAACGGCGTTCACGGCAAGAATCGCCTGGCTTCCAACAGCCTGCTCGAGGCGCTGGTCTGGGGTCGTCGCGCCGCGTGGTACATGCGTACCGGCGAGTCGCTGGCCGTGGAGCAGGCGGGCGATCCCGCGCTCGATGGCCGTCATCGCGCCCTGGGCGCCGACCCTCTGGCAATCGATGATTTGGCCCGTGCCGCCGGCACGCAGGCCGTGGAGGAGTAGACCATGAATCCCATTACCATGAAGCTCGTCGTCGATGATCTGATTCTGCAGGCTCTGCGCGAGGACATTACGTTTGAGGACGTGAGCACGGCGAGCGTGTGCCCCACGGCGCGTCCCGCCACGGTGGAGCTTATCGCCAAAGCCGATGGCATCATCGCCGGCCTGGATGTGTTCGCTCGCACCTTTGAGCTGCTGGATTCGCAGAGCTCGGTGCTGCTCGACGTTGCCGATGGCGACGAGGTGCACGCCGGCGACCATGTGGGTCAGGTGCGCGGCGATGCGCGCGTGCTGCTTTCGGGTGAGCGCGTGGCGCTCAACTACCTGCAGCGCATGAGCGGCATCGCTACCTATACGCACAGCATGGCCGCGGCGCTCGAGGGAACCAAGACCGTGCTCGTCGACACGCGCAAGACCACGCCGGGCATGCGCGTGTTTGAGAAGGCGGCGGTTGAGATTGGCGGCGGCAGCAACCACCGTTACAACCTGTCGACGGCCGTCATGCTCAAGGACAACCACATCGATGCCGCCGGCGGCGTGACGCGTGCGATCGAGATGGCGCGCGCCCATGCGTCGTTTACCACGACGGTCGAGATTGAGTGCGAGAACCTGGACATGGTGCGCGAGGCCGTGGAGGCCGGCGCCGACATCATCATGTTCGACAACATGACCCATGACGACATGACCGCCGCGATTGAGCTTATCGCCGGTCGCGCCAAGACCGAGTGCTCGGGCAACGTGGATGCCAGCAATATCCGCGCGCTTGCCGACCTGGGCGTTGACTTTATTAGCTCGGGCGCCCTGACGCACTCCGCGCCGATCCTCGACCTCTCGCTTAAGCACCTGCGTCTGCTGGACGGTAAATAATGAACGCCCGCGAGCGTCGCCGTGCCATCATGGCCGTGCTCGAGGGGGCCAAGGGGCCCGTATCGGGCAGCGCGCTTGCCCGCGAGGTGGGTGTGAGCCGCCAGATCGTGGTGCAGGACATCGCCCTGCTGCGCGCCGATGGGCACGATATCGTGGCGACCAACCGCGGCTACGTGCTGCAGGAGGCCCCCAGCAGCCCCGCCGTGCCTACGCGCTTGGTCAAGGTTCGCCACAGCGTGGAGCAGGCAGGCGATGAGCTCACGAGTATCGTCGACGCCGGCGGCGCCGTGCTCAACGTGATTGTCAATCACCGCGTGTACGGTAAGATTACGGCCGACCTGGACATCCGCAATCGTCGCGATGTCGAGCGCTATCTGCGCGATATCGAGAGTGGCAAGAGCTTTCCGCTGCTAACGGTGACGAGCGGCTATCACTTCCATCGCATTGCGGCGGAGGACGAACAGACCCTCGACGAGATCGAGGCCATGCTCAAGGAGAAGGGCTACCTTGCCGATTTAATGCCCTACGAGGATGATCTCTCGTAGCCGACGCTGCATCTATAAGTTGCGGTGAAATAGTTCCTAAAATCGGCATCTGGGGGTGCGGACAGAAAGTTGGACCGCGGGGCGGTCCGGACTGGAGGTTCGCAT
>OHVN01000592.1_pt1 | contig 11628 bp, 8 predicted proteins | sample 1579481 | NCBI WGS metagenome assembly OHVN01 (sample SAMEA3882532, study PRJEB24775) | human gut metagenome | biome: human-associated habitat; feature: intestine environment; material: feces | place: Netherlands | collected 2009/2010 | reverse complement strand
CCTCGGCCAGCAGGGTCTCCTGCGTGGTATCGGCGGGCAGATTGATGCTGCGGCTCTCGATGCCGCACTGGGCACAATCGTTGATCTTGCCGCGCACATACACCTGGCTGGCGGGGTTTTCGCCCACCAGAATCACAGCCAGGCAGGGTTCGATGCCCTTGGCTTTCAGGGCCGCTGCTTCGGCGGCAGCTTCGGCTTTGGTTGCGGCCGCAAGAGCCTTTCCGTCAATGATCTGTGCACTCATCTTTGCATTCCCTCCTGTGGTTTTCAGGTGCAGGATGCACCTAAACGTTACTCCCCTGCTTCGTCCTCCGGGGCCGGGGTTTCCGGCGCTTCGGCGGGCTGCTGGGGTTCGGCTACCACATTCCCCTCTTCTATCGCTTCACCATTGTCATTATTATCTTCCACTTTTTCCGCTTCGTCAAGGTCAAATTCCTCCAGGCGGCGGTTCATGGCGGCAGTGGCCTGAACAAATTCGTGATGGGACGCACTTGCGGGCAGTTCATCCACCACAAAATAAGTTCCGGCGGCATCCAGTTTTTTCAGGTTGCTCACCTGCAGCGGCACCATCAGCTGCGCGCCCTTAAATCGCTGCAACCCGGCCACCAGCAGCACCACCGCCGTGGCCACAGACACCAGTGCCACCAGCTGGCTGGTGCGCAGGGTGGAAGTGACCATCAGCGCATCGGTGCGCAGACCCTCGATCCAGTAGCGGCCCAGGCCGTACCAGATGATGTAGAGCAGAAACAGTTCGCCGTTAAAGCGGCGCTTTTTGATATGGCTTGCCAGCAGCACAACCCCCACCAGGCACCAGATGCTCTCGTACAGGAAGGTCGGGTGTACCGGCTGGGTGGGGTCCACAGTAACGCCCTCAGCGGCCAGGGTGGCCTGTACGCTGAGCAGGTAGTTATAGGTACCCTCGCTGTACATGCCCCAGGGCAGCGTGGTGTTGCTGCCGAAAGCTTCCTGGTTGACAAAGTTGCCCCAGCGGCCCACGCCCTGACCAATCAGGAAGCATATCCCAACCAGATCAAAGAGCGGCAGGATGGGAATGCGGCGGATCTTGGCCATCAGGCCGCCAAACACAAATGCGCCGATGACCGCGCCGTAAATGGCAATACCGCCCTGGCGGATATCAATCATCTGCCAGATGCTTTCATACTTGAACGGCGCAAACACAATATAATAAATGCGCGCGCAGACGATTGCCATGACCGCGCCCACCAGGATCACATCGATCAGGCGGTCGGAGTTGATGCCGAAATCATCCGCATTGCGGAAAGCAAACAGCATGGCAAGCACCATGCCCGCGGCGATGATCACACCGTACCAGTAAATGTTGAAACCGCCAATGCTGAGCGCAACGCGGTTGATGGTAAATTCCAGCCCAAGGCCGGGAAACTGAACATCAAAAGACATCTGCCATTACACCTCATTCCTTCGGGTCGATCTGGATATAGGCGCTGTTTTCTTCCAGCAGCATGGTTTGCAGTGCCTTGTTCACATCGTCAACGGTCAAAGTGGCCAGCGCTTCAATTTCATCTGCCAGGGTGCGGCCTTTCAGGAAGGCCATGCCCATCTCCTCGGCGGCATCGTCCACGTTCTCCACATCAGCCAGCATTTCGCCGTACATCTGGTTTTTGACCAGGGTAAACAGCTCCGGGTCTACGCCGTTTTGGCGCAGGCGGGCAATTTCATCCCGCACCATCTGGGCAACCTCACGCGGGGTCTCACTTTCACCGGTAAAAGCGATGACGCAGGCTCCCTCGGTGGAAAGATAATCGCCGCTGAACTCCGGGTTGACCAGCGATTCATCATACAGCTTGCGGTACAGATTCGTCAGACCGCCGCAGATCAGGTCCGGCAGCAGGTCTGCGATGACCTCCATGCGGGTATCGCCGCGGTTGATGGCGGCTTCCTTGTAGCCAAGGGCAAAGCAGGGCTTGTTGACCGGCATGGTAAAGGTGGTTTCTTTGTGCTGCACCGTATCGGCTTCCTGCGGGAAGATGGTTTCCACCTGCGGGGGTTCCACTGCGTCATACACACCGTTGCGGCGGCAGGCTTCCACAGCCTGATCCAGCGTGATGTTGCCCGCAACGGAAAGCACCATGTTGCCGGGGCGGTAGAACGCATCGGTGCAGGCGTACAGCAGCTCGGGCGTCAGCTCGGCAATGCTCTGGGTGGTGCCGGCGATATCGTCCCGGATGGGATGGCTTTTATACAGGCAGCGGAACAGTGCAGTCAGCAGCCGCCAATCCGGGCTGTCGTCATACATTTTGATTTCCTGCCCGATGATGCCCTGCTCCTTGGCGATGGTCTCCTTGGTAAACCAGGGATGACCGACCATGTTGAGCAGAATATCCAGGTTTTCATCCGTCATGCCGGTTGCGGTAAAAATATAGCAGGTGCGGTCATAGCTGGTAAAAGCGTTTGCCGCAGCGCCAGTTTTGGCATACAGGTCGAACGCATCGCCCTGCTCGGATTCAAACATTTTGTGTTCCAGAAAGTGCGCGGTACCGGCGGGCAGCTGGATCCGTTTGCCGTTAAGGGTAAATTCCCGCACAACGGAGCCAAAGTTGGTGGCGTACATGGCGTGTACCGAGCTGTAGCCCGGCATAGTGCGGCACAAAACCGTCAAGCCGCTGGGCAGGGTCACGCTCTGGCAGTTGACCGCCCCCGCGGCTTTTTCCCGGATGGCAGCCGGGCTGTGTTCTGCGTGTTCCATCATGCGTTTTCCCCCTCCCCTTTTGCCGTCAGCGTGTAGCCAACAGAGTAATGGTAACTCTGCAGCACTTCGCGCACTTCGTCCGCCGTAACGGCGTTGGTCAGCACCTTGCCGTATTCCGGCGGGGCCAGCGCTTCGTCACGCAGGATCTGGCCATAGTACCAGCTTTCCAGTCCTCCGAGGGAATCCCCCAGCGAATCCAGGCTGGAAAGCAGGCTGCGGCGGCAGTCGTCCATTTCCTGTTCGGTGATAGGGCCGGTGCACAAGTCGTTCAGTTCTTTCAGGATCGCAGCTTCGGCTTGGGCTTCGCGGCCCGGCTCCACGCCGGAATCCACCATCATCACACCGGTGGCGCGCAGAGCGCTGGAACCGCAGTAATAGCAAAGGCTCTGTTTTTCGCGCACATTGCGGAACAGGCGGCTGGTGGTGGAGCCGCCAAACACGCTCATTGCCATCCGCATCACGGTAATGCTGGGCAGGTCCTCCGGCGTGCCGCGGGTAAACAGCATACACAGCTTGGCCTGGGTCAGGCCGGGGATTTCCTCGCTGAAGTGCTGGGTTTCAATAATGGGCATGGCCAGCGGCATGGCAAAGCGCTGGGGGCTGCGGGCAGCGCCAGCCAGCTTTTGCAGCAGCAGCTCTTCCACCAGGGCGGGATCCGCCCCCTGCACCATCACATCAATGGATGCCAGCGAAAGGATGCGGTCATACTCGGCTTTCAGCGTCTGGGGCGTTACGTTGGGCAGGTCACTTTTGTAGCCGCCCAGCTCAATGCCTGCCGGGGAATCGCCGTAAAATTTGCGGCGGGCCTGGCGCACACAGTACAGGCGCTTATTGTTGAACTCGGCATCCAGGCGGCGGGCCAGGGATTCTTTTTCAATGCGCACAGCCTCCGGGTCAAACACACCATCAATCAGGTACGGCTCAAAGATGGTACCAAAGGCGATATCGGCATATTCACGGGTCAGATTCTCACCGTCAAGGGCAAAGCGATCCTTGATGCCGCAGATGTCCACCGTCAGCACGCGGTCAATTCCGGCGCTGCTCTGGTCCACGCCAAGGTCGGCACCGTACAGCCGCGCCAATTTGCGGGAAAGCTCCGTCATATCCGGGCAGCCCGCATAGCCGCGTTCCAGCACCAGCGGCAGCACAGCGGCATCCGTTGCGCTGCGGCGCAATGCCGGGTAGCGCAGATGGATGGTAATGCGGCAGCGGTTAAATTTTTCGGCATCCAATGTGGTGATAAATACACCGGGAGCCAGTTTTTTACGTTCCAAATCAGTATCCTCCGAATTTCTTCCGAATTCCTCGGATGATGGGTCCCGCCCTTAAAACGATGTGCGGCGTTTGCCGGTCATAGCAGCAACGTCCAGGGCCAAAACCGTGGTGTGTTCCACCATTTCCGGCTCAAAGGGCAGGTCCGGGCAGTGGTAATGCTGCATCAGCGCCTGCAGGGCGGTCAGCTTTTCCCCGCCTTCCACAAAGCGGACAGTCCCGCGGCCAATGACGCTCTGGTAGTTCATGCCATAAGTGCAGGAGGTTGCCCCGCCGCTTACGGTGCCGGGGCAGTCAGCTTCAAAGCTCACATTGGGGTCAGCGCGCAGCAGGTCCAGCTTGGTGCCAACGGGGGCACAGTGGAAATACAGCGTCAGGCTTTGCGGCCCGGCGGCCATACCAAAGTTCAGCGGAACAAGGTACGGCACGCCGGATGCCGGGTCGTTGATGGCAACGCGGCAGACGGGGCACTGTTCCAAAATGGCAAGTTGGCCCTCCAGGTCCGCCACTTCACGATCCTTACGGCGCATTACGCTTCCTCCTTTGCGGCAAAATAGGCAATGCTTTGCTGGGCAGCGGTTTCGATCAGGTCTGCCAGCTCCTGCAATGTACCAAACTTGCGCACAGCGCACAGGTAGTGGTGGAATTCCAGCACCGGCGTCTGGCCATAGGTATCGCCATGGTAGCCCGGCACATAGGTTTCGCAGGTAACAGGGGCGTTGGCGGCATCCACGGTGGGGCGGCGGCCAATACCGGTTGCGGATGGCCACCAGCGGCCATCCAGCCAGATGCGGGTCAGGTACACGCCGGTGCAGGGCTGCAAAGCGTCTGCGGGATAGTTCTGGTTGATGGTGGGTTTGCCCAGCTTGGAGGTGCCGATGCCCTTGCCGTGGCGCACCGGCCAGTCAATGCAGTAGGGCGCCCCCAGCATGGCGTTGGCATCCTCGATGCGGCCTTCCTCCAGCGCGGCACGGATGCGAGTGGAGGAAACCGTCTGCCCGCCGTATTGTGCCATGTCCACAATGGTCACGGCGATGCCCAGCGGGGCGCACAGCTCCTTCAGGCGGTCCACATTCCCGGCGGCATATGCGCCAAAGGTAAAGTTATCGCCGCAGAACACCGCCTTGGCGGCAAAGCATTCCACCAGAATTTTGTTGACAAAATCTTCCGGGCTTAAGCTGCGGAAGGATTCAAACGGGGGTTCCATATAGGCGGTAATGCCCAAAGCGGCAACGCGGGCATGCTTTTGCCCAGCGGACAAGATACGCCCGCCCTTGAGCGACTGCCCGCCCGGCAGGCTGAAGGTAAAAGCCGCGGGGGTCAGGCCGTGGGCCGCGGCGTATTCCACCGCTGCCCCCAGCACACGGCGGTGCCCAAGGTGAACACCGTCAAAATAGCCCAAGGCCACGGCGCTGCCGTTGGGTGCGCCCACCGGGGCCAGTGTATTCAAAATATTCATGGTAGTTGGCATACTTCCTGTTGTTGAGCGGACAGCGGTTCTGCCCGTTGCGGTTTGGGTGCAGGCGTTCACGCCCGCTCGCAGAAGATCTTTTCCACCTGCAGCACACCCTGCGTCACGTTGGCAAGCCCCAAAAAGGTACCTGCGGCATCATACACGCGGTATTTGCCGTCCTGTGCGCGGTAGTGGCTGGTGGGGCAGCCGTTGAAGAGGTGCTTTTTCACTGCATCGTCCACCGTCAGGGCAGGCAGCGAGGCAAACACGTGTTCCACCGGCAGCAGCCATCCACTTTGCTGCAGGGTACCTGCTTCGGCAGCGGCCAGGATTTCCGGCAGGGTGTGGCATTCCTCAATCTTGAACGCCCCGGCGCGGGTGCGGCGCAGTGCCGCCAATGTGGCGGGCACGCCCAAAGCTGTACCGATATCCTCCGCCAGAACGCGGATGTAGGTGCCCTTGGAGCAGCTGACTCGGATGGTATAATCCCCCGGTGCCGGGCTGCCCAGGTAGGTAATCTCATAAATCGTGATGGGGCGCGGGGTGCGCTCCACCGTCTGGCCTTTGCGGGCCGCCTTGTACAGCGGCTGGCCGTTGATCTTGACCGCTGAATACATCGGCGGCAGCTGCATCTGCCGGCCCATAAACTGCGGCAAAACGGCTTTCAGCTCTGCTTCACCCACCGTAACAGGAGCGGTTTCCAACGCAGTGCCGGTCACATCGCCGGTATCGGTGCGCAGGCCAAGGCGAATGGTAGCTTCATAGGTTTTATCATGGTCAGGCTGGCGATCCGCCGCGGCGGTGGCATTGCCGATAAACACGGCGAGCACACCAGTCGCCATAGGATCCAGTGTGCCCGCGTGCCCCAGCCTGCGCGTTCCCAGCGCACCGCGCAGCTTGGCCAGCACATCAAAGCTGGTCCAGCCCGCAGGTTTATCAACTGGGAGAATGGCACAAGTATTCATTGGGGTTTTCCTTTTCAGTTTATTGTGCTGCATTCGGCAGCAGCACCCAGCTGCGGTGCCAGCCTTGCGGCGGCAAGCAGACGGTGCCATCTTGCAGGTTTACAGGCGTGTGCCGCATCCCCGTGTGCTGCGCGTTGTGGTGCAGCTGACCTTCAACCAGCGTCCTGATCCAGCAAGCCGCAGCGCTGCAACTCCTTGCGGACTTCCTCCAGCACGGCATGCTTGGCGTTATCCAGGTTGCCGCTGATCTCGCACCCGGCTGCGCGGGCATGGCCGCCGCCGCCCAGGCGGCGCGCAATGTTGCAGGCATCAATGCTGCCCGATGTACGCACGCTGATGCGGAAGCTGCCATCCCGCTGCTGGCGGTAGGTCAGGCCAACCTCCACGCCTTCAATGGAGCGCGGCAGGCTGGTCAAGTCCTCCAGCTCGGCACCCGCCACGCCGGAAGATTCGATCTGGTCCCAGGTCAGGCAGATCACGGCGCACAGGTCGTTGAAATAATATTCCAGGCTTTCCATCGCCATGCGTTCCGCAGTTATGCGGGCATGGGAGCGGGATTCAAACAGGCGGGCATTCAGTTTTTCCACATCGGCACCGGCTTCCATCAGGCGGGCCGCCGCCATATGGGTGCGGGGCGTGGTACTGGCAAACTTAAAGCAGCCGGTATCGGTTGCAATGCCGGTATACAGGCAGTTGGCGATCTGCGGCGTAATGGTCACGCCCATATCCACGATCACATCCAGCAAAAACTCGCAGGCCGCGGCGGCGCCGGGGTCCAGCAGGGTTTCATAGGCATAGCCGCTGTTGCTGGCATGGTGGTCAATGCAAAGGTTGGTATGGGCGGCATACTGCGGCACATTGTTATTTTCGCCAAAAAGCTGGATGCTGGCAACATCCACCGCCACCACAAATGCAGGGTTAAAGCTGCCGTCAAACCAGCGCAGCTCCATATAATCATACATTTTGGGGATGGTGTCGCTGCATAAAATCGCGGCGTTTTTGCCCAGCGCCTTGAGCGCAAGATACAGTGCACCGGCGCAGCCGATGGTATCGCCATCGGGGTTTTTGTGGCAAAGGATCAGGATATCGTCCGCGCTGCGCAGACGCAGCACGGCTGTCTGCCGATCCACAGATTCGGTCATAAGGCTCCTCTTTTCTCGGCCGCGATTGGGGGCTATTCCCTCTCCCCCGTTGGTTCCGGCCTTTGGGAAGGCGCAGCTGCAAGCGTAAATTTCAACTGCGCGTTTTGGTCGATGACTGGCTGCAGCACCAGTTAAGATGTATCTGAAAGCAACGAAAATGACAGATATTTCGCAAGCACAAGCAGGATGTAAGGCAAAGAACCGCAGGGATCCTTTGTGTTTTTTAGCGCAAAATCCGGCTGTGTTTGTAAAAACAGACTATTTTTTCGACTTTTCAGATACAGTCTGGGCAGGTTATTCCTGCTCTGCCGGTTCTGCCGGTGCTGCGGGGTGTGCTTTTTCAATATCCTGCAGCAGCTGGTCAATGTGCACTGCGTAAGCAGCGCTGTCATCCTTGGTAAACACAAAGCGCGGGGCTTTGCGGATGTGCATACGGCGGCTGACTTCGGTGCGGATATGGCCCGAAGCTTTGTTCAGGGCCTTCACCACCGGGTCCGCGCCGCCTTCGCGCCCCATCACACTGATGTACACCTTGGCGACATCCAGGTCCGGGGTAACATCAAGCCGGGTCACAGTCAACAGACCACCCGAAACGCGGGGGTCCTTCATTTCGCCGATAATGGCGATCAGCTCGCGTTTCATATCCTGTGCCATACGGCCATGGTTTTTGCTTGGCATAACTTTACCTCATAAAGCCCCCTGCGGGGCTTGTCAAACAAGCGGGAATGGCTCAATGCCGGATCAATCGCGGTATTCTTCCAGCTTGAAGCACTCGAATACGTCACCCTCTTTGACGTCGGAGAACTTCTGCAGGGTGATGCCACATTCATAGCCTTCGGCCACTTCCTTGGCGTCATCCTTGAAGCGCTTCAGGGATGCAATGGCATCCTCGCAGATGACGATACCGTCACGCACCAGGCGCAGCTGGGCATCGCGGGTGATCTTGCCGGAAGTAACACGGCAGCCGGAAACAGTGCCAACGCTGGAAATCTTGTAGACCTGGCGAACCTGTGCTTCGCCCAAGGCGACTTCGCGCACCTTGGGAGCCAGCATGCCCTTCATAGCGTCGGAAACATCGTTGATAGCATCGTAAATGACGCGGTACATACGCATTTCAACACCGGCCTGCTCGGCTTCGGCCTTGGCAACAGCGTCCGGGCGGACATTGAAGCCGATGATGATGGCGTTGGAAGCATCGGCCAGAGAAACATCGGACTTGGAAATCGCACCAACACCGGCATGGATGACGCGCACGCGCACTTCGTCGTTGCTGAGCTTTTCCAGACTCTGTTTCACAGCTTCGGCGCTGCCCTGAACGTCAGCCTTGACAACAATGGGCAGTTCCTTCATATCGTTCTGGGCCATCTGGTCAAACAGGTTATCCAGGGTGACCTTGGTGTAAGCGGCAAACTGCTTTTCCTTGGCTTCGGTGGTACGCTTGTCAGCCAGTTCACGGGCCAGGCGTTCATCCTCAACAGCCTCGAAGATATCGCCGGCGGTGGGCACTTCAGTCAGGCCGGTGATCTCCACAGGGGTGGAAGGACCGGCGGATTCGATCTCAACGCCCTTATCATTGCGCATGGTACGCACACGGCCAACGGCGGTACCGGCAATCAGACAGTCGCCCTTGTGCAGGGTGCCGTTCTGAACCAGCAGGGTGGCAATGGTGCCCTGGCCCTTATCCAGGCGGGCTTCCACAACGGCACCCTTGGCGCGGCGGTTGGGGTTGGCTTTCAGCTCCATGACCTCTGCTTCCAGAACAATGCGTTCCAGCAGGTCCTGGATGCCTGCGCCAGTAGCGGCAGACACGGGGATGCAGGCAGTTTCGCCGCCCCAGTCTTCGGGCACGATCTCGTACTTGGTCAGCTGTTCTTTCACGCGCTCCGGGTTAGCGGTCGGCTTATCCATCTTGTTGATGGCAACGATCAGCTTGACGTTGGCAGCCTTAGCGTGGTTGATGGACTCGATGGTCTGGGGCATGATGCCGTCATCGGCAGCAACGACCAGAACCGCGATATCGGTCATATCCGCGCCGCGGGCACGCATGGCGGTAAAGGCTTCGTGGCCCGGTGTATCCAGGAAGGTAACGGGGCTGCCGTTGACATTGACCTGGTAAGCGCCGATGGCCTGGGTAATGCCGCCGGCTTCGCCTGCGGTAACGTTAGTGGAACGGATGCGGTCCAGGATGGAAGTTTTGCCGTGGTCAACGTGGCCCATAACAACAACGACCGGCGGACGTTCGACCAGCTGATCGGCGCTGTCCTCTTCCTGGGTGAACAGGCGCTCTTCGATAGAAACATGAACTTCATGCTCCACCTTTGCGTGGAATTCCTCTGCGATCAGGGCTGCGGAATCAAAATCGATCACATCGGAAGCAGCGTGCATTTCGCCCATCTGCATGAACTTGGCAACAACCTTGGCCACGTTCTGCTTCAGGCGGGTAGCCAGCTCGCCAACGGTGATCTCATCGGGGATGGAGATTTTGAGCTGGGCGTTGCGGGCCTTTTCCAGCTGGATGCGCTGCAGGCGCTCGGCTTCGGTTTCACGGCGGCGGCCAAACTGCTGGCCGCGGCGGTTATTGCGGTTGTTGAACTTTTCTTTTTTGCCGGTGGGGGCGTTCTTGCGCTTGCTGGGCATATTGCGGCTGTCGGCCAGGTCATCATAGCGTGCGCTGAACTTATCCACGTTCACATCCACGGTGCGGGTATCCACAGACACCTGGGCGCGGTCAACCTTGACCTGCTCGGTGGCGACGGGCTCCTTGATGCCGGTCTCGCTGGCCAGCTCCTGCATGGTCACGCGCTTTTCGCTGCGCTTTTCGGCCTGCTTGTTATCATTGCGCTTATCATTGCGTTTTTCCTGCTGGGCCGGTTTGGGCTGTGCTGCCTTGGGCTGCGCATTCTGGGCGGGCTTGGCCTGCTCTGCTTTCGGCTGCTTGGGCTGCTTGGGCTGGGGCTTAGCGGCCTCCGGCTTCGGCTCTTCTTTTTTTGCCTGGGGCTTTGCTTCGGGCTTTTTGGTCTCCTGCTTGACGGGCTGCGGCTCCTTGCCGGATGCCAGATACTCGCCCAGGTCCTTGACGGCGGTTTCGCGGGTCAGGGCTTCCAGCAGGGCGTTGACCTCGTTTTCTTCAAAGGTCGCGCCCGTCTTGCGGGTCTCGCCGGTCAGCTCCGCAAAAGTCTCGATAACCTTTTTGGTGCTGATGCCAAAATCTTTTGCAATATCCGTAACTTTGTATTTGAAATCAACCATTGGCTGAATCCTCCTTCACTTGCTTTTTGAGGTAGCCTGCACACAGGTGTGCAAGGTTTTCGTCCGTAACCGCAAATACGGCAGCAGGCTTTGGCGTAAGCATGCGCAGGTCCTCGCCTTTCAGCGGCATCACCGCGCAGGGGATCACCCCGCGGCAGGTATCCTGCATATGCTGCGTGGTGCGCTTGCTGGCGTCGCAGGCCAGCAGCACCAGGCATGCCTTGCCCCGCATCACAGCTTCTTCCACACGGTCATAGCCGTGCAGCAGCTTGCCGGCTTTGCGGCAAATTCCCAATGCACCCAACAATGGGTCCTTATCATTCGCCACGGGGCATCGCCTCCTTTACTGCCTGCTCGGCACAGGCCATCTCCTCGGTCAGGCGCTCAAACACCTCATCCGGCACCGGCACACCAAAGGCATGTTCCAGCCGCTTGGCCTTGCGTGCTTTGGCCAGGCACGCTGCCGACGGGCACAGGTATGCGCCGCGGCCGGAGCGCTTGCCGGTCAGATCCACGCTGACTTCACCTTCGGGGCTGCGCACAATGCGCACCAGTTCTTTTTTCGGTTTTTGGGTGTTGCACCCAACGCACCGGCGCACCGGCACCTTTTTTTGCGGTTTTTGTTGCAAATGGCTGACCTCTTTTCAGTCTCAGCGCCGCATTGCACGGCGTGTGCTCATTATTCCTTGCCGGTTTCCGGGGCGGTCTCGGCGGCGGGAGCTTCGGCCGGCTGTTCAGCCGGGGTTTCGTCCTCCTCGCCATAGTAGCCGGATTCCGGGCGGATGTCAATATTATAGCCGGTCAGATGGGCGCACAGGC
>OHVN01000587.1_pt1 | contig 11673 bp, 8 predicted proteins | sample 1579481 | NCBI WGS metagenome assembly OHVN01 (sample SAMEA3882532, study PRJEB24775) | human gut metagenome | biome: human-associated habitat; feature: intestine environment; material: feces | place: Netherlands | collected 2009/2010 | reverse complement strand
GCGATTTTGATTTTCGGCCAGCTCTGGATCATCGCTCTGCTGTTCGCCTGCACGCACGATGGTCGACATGATCTTACTCACCAGGAACTGCATGCCTGCAGGACTCAAGTAGTTTTCCTGGTTTTGGCGCATCAACGCTTGAATCTGTGTACAGGCCTCGCCTTCATCACCGCTGCGTACAGCCAGATGCAGCTTGTTCTCCGTTTCAACCGGATAGCGTACTGTCGTGTCGCCGGGCTGTACCTTCAAGTCGCTGTAAAATATCGTACCGGTATCCTGCGTGCGTTGCTGATATTGATAGACACGGCATACCTCGCGGTAAGCTTTATATACCCCATCAAGACCAGTGTGCCCACTGCTTACGGCAATGTCATAGCGAAACTCAAAATGCTGGGTCAAAAAGCTGCGACAGTATTCATAGCTCCACAAAATGCTTTCAAGCATCTCTGGGTCTTCCTTCTCGGTCCAAATAAAGTAAAGCTGCATGCCGCCTTCACGGAAGCAAAGGTTCTCCAGACTGCGGCTCGTAAGATTTTCTCTGGTTACATTCTGGAGTATGAACCACTGCATCTCATATATTTTGTCAGGATCCTTCTCGTTCGCAAGATCCTGTTCCTGCAGGCGGTAGGCCAGAAGATAATACTGTTTTGCCCTGTGGATCGGGAAGCCGAGATTTTCCAGCTGGTCTGTATCGGCCTCGTTTGCCGCATCTGCGTTCGTTATCATCGCGTGAAACTGCTCACGCAGCATCACGGTGCGCTGCTGTTCAATGAGATCGGAGCTTTCGACATTATCCTGCACAAGCTTCTGTACGCGGCTGTCAATATAGGCGAAGGCATCGGTCAGATTTTCCTCCGGGTCAGCCGCATTGCCACGGTGCAGCACCTGCACGATGTTGCGCAGCTTCAAATAACGCTTGGCTGCGCTGTTGGCAATAACCGCTACCGTCAACAGCAGGTAGATGATGACAACAACAGCCAAAAGCTTCTGTATATCAATGATTTTCGATGCAAAAGCCTGTTCCTTCAGAATGACTGCAATATCCCAGTTTTCGTAAGTGGAAGAAATGATTGAAATGTATTCTTCCTTGCTCGTTCTATGAGCCGCTTCGTCAAACTTACGGCTTCCGCTGCTTTTAATCAGCTCTGTGACAGCATTTTCCGTTGCCTCAGGGAGTTCATGGTTAGCAACCAGCACACCGTTGTTGCGGTCATTGATACACAGTGTATCGTTATTCAGCCAATCAGAGGCCTTGAACAGATCCTCCAAATCAACGATCATAACCGCCACTGCCTTATCAGGCTCTCGGCTTGTGATGTTCAGCGGACGCATCAGAACCAGATAGTTTTTGCTATCCTTGCCCTGTACAACAGGTTGAAATACCCGCGTTGTCACTAAGTTCTGCTTCAATATTTCCATCCAATCCTCATAGCTGATGTCATAAGCCTCCAGCACAAGGTCATAAAATCGACGGCTTTGCCCGTATTTCGTGTTGGATACTATCGCATCCGTGGACGGAAAATAGAGAAAGTATGCATCCCCTATACCGTAGTTGATGACATCTGTAGAGATTTTCCTCGTAAGCATGTAGTAATCATACCGTGGAATATCATCATAGTCATCCGCCTGACGTACGGCCTCAATGGCCGCTGTGCTACTCTCTTTTGCTGTGATGTTGCGTAGCAGCTTGACCTTCTGATCCAGCCAGACCCGCGTCATATCCAGCTGGATGCCGTTCGTGTATTCCAAATTGTCCCGCAGCACATCAAGATATCTGTACCCGGATGCCAAAAGCAGCGTCAGGGCAATAACAGAAATCAGCAGATAGGAAAGGCACCACTGCAAAAACATCTTTGTAGGGGCCCACTTTTTCTTTTCAGCCACGTTTGTATACTCCGTTTCTTCGGCTTAGCTTCTGCTGCGGGCAGCTGTTATTTTGTGACCGGTTCCTTGCAATGCTCCTGCAGTTTCTCAAGGAACAAATCTCCGTTCACAGGGATGTCGACCCATTCGCCATTCAGCCAACTCGAAAGGTGAATAGCGTTGGAAATCTGCAAACCACGGATGCCCTCGGCGCCGGGGGCAATGGGCTTTGCACCTTTCAGGATGCAGTCACAGAAATTGTTGATAATACCCGGGTGGGAGGTGTAGGTGCCCTTGATGGGAATCTTGCACTCCCACACTTCCGGCTTGCCAAGACCACCCTTGTAGGTGGCATTGAATTCCGGTTCCGGAATACGCAGACGGTAGAAGGTAAGCTCGTTATTTTCAACTACAATTTTACCATTTGTCCCGTCAATTTCCAAACGATTTGTACCGGGGGCATCCCCTACTGTCGTAATGTAGCAGCCTGTCGCACCGTTTTCGTATTCGACAAGAGCATAAAGATCGTCTTCGACCTCGATATTGCGGTGCTTTCCGTAGTATACCTGTGATTTTACGCGCTTAGGAATGCCGCACATCCACTGCCATAAATCAAGATTGTGGGGATTCTGGTTCAGCAGCACGCCGCCGCCTTCGCCATCCCAAGTAGCACGCCAGCTGCCTTGATCATAGTAGCTCTGCGAGCGGTACCAATCCGTAACGATCCAAATAACGCGGGTCATCTCACCCAAATCACCGCTGTCGATGAGATCCTTGACCTTTTTGTACAGCGGGTTCGTGCGCTGATTGAAGTCCATACAGTAGACAAGCTCCGGGTGTTTGGCCGCAACAGCGTTCATTTCCTCGACCTGCTTGGTGTAGACGCCCGCGGGCTTTTCTACAATGACATGCAGGCCAGTCTCCATAGCCTCTATGGCCATCGAGGGGTGCAGGTAATGCGGCACTGCAATGATGACAGCCTGACACACGCCGGAGTGGATCAGCTCGGATGCATCGGTAAATGTCTGAATGTCTTCACCGTTCGTCTTTTTTGCCAGTTCAAGACGGGCGGGGTCAATGTCGCAGACCGCTGTCAGATCGACCTGCGGACACTTTCCGTCCCGAATCGCGCGGCCATGCTGGCTGCCAATATGACCGTAGCCGATGATACCGAGTTTTACTTTATCAGCCATTGTTTTGCGCCTCCAACTGTTTTAAGTAAGCAAGGGCGGCCGCACCGTCCTGCTCGATGTTCTCTGTTTTGCCCTCGATACTCATGCGGCCGTTATAACCCGCCGTGTGCAGAGCAGCAAAAAGCTCGCCATAGTTTTCGCCATCGCCGGGCAGCGGATAACGCCGGCCATTGCCGGACGCAATATGGATATGCCCAAAGTCCTTGATGGATGCGATGCTGTTGATGTCATCGTGGTTGGCGCAAATATGGAAGTAGTCGGCCAGCAATCCTACATTCTCGTTGGCCACATCCCTCTGCAGCAATGCGCCCTCGGCCACAGTACAGACCATATTGGTTTCTTTTCGGCTCAACGGTTCAATAACCACCTTGATGCTGTACCTTCCTGCGATTTCACCCGTCAGTCGGCAGGCTTTGACAAGGTTCTCGTAAGCGTCCAGATACTTGACCTCCGGTGGGCATGTACGGCACTTGCCACTACCGAACACGACCACTTTACCATGTAGATCGGCAATCATTGCCATTGCCTTTTCCAGATAAGCTTCCAACGCATCAAGGTTCGTTGTCTTACCATCAACAAAATTCATCGTTTTGGGGAACAGAATGTTGAAGCACTCAGCCTCGATTCCGCTCACCTCCAGCGCTTTCTTGCCTGCAGCGTACGCCGCAGGGTCAAGGCCCATGGTCTTTGTCACCGAAAGCTCAATGTAGTCATAGCCCAATTTTTTTACAAGCCCGGCATTTTCGATGCCGGTACAGATACCGTATCTCATCTTGCAGGCTCCTTTCTCAATGCAGTTCTACCGCATTCTCTGTCAGTGTCAATACCTTGCCACCAGCCAGCGTGACCATGGCGGCATCCCCATTGATGGCAGTTTCAGCCTTGTTTCCCTCCGGGGCCAGCACTGTAATAAAGTGGATCGGTGCTTTACCGCTATGCTTGGCGATCAGCTGCGGGATGGGCTTGCGCCATGCGTAACCGTAGCTGATCCACCCACCGATGGGATCCTCGCTGCCCTCAAGGATTTCAAAATCGAGTTTCTTGTCAGCCTGTACGGTCATCGTATACCCGCGTCCCTTTTGGGAGGTATAGTCAAACTTGCCGTTTTCTCCATCCAGATGGCCAAACGCAAAATTATAATACAGGCGGATGTCATGGTCTTCCCTGCAGATGCCAGTTACACGGTCCTCAATGACATAAATATCATCAGGCAGGCGCACGACGCGGCGCCGGTGGAACATTGGGTCATCCATGAAGTCATAGCCGTTGTGGGAAATGTCGATAAGCTGATACTGCTCGTTTTCCTCAAAGGCGTGTAGATAGGTGCGCACACCGCGGGTGCGGGTAACACCGGGAACGGTACCCATCTCGTGGTCATCCACATAGAGCGTGTTGTGAGCCTTGGCGGACAGGAAGTAGTGCCGCCAATCCTTCCAGCAGGAGCTGTTGTAGATGTAACGGCCCGAGTCTGTCAGGATGTCCTCGCCCCTGGCGTGAATCTCCACATGGCCCGTGTCGTTGTGGGAGTGCGAGCTGACCTCACCACGCTCGAGCTGGATGCCGTGTACATGGAAGTAGCTGTCCTCCGGACCCCAGCCTGTGCGCATAACATAGATACCCGCCGGGATGTACTTGTAGTTGCGCTGTGCAGGCGGTGTGCCCTCTTTGCCCGCGGTGGCCATAAAACGGAAGTCCTCGCGACCCGTTTCCTCGTACCAGGTACGGAAGTACGCACGCATCTCGTTCAAATCGTAGGGGTCGAATGTCAGGTTCATACCCTCGTACAGCGAGGTATCGCAGCGGCGGGTCGTCAGATCATCCCGATCCGCGTCGCCGATCATCGGCGTGGACAGGTCGGGCTTGACCAGACTCATAATAAACTGTGCGGATTTTTCCAGCGTTGGCTCCATGTAGGGCGGCACAGGGATGCCATTCAGCTTGCACAGACGGTAACACTGGAAGTAGACGCCCGCAGCCACCATGTGGTAGATGGGGGTGCGCTCCATGTGGATGCCGTCATTATCGAAGGAGTACTTTACTTCCTGCATGACCCGACGGTAGCCGGTCATGAACCAGTCGGATTTGATTTCCGGGAAGAGAATGCCGCATTCCAGCAGTGTGCCGCTTTCCATCGTCAGCCAGTTGGACGACTTCTTGTGGTTGCTGTAATGGGTCATCAAGAAATCTGCATGGTCACACAGCAGCGTCAGGAATGTTACCCATCCCTCTCGATCCCACGCAGGCGAGGTGCGGAACGCCTCCATACAGGGCAGCCAGACCGTGTAGATGCGCATGGCCGTCTCGATGGTGCGCCAGGAGTGACCGGGGAATTTGTACTTGGCTGCAGCATCCTCTTCATTTTCCATGAAGGGGGTCACAGGCCATGCTTTGCCCCACTCGGTCATTTCATGCAGGAACTCTTTCGTGTACTTTTCATCCTTTGTCAACGCGTAGGCACGGGCCAACGGCTGCCAATAAATGTGGCGGTACAGCGACCATGTCCACTCGTTATCGTGGGAGGTATGCTCCGTCGGGTTGAAGAACCAGTCGATCTCGCCGTCAAACTTGTGGCCATAGATATAATGATCTAGCGTCTCCTGCGCATCCTCGAGGATGCCATCGACCTTACACTGCTCCATCTCCTTGGCGGTAAAGAGATACTTCGGCGTTATGCGTGTGCGGAAATGCTCAATAACCGCATCCATTGCGCCGTCCGCATCCCCCTGTGCATAGCACATCTTTGCTTTTTTCAGCCCGGGCAGATCATAATTGATCCGTTCCAGCAGCTCTGTCATTCTGTTCATAATCTTGTCAGCACCCCGTAGTGTTTCCTTATGGAAATGGCATCCGAAAGAGCATTCCTCCGGATGCCATTTTTAACATATTATTGTCGCTTTATCGCATCGGAACTCAGTTTGCCATGTAGGTGTCGTATGCTTCCTGCATCATCTGGACTGCCTCTTCAATGCCGGCATCCTTCAGCTTCTGCTGGTAGGAATCCCACTCGCTCATCGGGGTGGTGCCGCAGATGAAGCTGGCTTCCATCTCATCGGCCAAAGTCTTAACCTGACTCATGATTTCGGAGTAGCGATCCTGATTTTCTTCAGAAACGGATGTCGGCGGGAACATATGCTCGCCCATGTCGGTCTTCATGGAAAGCTCCAGCGCTTTCTTCTGATTATCCTGTGCGTAATACTGGTCAATGTAGTCCTCGCTCTGGATACCGGCGCCGGAGGTAGAAGCACGGGTATACGCAGCCAATGCCTGTGCAACGCTCATGCCATCGGGATTATTCATAATAAGATCGGTGTAGACAGGCTTGCCGTCCTTCATCTCGTAGCTTTCGCCCTCGATACCGAAGTTGTAGCAGATCTGACCTTCCTCGCTGTACAGCCAGTCGAGCAGCCAAACAGCAGCTTCAACATTCTTGCACTGAGAGGAGATGGCGGCAGAAGCACCGGACTGGTCATAGATGTTGTTCATCTTGGAGAACTTTGCGTTCTTACCCTTGGTAGAGGTGACGGGCGCAGCAGCCTGAATGTAATCTTCCTTGAAGTTGGGATCGGCTTCCATCATAGCCTTGGTATAGTTGCCGAGACCCTGACCGAACGGTGCGTAGCCCAAGATGCAGTTGCCGGAAACGAAGTCGGTCTGGGTGGATTTCTTATCCGCCTGCATCCAGTCGTTGTCCAGCAGACCTTCGGCATACCAGTCGGCCATCTTCTGGATGAAATCCTTGCGGCTGTCCTCAATGAGACCGTTCTTCACGACACCGTCATCTACATAGAAGCTGCCCCAGTTATCGTAAGCGGCAGACCAGACATCCTTGACCCACTCTTTACGGGTCGTGAACGGCTTGCTGTAGCCGGCGGCCTTGGCGGCGCGCAGGACTTCTTCCCACTCGTCAATCGTCTCAGGCACCTGATCAAAGCCCAGTTCCTTCAGCGCATCGGCTCGATACAGGAAACCGGAAGAAAATTCGGTCTTGTTGGGGGATTCCAGACCGCGCAGACAGGGGAAGCAGTAATAGTTACCGCCGGAGGACTTGATCATCTTACCGATTTCAGGATGTTCCTGCATGACTTTGGACAGATTTGTAGCATCTGCCATATAGTCATCCAACGAAATAATGACGCCATCATTGATGGCTGCACCCGCACCGCCGGAATAAGTTGTCCATGTATACTCAATGATGTCGGGATACTCACCGGAGGCCAGCATAACGGCAAATTCTTCGGCCTCAGAGCCCTGCGTCGGGTGCTGGAATTCGATGGTGATGCCGGTCTGCTCCTCCACATACTTGGCCCATGGCGTATCGCCAAGGTTTGCGAAGTTGTCAGAGACATTGCCGTTCAATGTGGTGTACCAAGTCAGCGTAGTGCCCGCAAAGGGTTTGTCACTGTCCGTAGTCGCTTCCGCCTCAGTGGTTGCAGACGATGCAGTTTCTGTAGAGGTTGCTGCCGTAGAGGAGGCGGAACCGCCGCAGCCTGCCAACGTAGCGCTGACCATAGTGGCCGACATGCCAAGCGCCAGTGCGCGCTTGAGGGTGCTTTGTTTTTTCATGGTGTTTCTCCTTCTTATTTATTCCCGGGTAATCCTTCTTGGGAAAGCATTTCCCGGTTTTTGTAACAAGTGATAAAAATGTCGTGCAGCCCTACAATGGTGTGGAATGTGTCATCATCTTCCCGGATATCCTCCACACCTTCGGCCGGAATGGAAACAATGGGCAGCTTTGCAATTTTTTCTACCGCCTCCAAATGAGGAATCGCGCACTGTACAGTGCAGACAGGATGCTTCCCTGTGCGCACGGCTTCAATGGCATCGTAGAATTTCTGCAGGCGCTCTCCTTTAGGGATGCGGCCATAGTCGATACGCTCGCCAGTATCGCCGATGTAGACATATTCAGCTATTGGCCCACTGCCGAAGTCTTTGCCGAAGTAAACCGTGCCCTTCTCAAAACGGTATTCAGCTATAGGTCCCAGCTTCTTGTCTACAATGGCGTGGCCTGTGCCGTACCACAGCGGCACACCTGATACCGTATGCGCCTGTACTGTAATCGTGTCGAAATTTTCGACATTTGGGTTTCCTTTATAGGGATCGGCCTGTACATCGGCCAACTCGGCCGCGCGCTCCAGACTCTCCCCCAGCAGGAAAGTCATCACTTGAAATTGGTGGGCGCAGGCGTTGTTGAACGGACTGTCGTTCACAGCACAGCCCTTTACATCTATGTGTCCCGCCCAGCTGTTGCGGGCGTAGTATTTATCGCCTCGCCGCATCGCGTGCAGTGCTTTCATGTAGATGGGCTTGCCGAAGCGGTCGTCCAGAATGTCTTGTTTCAGAGCCAGTACATCGCGGGAGTAGTTAAGCTGATACCCTACCGAAATGAACTTACCGGTCTCCTTTTCCAGCTGTTCCAGCTTGCGTGCCCCCTCTACCGAGGTGCAGACGGGCTTTTCGGTCAGCACATTCGATCCATGCGTCAGGCAGGTGACGATCTGCGAATAATGCAGATGAATGGGCGTTGAGACAACAGCCAAATCGGCGGTATGTTCTTTATAGAAGTCCTCAGGCGTTTGATAGATCGGAATGTTCTGTTCTTTAATGATGGGATACAAATCTGCGGCGTTGGGAACGACCTCACAGATGCCCTCGATTTTTATACCGGGAATGTCGCGTTCCGAAATTTCCTTGATGTAGTTACTGCCATATCCGCAGATTCCCAGCAGCAGAATCTTTACCACTGCCTGCTCCATTTTCTGCTCACTCCTCTTTGCCGTTCATCTTCTCCATTTGGGGGAAGTTTTTCACTGCACCCTCATCCTATCACCCTGATGTGACAATGTAAACAGACAGTTTCTATTCGATATGTCAATTCTTGCATTCCGTTTTATATGCGATATATCGTTCTTATTTTTATGTCGATTTTTGCTTCTGTTTATTTTTAGACACTCATGAATCATTTGTTCATGTTCCAGCCTTGATTTTCATGGCCGTAGTGGCGGGGTTAGAACTGCTTTCATCGCACCGAATATTTTTATCTTGCTTCATTTCTTCTTTATCCTATCGTTTTATATCCTTTGTCACCCAACCACTATTTTGTCATATCCAACGGTTCTTTCCTGCCGTCTGGTCTATTATGCTGCAAGTGTAATTATTTCCGCTTAACAAATGCTAAATAATCTGTAGAATAATAGGTTGTTAGCCTTTTCTAACCCAGTTTTGTTTTCATTTTGTTTTCATTACGCTCCGACAGGGCTGCCATAATCGTATCCACATCAGCTTGCAAAAGAAGTCATTTCATTCTTACGTATGTGATGAATGCTGCGCTTCGCGCTTGTTTGCAGGCGGATATTTGTTTGTCCGTTGGTTAGATGACGCTAATTTGAAATTTGCGCCCTTGTACCGGCGCAAACAAACCATGAGGGAATATCGAATGATAGACAAGGATCTTCTCCGCCTGCTCGGCGGCAACAAAAAGTATATCGGCTTCTGTGTAGGCTGGATGGTGCTGGGCCTGTTTGCGAATGTCGGCATCACTGCGTCTCTGTGCTAGGCCATTGCACTTGCTGTCCAGTATAACGGCGGCAGCGCGGGTGTTTTTCTGGTACCAGTAGTCTGCGCCTGTGCCGGATTGGCGGTTCGCTATGCCACCACCCGTATTCTCGGGGACTTGAAGGACACACTGGGTCGCAGCGTCAAAAATGATCTGCGCGAGTGCGTCTACAATAAAATCGTTCGCCTTGGTGTGCGTTCTGCCGATGACATGAACATGGCGGGCCTGACTCAGATTGCCCTGGAGGGCGTGGAGCAGCTGGACCTGTACTATTCCAGCCACCTGCCGCAGTTCTTTTACGCCATGCTTGCACCGCTTTTGTTGCTTGCCATTACCGTAGGCATTTCGTGGCACGTGGCTTTGGTGCTTTTGGGCTGTGTTCCGTTGATCCCGCTATCCATTGACAAAATTCTTCTTTAGGGCAACACCGCACAATAGGGCTTTCCCCAAAACAGAAAAACGTCCAACCACAAAAGGTCAGACGCATTCCAAAATCTGCTTGCGAGGCAAAGCTCAATTAAGCCGCCAGACAGGGTCTGTCAGCTAAAATCAAGTTTGCCAAAGCAAACATAATATTCATTTTTGCGATTTGCTTTTGCAACCCTCGGTATCGCGTTTTTCGAAAACGAAGCTGCAGCTTAACCACAGCAAAAACATGTTCAACTTTGGCGCGTACAGAGGATTTCTTATGCTCACGGCGTTTGATTTGTGCTTAGGAGCGTGCGGAGTTCTTCTTACTTTGGCTGGGACGGCGATTGATTTTGTAGTGGACCGACTTACCGGCCTTGTTCTTCTTCAGCGCTCCTGGTCGCTTCTCCGCTCCGACATAGCTGCTGTCCCCATAGACTTATTCCTCATCTCCGGTAAGAAGTTCCGAGGTCACCGTAACATCATGCTCGTTGGCAGCTGTCACTTTTACCGTATGAACCAAACCACTTTCTTTATCTACTCCGATATGGGCTTTATAGCCAAAGTACCATATTTGAATTGCGGACGGAAAGGCGATTCTCATGACGGTGTTTCTGTCCGCCATCACGCCGGCCTGCGCGACAGTTACATCCATGGCGCAGCTGTACAACCGGGATGCTGCGCACTCGAGTGCCCTGTATGTACTCAGTACATTGCTCTCCATCGTTACAATGCCCATTATGATAGGTCTATTTGAGATGCTGGCTTAATTTCATGTCCGGAATGCAGGATTCAGCGTTAGTTTTGTACCAGATGGATAGTTGTGGCTTCAGAAGTGTATAAGGAGCTTCTCAACTCGGTTCTGATATTTGGCTGGACCAGGTAATTTGCAGAATACAAGCTTCCCTGCGTAAGCGCATAATAAATGACGTCCTGTGAAAGCAACGGCGCCTGTAAGATAATAAGGGTATCAAGAATTACCGAGAATTCCTGGTAATTATCAGGAATTCCTGAAAAGTCTCAAGGAAGAGTCGTAGCCATGCAAGTGAGTCAGATGAAACGGGCGGTAAGTCAAGCGCAATGAAAGCAGCGCATTGTGGAGTGCCGGAATTCAGGTGTTCCGGTAAAAGAATGGTGCCGGGAGCAAGGAATAAGCTATTCTACCTACTACCGCCATAAGCAAGCATTATTGAAAGGTGCGCAGAATTCCAGCGACATACCGATTTCAGAGCAGGCACCGCAAACATTGCCCACACCAAACGGCACACCGCTTTCCCACTCAGGGTTGAGCAGGTGATCATGCCGTCATAAAAATTGTTTCCGCCCGTCATTCGGTATGCGCTGCAAATGATCTCTTTTCGCTCCATGGTTCTTCCTCTGTGTTTCAATCATCACACGACCGTTTCCGGCCTCATTTCTCCAAAATCTCCACGATTTTCGCAAAGTCCTCTTTTGCCTCCTTGAAGATCGGCAGCATACAGTAGCAATGCACCATCTTCGGGCGGGCAGACACCGTATAGGGGACATTCGCCCGTTTGCAGGCTTCCTCGAAGTCCGGCAGTGCGCCGTAGAGTACCTCGTCGGCAGAATAGAAGAAGTGGATATCGCCTACGCCGGTAAAATCTCCCCGGGAGCCGGAGAGCATATAGTCCGGCA
>OHVN01000583.1_pt1 | contig 11704 bp, 10 predicted proteins | sample 1579481 | NCBI WGS metagenome assembly OHVN01 (sample SAMEA3882532, study PRJEB24775) | human gut metagenome | biome: human-associated habitat; feature: intestine environment; material: feces | place: Netherlands | collected 2009/2010 | reverse complement strand
TGTCCTCATCGGACAAAATCAGACTGACCAAAAACACGTCTGCGAACGGTGCCCCCTGATACTCTGCCTTTTGCCGTCTGCGCTCCGTCCGAAGCTCGTCCAGTGCCCGATTCAGGACGTTCTCCGGCAATGCCGCCTTGTAGAGCAGAAGGTGCAATTTCTGCTCCACTGCCTCGCTGTCATTTTGACTGTTGGCCGGAAGTTCCACATCTGCATGAATCGTGCAAATCTGTTTTTGCATTGCAGCACGCAGGTTTTCCAGTTTCTGCTGCCGCTCCGCTTCCAATTGCTGTGCAGACTTTTGATGCACTTCTTTGGTATCCGGCTGCGGTGCAGCACATTCATGTTTGGCATCCGACGTTTGTATTGACCGTTCGCTGTGCTTTCCTGCGTCAGCCTCCGAAACGTTTTGCCCTAGTACAGTCGGCACCGACACGCTTTTGGCACCGCTTTGTGCTGCCGATGCTTTCTGTGCCGCAGAAGGACGCTCCGTTCTCTTTGGTTTTACCGACCGCGTTGCACCTGTGCTCGTGCTTTTTGCCTCCGGCCTTGGTGTTTTCACCGCAGGAACAGCATTTTTAACATTTTCCGGTCGAACCCGTGTCTGCGTCTGCCAGAAATCGCTGCCTGTGCGCTGATAATAGGACTTTTCCGCTCGTTTCCGGCTGCTGCGCACACCATCACAGATCCACGAAAAAATCAGGTAGCGCTCCAATGTGTTCCAAAAGCTGCTGCGCCGATGGCAGGGTTTATGCCGTTCACGGGACGCATACACAATCACTGACAAGCATCCGAAGAACAGAAATCCTGGCGCAAAACCGATCCCTGTAAACAGCTTTTTGAAAAAGCCCATCTCTCACACCTCTTCCGGTTACAGCCTTGCCTGATACACCCGCTCCGTCCGGGCATCGAAGCAGCAGAAAATCACCTGCATGGCGTAATCCGCGTGATCTTCCAGCCACTGTGCCACTGTTTTGACTGCAATCTCCGTGGCATCTTCCAGCGGGTAGCCATACACGCCGGTCGAAATTGCCGGGAAGGCAATGCTGTGGACATCATGCTCTTTGGCAAGGTTCAGCGAATTGCGGTAGCAGTCCGCCAGCTGCGCGGCATCCTCTGCTGTGCCGGAATAAATCGGGCCCACTGTATGAATGATATACTTTGCTTTCAACCGGTAGCCCTTAGTGATTTTTGCTTCTCCGGTGCGGCAGCCGTGCAGCGTGCGGCACTCAGCCAGCAGTTCCGGCCCTGCTGCTCGGTGGATAGCACCGTCCACACCGCCGCCACCCAGCAGACTCCGATTGGCCGCATTCACGATGCCGTCACAGTCCAGTTTGGTAATATCACCCTGCACCACTTGAATCTGATTTTTTACTTTTTCAGAAATCATTGTAAACTCCTCACTTTTTGAGCAGTTTCAACGCTTTCTCCATAGGCACGCAATCGGCATAACAATCTGGCCAGAGGAATTCATTGTAATAGTGGTAGCTCTGCTCCCCTGTCATATACTCGTTGTCCTTCGTGGAATTTGCATAGGCAGGAACGATCATGTGCAGGCCATGCTCAAAGCCCGCCTCCACCGTTGCATTGATGCAGAAGTCGGTCATGATGCCGCAGACCATCACATCTTTTTCGCCCTTTTCCGTCAGATATTCCAGCAGACCGCTTTCTTTTTTGAACGCACTGCATACAGTCTTGACGAACCGTTTTTCAGTCAGCAGCGGCGCAAACCCGGAATAGACCTCAAATTCATCGTCTCCGATGGAAAAGCCTGTACCGGGCCCATCGTCATGCTGGACATAGACGACCTCGATTCCCTGTTCGCGGGCAGTCCGGATCAATTCCCTGATGTTGCTGACAAACTTTTCAAACGCATACAGGCGTTCATCCACGATACCTTTCTGTGTATCCACAACCAGTAAAACCATGTGTACACCCTCCTGTTTTTCTTTGATTTCATGCTACCATAGACCGCCGTTTTCTACAAGCAGATTCGAAAAATTTACTTCTTCCAAAGCCTGTCTGATGGGTTTGTTATGGCTCCCCATCGCCGCAGCAGTCCACAGGCGGTTTTGAAAGATAAATCTCCTTCATTTTCATTTTCTGCTTAACGGCAGCAATAAAAAAGACCCCCGCAGCGTATGATTTGACGCCGCGGGGTTTCTCAATTGTTCGGTTTGTATTGCAGCACCTTCTGGGAGAACGTCCGATCGAAGAACTGGATGAAGGGCCCAAGGCAGAACGCACAGATCAAGGTGCCAAGGCCCACAAGGCCACCCAGCAGCCAGCACAGCAGGGCGCTGAGCGCATCGGTGAAGATGCGGCACCCGAAGTACGGGCAGGGTGTGTAGTCCCGCAGACCGAGGGAAAGGTAATCGTAGGGCGCGATGCCGAGGTCGGCGGTCTGGTAGAGCGAAGCGCCCAGCGCCGTGACCAGCACCGCCGCGATGACCCACGCCAACTGCACCGCCAGCGACGGCGTGTCGCCGAAGTGGGCGTGAATGGGGTCATAGAACGCCGTGACGATGTACCCGATGCAGATGCCGTTGACGAAGGTGCCAAGGCCGATGTACTTGCGCCCGAACCAGAATTCCAGCAGGAAAAACAGGATGTTCATGCACAGGTTCTGGGTGCCCAGCGAGATGCCGAGCAGCTCCGCCAGCCGCATGTTCAGGGCGCTGATGGAGTCGTTGCCGAGGTGGGACTGCTTGAAAAGCGCAATGCCAAGGGCGATGATGACGATGCCCGCCACCATACCCACCACCCGCCGGGCAGTCGGTTTGCGCAATGCGGTGCCGTTCATAGGGGATTCTCCTTTAGCGTTTCTTTTCCCCTATTATACGCCTACTTTGGGCGGGAGACAAACTATTTATGGAAAGATACAACGATATACGGGGGATCCGCCTTACCCCTTTAATCTCGCCTCAATCCGTTCTTTCTCCAGCCCCTCCCCGATCACGATGAGCACTTCCTGCCCCTTGGGGATAGCGTTTGCCGTCAGGCCGTCGGCGGTGGCGTTCAGCTCCACCCAGCCGTTCTCGTCCTGTACGAAGCCTTTCGCCCGCAGCACATGGCCGCACGCGGGGTCGGTGAAGAGGGCCGGGATATTCTGTTCGAGCTGCTGGCACGAGAGGCCCAGCTCCAAAAAGTAGGCCGAACCAAAGGCTCTATGCTCGTCAAAGTGGAGCTTTTCGCAGCTGGCCTGACGGCAGCCGCAGCGGTCGATGGCGGCAAAGTCCTCGCTGCCCCACTCGTCCCACGGTTTTGTCAGCAGTTCGCCGGGCCGGAACGTCCGGCTGCACTTGCACGCAGCCAGCGCACGGTTCAGGTGCTCTTGTGCGGCCTCCCTCTGCGCCGCATCGGCCAGTTGGCTGTGGCTGAAGACCACCGCGCCCGCGTTGGCAGCTTCGGAGGCCAGAACAAAAGCGCCCGATACAGAAAATCCGCATCGGGCGCTTTTTCAATCGCTAATTAAGTTATTGCTGTTGACTCAGGCGTTTACCTGGGAAGCTGCAACAGCGCAGGCAACGGTCATGCCAACCATCGGGTTGTTGCCGGCACCGATCAGGCCCATCATCTCAACGTGAGCGGGCACAGAGGAGGAACCAGCAAACTGGGCATCGCCGTGCATACGGCCCATGGAGTCGGTCAGGCCGTAAGAAGCCGGGCCAGCTGCCACGTTATCCGGGTGCAGGGTACGGCCCGTGCCGCCGCCGGAAGCAACGGAGAAGTACTTCTTGCCGTTTTCCAGGGCCCACTTCTTGTAGGTGCCTGCAACCAGGTGCTGGAAACGGGTCGGGTTGGTGGAGTTACCGGTGATGGAAACTTCAACACCCTCAGCCTTCATGATAGCAACGCCTTCCAGAACGTCGTTAGCGCCGTAGCACTTAACAGCAGCGCGCTCGCCGTCAGAGTACGGGATAGTCTCAACAACCTTCAGTTCGCCGGTCTTGAAGTCGTAATCGGTCTTGACATAGGTGAAACCGTTGATACGGCTGATGATCTGGGCAGCATCCTTGCCCAGGCCGTTCAGGATAACACGCAGGGGTTCCTTGCGGACCTTGTTGGCGGTACGGGCAATGCCGATTGCGCCTTCAGCAGCAGCAAAGGATTCGTGGCCAGCCAGGAAAGCGAAGCAATGGGTGTCCTCATGCAGCAGCATGGCACCCAGGTTGCCGTGGCCCAGACCGACCTTGCGCTGCTCAGCGACAGAGCCGGGGATGGTGAAGGCCTCGAGGCCCTCGCCGATGGCAGCTGCACAGTCGGCAGCGCTCTTCAGGCCGCGCTTAACGGCAATGGCGGTGCCCAGGGTGTATGCCCAGACAGCATTGTCGAAGCAGATGGGCTGGATGCCGCGGATGATCTTATCGCAGTCGATGCCCTTGGCCAGCAGCATCTCGTTGCAGGCGTCGAGGCTCTCAAGGCCGTTGGCCTTCAGGCAGGCCTCGATCTTGGGCATACGGCGATTCTGGGATTCAAAAGTTGCCATAATCTATGTTCCTCCCTCTCTTATTCTTCACGCGGGTCGATGTACTTGACAGCGCCCTGCTCGGCAGAGAAGCGGCCGTAGGTGCCGATGTTCTTCTCGTAGGCTTCCTTCGGGTCCTTGCCGTGACGGATGTCCTCCATCATCTTGCCCAGACGGACGAACTGATAGCCGATGACCTGGTTGTCCTTGTCCAGAGCGGTCTTGAGGATGTAGCCCTCGGTCAGCTCCAGATAGCGGACGCCCTTGGCCTTGGTGGAGAAAATGGTACCGGTCATGGAACGCAGGCCCTTGCCCAGGTCGTCCAGACCAGCGCCGACAGGCAGGCCGTTCTCAGAGAAAGCGGTCTGGCTGCGGCCGTAGACGATCTGCAGGAACAGCTCACGCATAGCAACGTTGATAGCGTCGCAGACGAGGTCGGTGTTCAGAGCCTCCAGAATGGTCTTGCCGGGCAGGATCTCGCCTGCCATAGCGGCAGAGTGGGTCATGCCGGAGCAGCCGATGGTCTCAACGAGGGCCTCCTCGATGATGCCGTTCTTGATGTTCAGGCTCAGCTTGCAGGTACCCTGCTGGGGTGCGCACCAGCCCACACCGTGGGTATAGCCGCTGATGTCCTCAATTTTATAGGCCTTGACCCATTCGCCCTCTTCAGGGATGGGAGCGGGACCATGCTTCGGACCCTTCGTGATCGGGCACATATTGTTGACCTGTGCGGAGTATTCGATCATAATATTCTCTCCTTTGCATTATTGTCGGAAGCCGGTGCCATTTGCACCGCACAAACATCAGCAAGCCTGCGCGGGGGCTGTGCGTTCCGGCCGTCCATTGTCAAGCTTTTCACAGCTAATTTTATTATACGAGGGTAGTGGCCTTTTTTCAAGATGTTAGTCTTTTCTAACCGTCTGTTTTTGATAAATTTTTCTTGCCATTTTCTGCATATTCAGCAAAACGCCGCCCCGTTTTGCCTGCGGGGCGGCGTTTTCACCAGTCAAAAGAATTCTAAAATCTATTCCAATCGGCGGATTGGAAACGAAAGCGGGGTGCAGGAGCGCAGCACAGCCACAGTGCCCCCCCTCCTTTGCTTTATCCCATCAGAAAGCCGAACAGCAGCGGCGCAATGCCGCTTGCCGCTGCCATGCACAACACAGCAGCCAGCACGGTTTTGGCAAAATACCAGGCGTTCTTAGGCGGCAGCGGTTCCGGCTTTTGCTGCTTTTTGCCGCGGGGCGCGGGGGCGGCGGGCTGCGGCAGCTCCGGGGCCGTCAGGGCCGCCAGCGCACCGAACAGCAGCATAACCAGCGGAAACACCATGGATACCCGGATGGATACCACCGCCTGTGCCAGATAGCTGCACAGCGCCAGCATGACTGGGGCCACGCCGGGAGTGTTCCAGCTCCGTTCCCCGCGCTGCAGGTGGGCCGCCACCAGCAGCAGCCAGGCGGCCAAGCCAAGAATGCCGGTCGTCAGCAGCTGTTCCAGATATTCGTTATGCGCGGCATAGAACGTTGCCATGCGGGCTGTCATGGCGTCGCCTGCCCAGGCGGCCACGGCGGTATGCATCATGCCGGGGCCAATGCCCACAATCTTGCGCAGCAGGCTGCCGTCCGCCCAGGTGCCAAACGCAGCGCGCCAGGCCACGCCGCGGTAGGTACCCCAGTCATCGTTGAACACCAGCAGGTTATGCAGGCTTTCCGGCAGGGGCAAGTTTGGCATTGCATTGGCCAGCACAAAGGCCAACGCCCCCACCGCCAGCACAGCAATGGTGATGACTCGCCCCGGCAGGTACAGTGGGGCCTGCGCTGCAATGCCTTTGCGGGCCAGCACAAACAGCACCAGCCACAGCAGCAGGCTTGCCGCCATGCAGGGCAGTGCCACCTGCCACGCACCCAGTTTGGCCAGCAGGGCGGTGCCGCCCTGGGTGTAAACGCTGGCACGCATGTAATGCATCCAGGCAGCCCAGCCGAAGAACGCCGCACTGATGAGCGCCGCACGGCGCAGGTGGCGGGTGGTAAAGTTTTTATGGCAGACCAGCACCATCACCGCCGCGCCGATGCCCAGGGCAAGCGCCTCTGAATCCACAACGGCCAGCGCCAATGCGCCAAACGCTGCCGGAATGCCGGTCCAGACAGCGGTTCTGGTATCTTTGGCGTTCAGGAACTGGTAAAACACAATGGGCAGCGCTACCGAGAAAAAGCAGCCGTTAAAGTCCTTCTGCCCCAGGGTTGAGAAAAACTGTGCGCGCTCCACCACGGCGGTGTCTGCATACGCGCCGATAAGGTCAATGTTAAAGATGTTGAGCACATACAAAACTGCCACAATGCTTGTGGTAATGCCCAGCACCCAGAAAACAAAATCCAGGTTTTCAAGGTCCAGGTAGCTGCGCACAGCCCAGTACCCGGCGGCGGTAAACAGCACCAGCATCAGCCCGCCGTAATAGCCCCCCAGCCCCCAGGTGGACGCCGTGGGCGAAAGCGATGTAAAGGTGGAAATCAGGCTAGTGCCTGCAAAGGCCAGCACACCCCACAGGGTTACATCTCGTCCGGCGTTGGCGTTGCGCGGGCGGGGCGCACGGGCCCCAATGGCCGTACAGGCCACCAGCCAGAGCAGGAACAAGAGAAACAGGGTAAAACAGGCGGTGAACTTGGTCACACCAAGGTTGGAAAATTTATCAATGTACAGCGGGTACACGCACAGCACCGCGCACAAAAAAGCGGTTGCCGAGGTGCCCGCCAAGCGGTTGATCGCTTGCTGTTGGTCAGAACGCATGGTTCAAATTACCTCCGGGTCTTTTTCCCGCAGGCTTTGCAGCGTGCGGGCAACTGTATTGTATTATTTTACCCGTTCCCCTGCTGCTTTTCAACCGTTGCTACAGGTTTTACAAATAGGAAACATATCCCGCCCGCCACGGCGCTGGCTACCGCCAGCATATGCCGGGCAGGCAGATCCAGCAGCTGGCTGCCCGCATAACTCAGCAGGCTGCCGGCGCTCATGCCAAGGGCGATCAAGCCATAGTTGACCCCCGCATGGGCAAGGCCGAACAGGTCCGTATTTAAGGCGGGCTGCACCGCCGCGCCGCCGGAGTAAAAGCAGGTCAGCACACAGTAAGCCGCCAGCACCCACCACCCCTGCGCAAAGGCAAACCCGATGCTGCCCGCCGCCAGGGCCGCATACACCCCGTACAAAACTGGTTTGCGGCCCCAGTGGTCACTGGCAGCGGGGCAAAACAACCGCCCTGCTGCGCTGGCCGCACTGCCCACTGCCACGCACAAGGGCGCCCACTGCTCCGGCAGGCCGCGGTCCGCTGCAATGGTCAGAATCTCCGGGCTGAACAGCAGCATGGGCGGGGCTGCCAGCGCCACCCCCGCAACACACAGGCGGTACTGCGTGGTGCGCACCATCTGGTGGGGCGGCAGGTCGTTTGCCGCTTTTGCGTTTGGCTGGCCGGCGGGCTGGGGTGGATTTTGCAGCACGGCGGCAGATGCCCCGCACACCGCCAGCACCACCACACCGAGCGCGGCAAAACAGACACGCATCCCCCAGCGGTTTTCCACAAAACCCACAAAAACGGTTAAAAACGCACCGGAAAGCCCCATAGCCGCACCGCTGACCCCCGTTGCCAGCCCTTTGCGGCTGGCATACCACTTTTGGGCGCAGGCCAGCACCGCCGGGGCCAAAAAGGCGCTGCCTACCCCCGCCGGGATGCTGTACACCAAAAAGAACAACGCCGCATTGCCCTGCGGCACCAGCGCTGCCCCCATGCTGCCGCCGCCCAGCAGCGCGGTACCCCACAGGGCCGCATAGCGCGGGCCGTGCTGATCCTGCACAAAACCGCCGATGGCGCAGCCGATGCCATATCCTGCCACCAGAATGGCAAAGCTGAGCATGGCCTGCCCGCGGGAAAAGCCGTACTGCGCCATGACCGGCTTTTGGAACACGCCCCACGCCGCCGGAATGCCGGTCAGCAGCTGTACGGCGGCACCGGCGGCCAGAATTTTGGGGTTGCCGTTTTGTTTTGGCATGGTGTTCTTCCTCCTTATCCTTCCAGTTCCACACAGTTTGATACAGCTTCAGTATGCCCCGTTTTTGTTGACAAAAAACGCCGGGACAGATATGATAAAGAGGTATATCTTTTGATTTTTCCGCGGGCCGCTGCCCGCGCAGATAATAGGGAGGAACAACCATGAAAACACAGCCGTTGAAGGGCATGCGCGACCTTTTGCCGCGCGAACAGGCATTGCGTGATTACATTCAGGGCCAGATTTTGGATACTTACCGTGCCGCCGGGTTCCAGCGCATTTCCACCCCCATCCTGGAGGATATGGAAAACCTGGACAAATCCGATGGCGGCGACAACCTGAACCTGATCTTCAAGGTTCTCAAGCGTGGCGAAAAGCTGGCCGCTGCCCTGCGCTCCGGCGATGAAAAGCAGCTTTCCGATATGGGCCTGCGCTATGACCTGACCCTGCCGCTTTCCCGTTACTACGCTGCCAACCGCAACGAGCTGCCCAACCCCTTCAAGGTGATCCAGACCGATCGCGTTTACCGCGCCGAGCGTCCGCAGAAGGGCCGCCTGCGCGAGTTTGTGCAGTGTGATATCGACATTCTGGGCGATTCTTCCCCCAATGCCGAGGTGGAGCTGATCGATGTGACCACTCGCGCTCTGCTGCGCATCGGTTTCAAAGATTTCACTGTCAACATCAACGACCGCCGCATCCTGCGCGCCATGCTGGAAAAGATGGGCTTTGCCGCTGACCAGCTGGATTCCGTCTGCATCAGCTTTGACAAGCTGGATAAGATCGGTGCAGACGGCGTAAAGAAAGAGCTGCTGGAAAAAGAGTTTGACGCCGCCGCTGTGGAAGCGCTGGATGAGTTCCTGTGCGCCGGGGATTTCAGCCTGGACGCCGTGACCGCCCGCGTTGGGGACGAAACCCTGACCGCCGACCTGCGCTATGTCATCGCCACCGCCGAAAAGATTGCCAACGGCCGTTACGGCATTGCCTATGCCCCCAGCCTGGTGCGCGGCCAGGGATACTATACCGGCATGGTGTTTGAAGTGACCTGCCCGCAGTTCAGCGGCGCTGTTGCAGGCGGCGGCCGCTACGACAATATGGTTGGCAAGTTCATTGGCCAGCAGGTGCCCGCCGTGGGCTTCTCCATCGGCTTCGAGCGCGTCTGCGGCATTCTGCTGGAGCAGGATTACCAGATCCCCGGTGCCAAGCAGAAGCTGGCTCTGCTGTATCTGAAGGATGCCGATTTCGCCGCCGTGCTGGCCAAGGCCGATGCCCTGCGCGCAGCCTATGATGTGACGGTTCTGCCCCAGGCCAAAAAGCTGGGCAAGCAGTTCGGCACATTGGAAGCCGCTGGTTACAACGCTGTTGCCTTTGCGGACAATGACGACATCAAGGTTCTTGGTCAAAAAGCTGAATAATTAGAATTATTTTTGTGGGGTGTGCCGGTTTTGCGGCGCACCCCGCTTTTTTTGACATCAAGCTGTAACATTCCGGTGCCACTTCCGTGTTATACTGGTAAAGGAAGCAGATATTGCTTTTGGCTTACCCCCTTACCACACAACACAATAAGGAGCGTGCCCTATGAAACATACAACACTATCCCGCTTTGCCAGCCTTGCCGCATCCGCCGCGCTGGCGCTCAGCCTTGCTGCCTGCGGTTCCACCAGCCGCAGCACCTACTCCGCCGCTGTTTCTAACGATACCGCCGCCCTTAGCAGCCAGGATGCCGGAGACTATGAATCTTACAGCGCCGAAAGCGCCGCAGCCGGGGAAGGCAGCAGTTTTTCTTCAGACGATCTGACCAGCTCGATGCTGGATCCTTCCACGGTGGAAAGCAGCCGCAAGATCGTGTATAACGCCAGCGTGCGGATGGAAACCACCGACTATGATACCACCCGCGCCGCCTTGCAGGAGGCCGTAACCGCCGCGAACGGCTACCTGGAAAGCACTGACCAGGGCGGCAGCAAGGATTCCGGCAGCCGCTATACTTATTACACCGCGCGCATCCCCGCCGAAAACTACCGCAGCTTTTTGACCGCCGCCGGGGAAGCCGGGAACGTGACCTCACTGAACGAGAGTGCGCAGGACATTACTGCTGAGTATGTAGATGTGGAAGCCCGCCTGAAAGCCCTGAACGACCAGCGTGACCGGCTGAACGCCCTGGCCGACAAAGCTGAAACCACCGCCGACCTGCTGGAAATTGAAAGCCAGCTTTCGGATGTGCAGTATCAGCTGGAAAGCTACACCGGCCAGATGCGGCTGATGGATAACCAGGTGCGCTATTCCACCGTGGATATTTCCCTGCAGGAAGTGCAGGTACTGACCCCCACCGCCACCACCTTTGGCGAAAAGTTTGTGGAAGCCGTTACCAGCGGCTGGCGCGGCTTTGTGGATGGGGCCGAAGATCTCATCCTGGTGGTGGTTTACCTGTGGCCGGTGGTACTGATCGTGCTTGCCATCCTGCTGGTGGCACGGCCCGCCCTCAAGCGCCGCAAGGCCCGCCGGGCGGAGAAAAAGCAGGCTAAGCTCGCTGCAAAGGCTGCCGCTGTGCAGGCGCAGCCCGCAGAGCCCGCCAAACCGGACGACACCGTAAAATAAATCGCACCTCTTCTTTCCAACTTATATCGCAAAGCGGGCGCACCGTCCTACAGTAGACGGTGCGCCCGCTTTGTTTTATTTTTACCGGCTGTGCTTACAGGCCGTACAGCTCGGTATATTTGTTTTTCAGGTAGTTGGTGTAGTGGGCGGCATCAAATGCGCCGCCGCACAGGCTTTGCACCAGCCACTGCGGTTCCTTGGCGCGGCCATGCTGCCACACGCGGCTGCGCAGAGCGTCTTTCAGCGGCTGCATGTTGCCTTCGGCCCACTGGGCGTCCAGGTCCATGGTTTTGCGCAGGTCATCCACCGCCTGTGCGCTGTAAGCACTGCCCAGCGCATAGCTGGGGAAGTAGCCAATGTCGCCCATCGACCAATGGATGTCCTGCAGGCAGCCGTGGGCGTTGTCGGGCACGTCCACGCCCAGGTACTCCTTGTACTTGGTGTTCCAGGCGGCGGGCAGGTCGGCCACGGCCAGCGTGCCCTGGATCAGCGCTTTCTCGATCTCGTAACGCACCATGATGTGCAGCGCGTAGGTCAGCTCGTCGGCCTCGGTGCGGATCAGGCCCGGCTCGGCTCGGTTGACGGCGCGGTAGATCTCTTCCTCGGTCAC
>OHVN01000573.1_pt1 | contig 11823 bp, 9 predicted proteins | sample 1579481 | NCBI WGS metagenome assembly OHVN01 (sample SAMEA3882532, study PRJEB24775) | human gut metagenome | biome: human-associated habitat; feature: intestine environment; material: feces | place: Netherlands | collected 2009/2010 | reverse complement strand
CAGCCGCCGGAGCGGTGCTTAAGCCGCAAGGCGGGAATTGTGCGGTGTTGCCTTAAACATATGGCAGCATCCACGGGATAAATCAATGCTTATACAAAATGCCGCACCCATACCAGGTGCGGCATCTGTTTTATTCGCTTTGGTTATTTCGCGTACTCGGTGGCGCGGCTTTCGCGGATCACGCTGACCTTGATCTGGCCGGGGTAATCCAGCTCGTCCTCGATCTTTTTGGCAACCTGGCGGGCCAGCAGGATGACCTGATCATCACCAACCTTATCCGGCTGGACCAGGATGCGTACCTCGCGGCCTGCCTGCACGGCGTAAGAGCTTTCAACGCCCTCAAAGCCGTTGCACAGGGCTTCCAGCGTTTCCAAACGCTTGATATAGCTTTCCATGTTTTCACGGCGGGCACCGGGGCGGGCTGCGCTGATGGCATCCGCTGCCATAATAATGAAGGCAAGCACCGTCTTGGGCTCCACATCGCCGTGGTGGGCTTCGATTGCATGAATAATCTGCGGGTTCTCGCGGTACTTCTTGCAGATATCCACACCGATCTGCACATGGCTGCCCTCGATCTCATGGTCAAGGGCCTTGCCGATATCATGCAGCAAGCCTGCGCGGCGTGCCAGCTGAACGTTCACGCCAAGCTCGCCAGCCATCAGACCGGCCAGCCATGCCACTTCCAGAGAATGGCTCAGCACATTCTGGCCATAGCTGGTGCGATACTTCAGGCGGCCGATCAGCTTGACCAAATCGGGATGCAGGCTGTGGATACCAAGGTCCATCACAGCCTTTTCGCCCTCGCGCTTCATCTGAATTTCCAGTTCGCGGCGGCACTTATCCACGGTCTCCTCAATGCGGGCCGGGTGGATACGGCCATCGGCGATCAGGCGCTCCAGGGCCATGCGGGCCACTTCACGGCGGGTCTGGTCAAAGCTGGAAAGGGTGATGGCTTCCGGCGTATCGTCAATAATAAGGTCACAGCCAGTGGCAGTTTCCAGAGCGCGGATGTTGCGGCCCTCGCGGCCAATGATGCGGCCCTTCATCTCGTCAGAGGGCAGCGGCACCACGCTGACGGTGGCTTCACTGGTGGCATCGGCTGCGCAGCGGGCAATGGCCTGGCCGACCAGCTCACGGGCGATGGCATCACATTCGTCCTTCATGTTAGCCTGATAGGCGCTGATCTTCATGGCCTTTTCGTGGGTCAGCTCATCGTCAATGTTCTTCAACAACACGGCGCGGGCATCTTCCTGGGTCATGGCGGCGATGGTTTCCAGCTTTTCGGTCTGGCGCAGCTTGAGCTGTTCCAGCTCGTCCAGGCGGGCTTCCACCAGTTCGCCGCGCTTTTTCAGGTCCTCTTCCTTGCGCTCCATGGCGGCGGTGCGCTTATCCAGCGCTTCCTCCTTTTGGTCCATGCGGCGTTCCTGGCGGCTGATCTCCGCGCGGCGGTCCTTGATTTCCTTGTCGGCGTCAGCTTTCAGCTTGAACGCCTCGTCTTTGGCCTCGATGATGGTTTCCTTGCGCTTCTGCTCGGCAGCCTTGATGGCATCGTTCACGATGCGTTTGGCTTCCTCTTCGGCAGAGCCGATCTTGGCTTCGGCGGTACGCTTCCGGTTTTCCCCGCCAAAATAATAACCAAGCGCCCCGCACACGGCAGCGGCAACGACAACCAGCACCCACATCAAAATTGGGGGCATGGCAGTTTTATCTGGCAGCTACCATGGGTACACTGCCAGCATCTTACAGCGCAAGGGGCTGACCTTTGCGGTTCAAATACTGCCTGCGATATTCTATACAAAATGGGGCGATAATCCAAAGCATACCCAAAAGCGGATACACCTCAAGCCCCATATACACAAATAAAACGAAAAAACGCCAAATTTGCGGCGGTAAAACAAATATCTGAAAAGCGGCGTTCCCGATGGGCGACACCCTTAAGTCCTATCTAATATTGTAGCTACATTGCAGGAAATTGTCAAGGAATTGTTACAACACCGTGAACGTTCCCACCTGGCACAAAAATTGGCAGAAATGCACCTGCGGGGCTGCCTGCCAGCTTCAAAGCAGGGGCCCTGTCTGTAGAATTGGGAGTAGCCGATGGCAAAGCGGGCCGGGAGCCCCTGCCGGGTGCGGCCCGTTTTTTCCATCATATCACAGTTTTGGGCAAAGATCATCTTTTGTTACGGTGTAAAATTTTGCGCCGCCCCCTTGACTTCCCCGCCGGGGTGGTATATAGTAAAGGCAACTTCATCCTGAATAAAACGTTGAGGCAGACAATACATGCTGGAACGCGCAAAAGAGAGAACCGCCGCAGAATTTGGCGTGGTGCAAGCGGTTTTGCAGGCGGGCAGCACAGTTACCACTGCCGAGTGCGAAGGCGAACCTTCGCCGGGGCAGCGCCCCGTTACCGGCGCTTACAAAACAGGGCTTTGGGCCTTTGTTTTACGAGTGGGATGCTTTGCCGCGTCCAATTCGGGTGGAACCGTGGAGTATGAATTTGTATGCTTCATCCCGTTTATGGTCAAGAATGGGATGGAGCATTTTTGTTTACCCAAAGGAGCGTTTATCAATGAAAATCATTTACAAAGACGGCACTGTTGCCGAATGCCCGAAAGAAGAAGAACTGCACGTTCTGCGCCATACGGCTGCCCACATTATGGCACAGGCCATCAAGCGCCTGTATCCGCAGGCTGATTTTGCCTTTGGCCCCGCTACCGAAAACGGCTTTTTCTATGATGTTGACCTGGGCGATACCAAACTGAGCGATGAAGACCTTGCCAACATTGAAAAGGAAATGAAGAAGATCTGCAAGGAAAACCTTGCCATCAAGCCGTTCATCCTGCCGCGCGATGAAGCTGTGAAGCTGATGACCGAGCGCCAGGAGCACTATAAGCTGGAGCATATGGACGACCTGGCCGATGAGACCGAGTTCAGCTTCTACCAGCAGGGCGAGTACGTTGATATGTGCATCGGACCCCACCTGACCTACACCAAGGCTCTGAAGGCGTTCAAGATCACCCAGCAGAGCGGCGCTTACTGGAAGAATGACAAAGAGAACAAGATGCTGACCCGCATCAACGGCGTTGCTTTCCGCAACCAGGAAGAGCTGGAAGCCTGGGAAAAGCAGCAGCAGGAAGCCCGCGAGCGCGACCACCGCAAGATCGGCAAGGAAATGCGCCTGTTCATGACCGACGACCTGGTTGGCCGCGGCCTGCCCATGTTCCTGCCCAACGGCTACATCATCTGGCAGCAGCTGGAAGATTACATCAAGGGCAAGGAGCGTGAGCGCGGCTACCTGCACGTCATGACCCCCTGCATCGGCACCGTGAACCTGTACAAGACCTCCGGCCACTGGGACCACTACCGCGAGAACATGTTCCCCGCCATGGAGATGGAGGGCGAGAGCTACGTCCTGCGCCCGATGAACTGCCCCCACCACATGATGATCTACGCCAACCAGCCCCACAGCTATCGTCAGCTGCCCATCCGCATCGGCGAAATCGCCCACGACTTCCGCTATGAGTCCTCCGGCACTCTGAAGGGCATCGAGCGCGGCCGTCACTTCTGCCAGAACGACGCCCATCTGTTCTGCACCCCGGAGCAGATCAAGAGCGAAGTTGCCAATGTCTGCAGCCTGATCTTTGACGTCTACAAGGATTTCAACATCACCGATTACCGCTGCGTGCTGTCCCTGCGCGACCCCGCCGACAAGAAGAAGTACCATGACGACGACGCTATGTGGAACCACGCCGAGAACGCCCTGCGCGAGGTCCTGACCGAGCTGGGCATCCACTTCACCGAGGAGATCGGCGAGGCTGCCTTCTACGGCCCGAAGCTGGACGTCAACGTCAAGCCCGCCGTCGGCGCCGAGTACACGCTGTCCACCTGCCAGCTGGACTTCTGCCTGCCCGCCAAGTTCCACCTGACCTACGTGGACAAGGACGGCAGCGAAAAGACCCCCGTCGTGCTGCATCGCGCGATCCTCGGCTCTCTGGACCGCTTCATGGCTTACCTGATCGAGGAGACGAAGGGCCGTTTCCCGACCTGGCTGGCCCCGACGCAGGTCAAGGTCCTGCCCGTCAGCGAAAAGACGCTGGACTACGCGAAGGACGTCACCGCCAAGCTGCAGGCCGCCGGTGTCCGCGTTGTGCTGGATGAGTCCAACGAGAAGATCGGCTACAAGATCCGCCAGGCCCAGCAGGTTGACCGCGTGCCCTATATGCTGGTTCTGGGCGCAAAAGAGGTCGAGTCCAACAACATCAGCGTCCGTGACCGCAAGGGCGAGACCACCACGATGGATCTGGATGCTTTCATCAACCAGGTCGTGGACGAGATCAAGACCCGCAAGAATAACGGTTAATTCCCGATAAAATAACTACCGCCGTCAGGGAACTGACGGCGGTAGTTTTATTTTTCCCTTCGTGCTTTTCTGCGATACTCCGTCGGGCCGCAGCCGTAGACCTGGCGGAAGGCGCGGGCAAAGTAGCTCGCGTCCTGAAAACCGCACTGCATCGCGATTTCCGTCACCCGCAGTCCCGTGCCGCACAGCAGCTCCGCCGCGCGCTGGGCGCGTTGGTCGCGCAGATACTGATTCGGTGTCGTGCCGATCATATCGTGGAAGCACCGCAGACACTCGCTGGGGCTGATGGACGCACTGGACGCGACCTGTTCGACCGAGATGTCCTCGGCGTAATGCTCTTGGATAAATTGCAGCATCGTCTTGATGCGGTCGGCGTTGCGCAGTGCCTTTTTCGGCATGGCCTGCACCGCCGGAGCGTGGCTGACCAGCTGGAAGATCATCTCCGACAGCGCCGCGCGGGTCTTGAACTCGTAGCCGGGGATTTCGTTCACCACCGCGCGGAACGCCCGCTCCATGTCCTCGATGGCCTCGTGCTGCCAGTCCACCGTGGGGCGCAGCACGGCGCAGGGACGGCTGGGGTCGGTCAGCAGCGGCTGCAGATATTTCTGCCAGAACACACTGTCCGGGTTGCCGCCCACCAGCCGTGGGTGGAACACCATGCTGTGCAGGCGGCAGCTGCCCGCATTCAGCGGCCAGTCGCCGTGCAGCACCCCTGCGTTGATGAACAGCCCCTCGCCCTTTTCCAAGCGGAATTTCTCGCCGCCTGCCGTCGCCAAGATCATGCCCTCGCTGACGACCAGTACCTCCAATTCCTCGTGCCAGTGCCACGGCACGGGCTCGGCCTGCAAATCGTCGTGATAACAGGCGATGGGGAAGGCGGCGGTGCCATGCTCCATCAGCTCCCGCGCCGAATCGTCCACGGTCGTTCTGCACAGCGACAGTGCCATTTCTTGCTCGCCTCCGTTTTTGGTGAAATTGTACCGAGATTTTGCGGAATTAGTGCCTGTATATTCCGCAATTTGATGATATAATCATAATATCACAACTACAGAAAGTCAAGAGGTTTTTCGTATGGTATCTTTGCTTTTGCCGGTCATCTATCTGGCGTTCATCAGCCTGGGCCTGCCGGACGCGCTGCTGGGCGCGGCGTGGCCCAGCATGTATCCGCAGCTCGGCGCGGGCGTGTCCTGGGCGGGCGGCGTGTCCATGATCATCTCCGTCGGGACCATCGTGTCCAGCCTGGCCAGCGACTGGCTCAACAATAAGCTCGGCACCGGCAGGGTCACAGCGCTCAGCGTTGCCACCACCGCCGTGGCGCTGTTTGGGTTTTCGACCTGCACGCAGTTCTGGCAGCTTTGCCTGTGGGCTATACCGTATGGCCTGGGTGCCGGCAGTGTGGACGCCGCGCTGAACAATTATGTGGCCCTGCACTATGAAAGCCGCCACATGAGCTGGCTGCACTGCATGTGGGGCATCGGCGCGGCTGGCGGCCCGGTCATCATGGGCTGGGCGCTGGCGGGCAGCACCTGGCAGAACGGCTACCGCATAGTGTCCGTTCTGCAGTTTGTGCTGACGGCGTTGCTGCTGTTCAGCCTGCCGCTGTGGCAGACCCCTGCCGACGCCGGAGCGGGGGAGGAGTTTACCCCGGAACACCGCACGATTCCCGAACTGCTGAAAGTCCCCGGTGTGCCGGAGGTAATGCTCTGTTTTGCTTTTTACAGCGGTGTCGAGGGGATCGCCGGTATGTGGGCCGCCAGTTACTGCACCCTGACCCGCGGTCTGGACGCAATGACCGCCGCCAGCTGGGCGAGCCTGTTTTACGTAGGCATCACAGTCGGACGGTTTTTCAGCGGCTTTTTGACGATGAAATTCAACGATCAGCAGATGATCCGCATGGGACAGCTTCTGAATGCCGTGGGTATTGTGCTGATCCTGCTGCCCTTCGGCAATGCGCTGCTGCCGGTCGGCCTTGTGGTCGCCGGACTGGGCTGCGCACCGATCTACCCCAGCATCATTCACGAGACGCCGTCCAACTTCGGCAAGAATCTCAGCATGTCAATGACCGGCCTGCAGATGGCCGCCGCCTACACCGGCAGCACGCTCCTTTCACCGCTTTTCGGCGTTCTGGCGCAAAATATCACGATGAAGCTGTATCCCTTTGTCCTGCTGCTGATGCTGGTATTGATGACGGTTTTTTCCGAGCAGCTGCACAGAAAGACGGCTGCAAAACGGGCAGCGAATGCCTGAAGCTGAGCCTCCCTTTGACAAGGGAGGCTTTTTTATTTTCCCGCCCCTCTAGCTATTTCCTACGCTATCCTGTATAATAAAAGCAAAAGAGGAGGTGTCCCTATGCAAAAATGCAGCCTGTGCGGCGGACGGGTCGTCAATGGCCGGTGTGAGGACTGTGGTCTGCCCATCCCGCCGGAGCACAGCTACACCCTGCGGGGCGAGAGTGCCCACTATCACCGCGTCAACGGCGAGGATGTTCTCCACCGCGTGCGGCCCGCGGGCAACCGCCCCAAGGTGGAAGGCTACGACGACGAGGAACGCACCGCCCATGTACATGAGAGCGGCACAGACCGCCACAATGCACCGCGCCCCGCGGTGCGCACGGCCCGGATGGAGCACCACATCGAGGCACCCTCCAGACGCAGCCGCAGTGCCAATGTCGCGTGGCTTATCATCGTTGTGGCGCTGTTTTTGATTTTGCCCATGCTGCAGGTCCTGCTGCAGCGTAAAATCGGTTCCTCGGTTTCCGAGCCCGTTCCCGAATTTTCCGAAGAACAGGCCATAGAGGCCGACAGCGACGCCTACGACGACCTGCGCCCGCTCGTATCCGCCGGGGGCACCGACTGGGACGGTGACCTGCCCGCCGGGCTGTACGTCGTGGGGCAGGACCTGCCCGCGGGCACCTACATGATCAAGTGCGCCGAGGACGGCACATCCATGGAGATGCACCTTGTCAACGATGCCTGCGGTGTGGAAATTTATGAGGATCTGTCCGCCTACGACGCTGCGGATTCGGGGCTGGACGATGTCCCGCTGCCCGCGGGTACGGTGCTGTTCCTGAGCGGGAACAATGCGCTCTATTTCCGCAGCAGCAACGCGCAGGTCGATGACCTGTCCACCGATACTGCCCCCAACCCGGTGACCGGCGATATTTCGTATACCCTCAGCGACAGCGAGGACAGCCTGTATCTGCTTGTGGGCGAGGACATCGAACCCGGCGTCTACGACGTGACCTGCACGGCGGGCAGCGGCTACTTTGCCTTTGACCTGCCGATGGAAAACACCCGCACGATGTATTGCAGCGCCTGGCTCTACGGCGACGACACCTATCAGGACACCCTGCACCACATCGTTCTGGCCGAGGGCACCGAGCTCATCCTCTCCAATTATAACGATATGGGGTATACCGTGATGTTCCAACCGAGCGAGACGGTGTACGCTTATAAGTAAAGCAAATCCGGCCTCCCGGGAAAATTTCGGGAGCCCGGATTTATTTTTATCGCACGGTAGGGGCCGCATATATGCGACCCGGCGGTGTAAGGCAGACAGGCGATTTTTGGAAGGCTGCGGGCCGGACATGTCCGGCCCCTACAGCACAATACCTGTAAGGCACAGTGCCTTATATAGGGTCGTAGGGCGGCATGCCCCCATGCCGCCGCGGGCTGCCGTTTACCTTGTGCGCAGCCGTTCCACTTCCTCCGCTGTCAGCTCACGCCACTGGCCGGGCGCTAACGCGGGGTCCAGCGCCACGCCGCCGATGCTCTCACGGTGCAGGGCGTTCACGCCCGCATCAAACACGCCGAACATCCGCTTGATCTGATGATAGACGCCCTGCCGCAGCGTGACCTGCACGGTCAGACCGTCGTCGGTCAGCGGCTCGACGCCCGCGGGAGCCATCGTCTCGCCGTCGGTCAGCGTGACGCCCGCGGCAAAGCCCCGGCGCATCGCGTCGGTCAGCGGCGTGTCCAGCGTGACTACGTACTGCTTCTCGACGTGGTGGGCAGGGGAGAGGATGTCATGCGCCAGCGCGCCGTCGTCAGTCAGCAGCACAAAGCCGGTGCTCGTCTTGTCCAGCCGCCCCGCGGGGAACAGTTCCCGCCGCGGAAAGTCCGCCGCGACCAGATCGACCACCGTCGTGTCCTTTTTGTCGCGGCTGGCACTGACGATACCCTCGGGCTTGTTGAGCATGATATACACAAATTTCCGGTACGCGCCCGCCAGCGGCACGCCGTCCAGCGCCACGGCGGCGGTGTGCTCGTCCAGCTGGGTGTCGGCCTTGCGGCAGACTGCGCCGTCGATGCTGACGCGACCCTTCGTTACGGCCTTGCGGCTCTCGCTGCGGGTCATGCCGGTGCGCTCGGCCAGGTATTTGTCCAGCCGCATCATGCCTCGTGCTCCTGTGTGATGGCCGCCGTCCTGCCGCGCGTGACCTTGATGAGGTCCGCCGGGGCGCATTCGATCTGCGTGCCGATGCGCCCACCCGAGACGAGCATCGTTTGCTGCGCAAGGCAGCTCTCATCGTAGACGGTCACGAACTGCTTTTTCATGCCCACAGGGCTGCACCCGCCGCGGATGTAGCCCGTGACCTTGTTGATGTCGGCAACGTGGATCATGGCCACGCTCTTGACGCCCGCAGCCTTAGCGGCCTTTTTCAGGTCCAGCTCGGCCAGCACCGGCACGACAAACACATAGTAGTTTCGGTCCGCGCCCTGCGTGACGAGCGTCTTGAACACCCGCGCCGGGTCCTGCCCGGTCAGCCGCGCCACGTTTGCACCGTCCACGGCCTGGCCCTCCTCGTGGGGGTATTCGTGGGACGTGTAGGTGACCTTTGCACGCTCCAGCATCCGCATTGCGTTGGTTTTTGCTTCTTTTGCCATATTGTTACCCTTCCCGTTTGTTAATAGCGCTGTAGGGGCCGGGCATGCCCGGCCCGGCCACCCCGCTTTGCCTTCCCCCAAGGGGGAAGGTGGCCCCGCAGGGCCGGATGAGGGGCAGAGCTTCCGTGATTGCCCGTGAACGGGTTGCATTGGCAAGGCCGCCCCTCATCAGTCCGCTTCGCGGACAGCTTCCCCCAAGGGGGAAGCCTTTTTTCTATTATAAATCCCCCCAACAATTTTCGCAAGGGGGCTTGACTTTAGCGCTTTAAAGTGTTAGAATACCGTCATTGAGAAAAATTCACGGTTGTAATAGATAGGAGAACACATCATGATCATCGTTTTAAAACAACACGCCCCCGCTGACAAGGTGCAGGCCTTCTGCAATGAGCTGAACAGCATGGGCTTCCAGATCAACGATTCCGTCGGCAGCGACACCCACATTCTCGGCCTGATTGGCGACACCAAGGCCCTGGCCGAAAGCTGGGTGCTGGCAAATCCCGTCGTCGAGACCTGCCGCCGCGTGTCCGAGCCGTACAAAAAGGCCAACCGCAAGTTCCACCCCGACGACACCGTCGTCGATGTGGGCGGGCACAAGATCGGCGGTGGTTACTTTGCTGTCATGAGCGGCCCCTGCAGCGTCGAGAGCAAGGAGCAGATCACCTACGTGGCCCAGCGCGTGCAGGCCGCCGGGGCCAGCATCCTGCGCGGCGGCGCGTTCAAGCCCCGCACCAGCCCGTACAGCTTCCAGGGTCTGCGTGCTGAGGGTCTGGAGCTTTTGCAGGAGGCCCGCAAGGTCACGGGCCAGCCCATCGTGACCGAGCTGATGAACAACGAGCACATCCCGCTGTTCATTGACGCCAAGGTCGATATGATCCAGATCGGTGCGCGCAACATGCAGAACTTTGAGCTGCTCAAGGCTGTCGGCAAGCTGAACGTGCCGGTGCTGCTCAAGCGCGGCCTGTCCTCGACGCTGGAGGAGCTCGTCATGAGCGCCGAGTACATCATGGCAGAGGGCAACCCCAACGTCGTTTTGTGCGAGCGCGGCATCCGTACCTTTGAGACGAGCATGCGCAACACGCTGGATATTTCCGCCGTTCCTATGTTGAAAAAGATGACCCATCTGCCCGTTGTCATCGACCCGAGCCACGCGGCAGGCATCGCCTTCATGGTGCCCGCGCTGGCCCAGGCGGCAGTGGCCGTCGGTGCCGACGGTCTGATGATCGAGACCCACAATGACCCGGCCAAGGCCAAGAGCGACGGTGCCCAGAGCCTGACCCCCGACCAGTTCGACACCCTGATGAATACCATCAAGCCGGAGCTGGAGTTCTTCGGGAAAACGCTGAACTAAAGGCAAACGGCCACGGGCGCATATAGAATGCGCCCCTACGAATGACCGAGAACGCAGACTTTTCAGGTCGATGACAAGCATCCCACCTCACACGCAGGGGCGGATTCCATATCCGCCCGGGAAGGCTTGCGGCTGCCGCACACAACCATGGGTGGGCAACACCCGCCCCCTACAAAGAATCCCGCTGTCTGATACAGACAGCGGGCATTTTTTATCTCTTATCTCTTATACAGCTTTTTCCGCTGCTGGTGCGCAGCGATTTTGATATACACGGGCCGCGGCAGGAAGCGCCCCAGCGTCATGCCGGCGGCAACCACGGGGTTCGGCACAATGACCGTTTTGCGGCGGGCCATGCCGTCCAGCGCGCAGCGCACACAGTATTCCGGCGTGATGCCCCGCAGCGCAAACTCCACATTCGCCACAGCGTTGAACTCGGTGTTGACCGGACCGGGGCAGAGGCAGCCGACATACACGGGGCTACGGGCCTCGCGCAGCTCCTGCGCCAGCGCACTCGTCAGGCTGACAACGTAGGCCTTGGTGGCGTAGTAGGTCGCCATGTAGGGGCCTGCGGGCATCAGCCCTGCGCAGGAGCCGACGTTCAGCAGCGCACCGAAGCCCTGCTTATAGAGCTGCTGCCCGATTTTCTTCGTCAGGATGTGCAGCGCCCGGATGTTGACCGACAGCATATCGAGGTCCTTATCCAGTTCCGTCTGCAAAAACGGTCCGCAGTCGCCAAAGCCCGCGTTGTTGATGAAGAGATCCACGCGGCGGCCCTCCAACACCTTGACCAGGCGAAGGCACTCACTCTTTTTGGACAGATCCGCAGTGAAGATCTCGCAAACCGTCGTCAGCTGGTCGGACAGCTTTTCCAGCCGGTCCGCGCGGCGGGCCACCAGCAGCAGGTTATATCCGCGGGCGGAAAGCTGGCGCGCGAACTCGGCCCCGATCCCGGAGCTTGCACCGGTGATAACTGCAAATTTTGGCATAGCTGCCTCCTTTTCTGCTATAAAAAAGTACAAAAAAGGCTTCCCCCGGGGGGCTGCGCCCGCAGGCGCGTGTCGAAGCGCAACCGCCGGAGGCGGCTTTTGGCGCGGAGACTGAAGCTGTCGCCGATAGGCGACTGATGAGGGGGAACTTACCGTAATGACCCGTTTACGGGCAATATGGGCAAGCTCGCCCCTCATCCGGCCCTGCGGGCCACCTTCCCCCGAGGGGGAAGGCTTTTTGCT
>OHVN01000557.1_pt1 | contig 12027 bp, 9 predicted proteins | sample 1579481 | NCBI WGS metagenome assembly OHVN01 (sample SAMEA3882532, study PRJEB24775) | human gut metagenome | biome: human-associated habitat; feature: intestine environment; material: feces | place: Netherlands | collected 2009/2010 | reverse complement strand
CTCAGAAGCAGAATTGCCTATCTTGCCTCTGAGGAACGCGGGCCTTTCTGTTACCAAGATGTCGCCATAACGAGGCTCAACTCGGCATGCCCGTCGAGCTCTGCGCCGCACTGGGCTACGCAGCCGTCTTTGGCAGCGCCACCAACACGCTGCTCGCGACCATCCTTATCGGTTGCGAGGTCTTCGGTTTCGGTAATCTGCCGGCGTTCTTCATCGTCTGCGTTGTGGCTTACCTGTTCAACATGGATAAGTCCATCTACGCCCTGCAGGAGCGGGCGTAGATCGATGTCCAGGCAGGTGGTCTCAGCCGGAAACGGTGTCCCACTCTGAGGCTGTATTCCGGGACACGGTTTCCGCTTGGAACGCCATTCGGAAAGCGCATCCCGCTTTAAAACGGAATTCCGGGACGTAGTTTCCGTCTGAGCCTCCATTCGGAAAGCATGTCCCGTTCTTTCACGGCATCTTGGCTATGCAAAGCGCTCGAGTGTTACTCCTCGTACGCGCCCTCAAGCCGAAGCAGCCACTCCTTACGGTCGAGGCCGCCGGCATATCCGTTGAGCGAACCATCGGCGGCAACCACGCGATGGCACGGCACAATAATCGAAATGGGATTACGCGCGACCGCGGCCCCCACGGCACGGGGAGACACAACGGGCGCCTCGTTTCCCGGTACACGATGTCGAGCCGCAACACGCTGGGCGATCTCGCCATACGTGGCAACCTCGCCGCGCGGAATGGAAAGCAGCTCGTACCAAACTTCACGCTGAAACGCCGTACCGATCATATACAACGGCGGCGTAAACCGAGGTTCCTGCCCTGCAAAATAAGCATTCAGCCAAGCCCAGGAACGCTCAAGCACCGAAGAAGCCGCACCATTTGCCGGACTCACCGACGACATGCCACCAATACCGGAAACCGCGTCGGCGCCTTCAACATGTTCGGAGTCTTCCCGTAGAAGCGTGGAGCCAAAATGCTCCTGTCCCTCAAACCAAAGCCCCGTCAGACCGCGGCCATCAGCGGCAAGCAAGATTTCGCCCAAAGGCGAAGCAAACGTCGTCGTGACCACCAGCGGCTCCTTTCAAAACTCCGCACCATAATACCGCGAATTGTGCAGACAACCCCAATCGACCCCAAAGTCACCCAAGGCAACAGGCGCAACGCGCCGCCGCTGCCGGCCGCGCCCCACAGTCCCCCAAGGCGGCAGGCGCAAAGCGCCGAGGCCGCCGCCGGGACCAGGGCCCGCAACGGCCACGTGCCCTCACATCAGTCCAGCGGCCCCAACCAACAACGGCCCCATCGCAGACCGCTCGCAGCAGCGTCGCCGCAGGCGGGGGCCGGGCTTAGTTTTCAGAACACTCCGCAGACCAGTGTGGCGCCTTGTCCGCGGCTCCGAAGGAGCAGGACAAGGCGCCACACATGGTCGAGGACGTTCTGAAAACTAAGCCCGGCCCCGCCGGACAGGCCACACTACTCGCAGAGCAGCTTAGCGATCTGGACGGCGTTGGTCGCCGCGCCCTTACGGATTTGGTCGCCGCAGCACCAGAAGGTGATGCCACGCGCGGCCTCGGGGTTCGAGATGTCGCGGCGCACGCGACCGACCCAAATCAAATCCTGGTCGGACGTATCCATCGGCATGGGGAAGCGATCGTGCGCATCATCGGCGCTCATGTCGTCAACCAGCTTCACGCCCGGAGCGGCAGCCAGCGCAGCACGAGCCTCCTCGACCGTGATGTCACGCTCGAACTCGAGTGTAATGCTCTCGGAGTGCGAGCGCAGCACGGGCACGCGCACGCAGGTGCAGTTCACGCGCAGCTCGGGCAGGTGCATGATCTTGCGGCCCTCGTTTTGCAGCTTCATCTCCTCGGAGGTAAAGCCCTCCTCCTTGACGCCGCCAATCTGCGGAATCAGGTTGCTCGCCAGCTGGGCGGCAAATGCGCGCGGCTCGGGAATCTCCTCGCCGCGGCCCAGGGCGGCCAGCTGAGCCTCGAGCTCGGCCATACCGGGAGCGCCGGCACCCGAAGCCGCCTGATACGTGGAGACGATCATGCGCTTCACGCCGGCGAGCTGATGCAGCGGCCACGTGGGAACCAGGCCGATGATGGTCGCGCAGTTGGGGTTGGCGATAAGGCCGTGATGCCACTTGATGTCGTCGGCATTGATCTCGGGCACGACCAGCGGCACCTCGGGATCCATGCGGAAGGCATGGCTGTTGTCGACCACGACGGCGCCGCGCTTGACGGCCTCGGGCAGCAGCTCCTTCGCGATATCGTCGCCGGCGGCTCCAAGCACAATGTCACAGCCCTCAAAGGCCTCGGGGCAAGCCTCTTCGATCACGATCTGCTCGCCGCGGAACTCGACGGTCTTGCCCGCAGAACGCGCGCTCGCCAGCAGCTTGAGCTTGCCAACCGGGAACTCCTGCTCATTGAGGCACTCGAGCATCTGGGTGCCCACGGCTCCCGTCGCGCCCAAAATAGCAACCGTGTACTGTTTCATGCTTCCCCCTTTAAAGGTTTTGGCTTTTGCCCGCACGCCGAGCAGGCCGATTATTGTTGCCAGTGTATACAAGAACAGGGCGGGCACGAAACCCGCCCCGTCGAAACGAAACCGAAACGAAACGCCCCGCGCTAGATTTTTGGCACTTGTCCCAATAATCTAGCGAGATAGCGGCTACTTGTGGAGCGCGGCCAGGGCGGGATCGGCCGGCGCGGGAGCTTCCAGGTCGGAGACCTTCACAATGCCGTTCTCGTCGGAGAAGGCACGGTAAATGGTCTGAATCGCCAGGTCAAAGTCCTTCTCCTCGACACCGATAATGATGTTGATCTCGTCGCAGCTCTGCGAAATCATACGCACGCTCACGCCGGCCTGGCCAAGCATGCCAAACAGATGGCCCGAGATACCCGCCCGGCCACGCAGGTTACGGCCGACGGTCGCGATGAGCGCCAAGCCCTCGACAACCTCGATCTCGAGCGGCTCGACCTCCTGCTGAATGTCGCTCACAAGCGAGTACAGCGAATCGTGAACGTCCTGCTCCTGCACCACGGCGCCAAAGCGGTCGACACCGGTGGGCATGTGCTCAACGGAAACGTCATAGCGCTCGAAGACCGAAAGCGCACGGCGCATAAAGCCGACGCGGGGCTTGGTGCGGTCACGGGCGACGTTGATGGCGACAAAACCGCGCTTGCCGGTCACGCCGGTAATGATGGGCTCTGCCTCGCCCTCGTCAGCCGTCTCGCTAATGATGGTACCGGGGTCCTGCGGCGCATTGGTGTTCTTGATGACCAGCGGAATACCCGCCTCGCGCACGGGGAACACGGCCTCCTCGTGCAGGACGCTTGCGCCCATGTACGAAAGCTCGCGCAGCTCCTCGTAGGTAACGCGCGCAATGGGCTGAGCCTCGGGAACAATACGCGGATCGGCAGAATAGAAACCCGAAACGTCGGTCCAGTTCTCGTACAGGTCGGCGCCCAGGCACTTGGCCAGGATCGAGCCCGAGATATCGCCGCCGCCACGATCAAGCAGCTTGATCTGGCCCTCACGCGTCGCGCCGTAGAAACCGGGCATAACAAAGCCGCCCTGCTGACCGTACTCCTGCACCAGCTCGGAGGTGCGATTCATGCTGAGCGTACCGTCGTGATGGAACGCCACAACCGTCGCGGCGTCCAGGAACGGCAGGCCCAGGTACTCGGCCATCAGGCGAGCGGTAAAGTACTCGCCGCGGCTCACGAGCTCCTCGGTAGAGTAGCCGCCCGAGCGGGCGCGCTCGGCAAAGGCCGCGAACTCCTCGCGGATGGGATAGGTGAGCTCCAGCTCGTCAGCGATATCAAAATAGCGCTGGCCAATGTCCTCGAGCAGCTCCTCGCACGACACGTGATACTTAACGTGCGCGTTAACCAGGTAGAGCAGGTCGGTCACCTTGGTGTCGCCCTTAAAGCGGCGACCGCAGGCGGAAACCACCACAAAACGGCGAGCAGGGTCGGCGTCGACGATGGCCTTGATCTTCTTAAAGTGTTCGGCGTCGGCGACCGACGAGCCGCCAAACTTGGCAATCTTAATCATGGGCTGGAGGTTACCTTTCTAAAAAGCCTCTGCGAACCTATTTTGCGCGCTCTGATACCATGGTTTCACCGATTGGGACCAAGGCATCCGAGGAGCAGTGTTATATGGGAACTTATCATAGTACACGAGGACGCACTTTATCGTGCTCAAGTAAGGTGGCAATCCGCACCGGCATCGCTCCCGACGGGGGTTTGTTTGTCTCGGACGAGCTTGGCACTCAGCAGGTCGATATCAGCTCGCTTGCAGATAAATCGTACTTTGAAATCGCTCAAGATGTGTTGGGAATGTTACTGAATGATTACACGGCCGAAGAAATTTCGGCGTGTGTCGACGAGGCATACCGCGGCACGTTCGCGAGTGAAGAGGTCACGCCGCTCGTCAAACTCGACGCTGCGCCGGGCGCTGACGCCCCTCAGACCTATGTGATGGAACTCTTTGGCGGCCCCACGAGCGCCTTTAAGGACGTCGCCCTGCAGATGCTCCCCCGCCTCATGGCCCGCACCTCCGCCAAGGACGGCGGCGCCGAGCGCATCATGATCGTCACCGCCACGTCGGGCGACACGGGCAAGGCCGCGCTCGCCGGTTTTGCCGACGCTCCGGGCACGGGCATCACCGTCTTTTATCCCGAGGGCAAGGTTAGCCGCGTCCAGAACCTGCAGATGTCCACGCAGGAGGGCGACAACGTCGCCGTCTGCGGCATTCGCGGCAACTTCGACGATGCCCAGAGTGCCGTCAAGCGCATCTTTGCCGATAAGGAGCTTGCCGAGCGCTTGGAGGCCGCCGGTACGGTGCTTTCGAGCGCCAACTCCATCAACGTCGGCCGCCTGGTACCGCAGGTCGTCTACTACTTTGCCGCCTATGCGCAGCTGCTGCGCGCCGGCGCCATCGAGGCCGGTGACGCCGTGGAGTTCTGCGTACCGACCGGCAACTTTGGCGATATCTTGGCCGGCTACTATGCCAAGCGCATGGGTCTGCCCGTCGCCAAGCTCATCGTCGCGAGCGACAAGAACAACGTTTTGGCTGACTTCCTGACCACCGGCGCCTACGACCGCAACCGTCCGTTCTTCACGACCATCTCGCCGTCGATGGACATCCTCATCAGCTCTAACCTGGAGCGCATGCTGTACTTCCTGTCCGATGGCGACTGTGAGCTCGTTGCCGGCCTTATGGAGCAGCTGGCACAGACTGGTCGCTACGAGGTTCCCGCCGACCTGCTGGCAAAGATTCAGAGCGTCTTTGGCTGTGGTTGGGCCAGCGAGGACGAGGTCCGCGCTGCCATCAAGAGCTGCTGGGATGCGAACGGCTACGTGATCGACCCGCACACCGCCTGCGGCTATCACGTCTTTGAGCAGGTCGCTCCCGCCGAGGGCGCCAAGGCCCGCGTGCTGCTTTCGACCGCCAGCCCCTACAAGTTCCCGCGCGCCTGCTGCGACGCCCTGGGCCTCGACGTTCCCGAGGACGACTTTGAGGCTATGCGCGTGCTCGAGCAGGCAACCAACACGGTTGCCCCGGCACAGCTCGCCGAACTCGAATCCAAACCCGTCCGCTTCGAAGACGTCTGCGACGTAGCCGACATGGCCAACTACGTCGAGTCTGCAGCAAAAAAGATGGCTACCAACTAAAACCCTTATTAAGCGCCGGCGAAAGCCGGCGCACCTTCTTTTATCAGACACCCACCGGGATGATGACGAACTGACATGCGGGTCTGCCTGTTTAGTTCGTCGCGAGTTCCGCACGAGCCGGAAAGCACTTAATGTGCTTTCCGAGCGAGCCAGGACTGCCCGAGCAGCGAACTAAACGGCCAGACCCGCCCAGGAGGACCCACATGATCAAAATCACCGTCCCAGCAACCAGCGCCAACCTAGGCATCGGCTACGACACCCTCGGCATGGCCGTCAGCCTCTACTCGCACTTCACCTTCGAGCGCGCCGACAAGCTCACCATCACGGGCTGCCCCAAGGAGTTCCAAAACGAGAATAACCTGGTCTACGTGAGCTTTGTGGATGCACTGGCCGCATGGGGCGAGCCGGCCTTCCCCGTCGCCATCGACATTCAGACCGACGTGCCCGTCGCCCGCGGCCTGGGTTCCAGCTCAACCTGCGTCGTCGCTGGCATCATGGCGGCCGCCGCGCTGACGGGCCACACCGTCGACCGCGCCGAGCTCGTCCGCATTGCCACCGAGGTCGAAGGGCATCCCGATAACGTCGCCCCCGCTATCCTGGGCGGCGCCGTCTGCTCCTTTACGCCGACCGATTCGCTCCCCCAGTGCCTGCGCTACGAGGTGAGCGACCGTTTGCGTTTTATTACCGTGATTCCGCCCTACGAGGTACACACGAGCGAGGCGCGCAAGGTCGTGCCGCAGGAGATTCCGCTCTCCACCGCCGTGTGGCAGATGGGCCGCATCGCCGGCATGACGCGCGGCCTGGAAACCGGCGACCTGGACCTGATTGCCGCCGCTAATGACGACCGCATTCAGGAGCCCTATCGTCGCCGCCTGATTCCCGACTACAACGCCGTGCGCGACACCTGCCTTAACGGCGGCGCCAAGACCATCTGGATTAGTGGTTCGGGCTCGACCCTCATGGCCGTGACTGACGACACCATCGTGGCAAAGTTCCTGCAGGTCAAGCTGCGTGAGCAGTTCCCCAAGTGTGACACGCATATTCTGACGTGCGACACCGAGGGCGCTCAAATCGAGTACCTGTAGACATCCTCCTCATATACCTGTCCGGGACGGTCGGGATGTTCCCTCAAAATCGTCCTCGCGCATGAAGGCCCCCGTTGCCTCGCTTCTACGAAGCGTTGGCAACGGGGGCCTTCGCGCTGCGGAATGATTTTGGAAACTAAGTACGGGGACCCGCCCAAGCCTTCCTGCTCGATCGCCCTTGTGGCGTTGGGGCGGAAATGGGTGGGGCGTCAGGGCTTCTTTGTTAATGAGGGGTTAGTATGCCCGGGCTTGGTTGGGGAATGACTTGTTTAGGGATGCTTGGAGCTTTTCGAACGATGCTCGCAAGTTGAGGCTCTGATTGGTTGAGCGTTTGGCTTTTGTGGTGGGGGAGTCGAGGAAGCCGTCTCTCTGTGTCGGGCGGAAGGAGAAAAGGTCTGCATGTTTTAGGGATGGCTGCTGTGCTGCGTCATTGAAAGAATGCATGCTTATGCGGCCTCCTCGATGTCCACCAAAAGGTTGCGCACGGGGTGTGCTGCTAGGTCCCGTGCGTTGGCAGTATTATGCCGCGGCTGTTGCAAAGAAGCGCTAAAGAAAGGCTTAATCAGGTTTGATGTAACAATGAAACCGCAGGTAAAAGCTATCGAGTAACACTCTTGAAAGGTTTTGAGCTTAAGGGCTTTCTAAGGTTTGTGACGTGGATGTGGCGCGGACGTGCGGAGCGTGTGAATGCTCGCTGTTAGCGCTGCGGCCCTGCAGCCCGTACCTGTTCGATGACCTTTTCCATTGTGGCGTCGATGCGGTCTTTTTTGAGCTCGCATTCCCAGATGGTTATGGGTGTCCAGCCCATTTGAGTGAGTGCTGTCACGGCAGCGCGGTCGCGCTCGACGTTGCGGCGAAACTTTGCTTCCCAAAACTCAACGTTGCGCTTGGGCTGGCTAGGGTTGCACTTGGGGCAGCGGTGCCAAAAGCAACCGTTGACGAAGATGGCGATCTTGCGGCCGGGGAAGGCGATGTCGGGCTTGCCGGGAACCTTCCATTCCAAGCGATAACCCGTAAGGCCCGCGGCGCGCAAGCGCTGGCGAACGAGCAGCTCGGGCTTGGTGTTTGCACGCTTGTTGCCCTTCATGGACTTTCTGATGGCGGCGCGACGGCGCACCAGTTCGCGCTCGTCGGCGGAAAGGTCCGAGGTGTCGATGCCGTCCAGCAGGCCAGGCTTGGGACGCTTTTTGCTGCGGCGCTTCGGTGCGCGCTTGGGTTTGGTGGCGGGCTCGTCGGTCGTGGTGGCCTCGGCGTCGTTGGCAGTGCCGTTGGCCTCAAGCCGATCTTCCTTCAGCTCAATCAGGGCATCGATGAGCCCCCTGTCTGCGGGCATCCATTCCACCGTGGCAAGCGAGGTGCGCGGAATCCAGCGGATATCGAGCTGGCGGTCGTGCTTCTGAGGCTCATCGGATTCATCGGCGAGCGAGCAGTAGTAGCACTCCATGGAGAGATGAAAATCGGGGTAGTCATACTCAACGGTGTAGAAGTCACGCAGGTTGGTGACTTTTACCTGCAGCTCTTCCATGAGCTCGCGGCGTACGGCGTCTTCGGGCGTCTCGCCGCGCATGAGCTTGCCACCGGGAAACTCCCAAAGTCCCTGCATGTCGCCATAGCCGCGCTGCACGGCAAGCAGCTCGTCAGATCCTTCCTTGCGAATGATCCCAGCGGCAACATGAACAGTCTTCAACAGGAGTCCTCTCTCAACATCAACACGTGGCAGGGTAGCTACCCGTACCTTACACAACGGTAAGGCAAGCGTAAGCCATATCGATGGTAGCCGACTCGTCTTCTTGCGACTATAGATGCCGTAGACTAATCGCAAGAAAGGACTCGGTATGCAAACCACGCACATGGCGACCCCGGTACTGGAGGTCGCGCATCTCGAAAAGGTATATGGAGCGCTGGGCAACGTGACCCGCGCGCTCAACGACGTCAGCTTTACCGTCAACCGCGGTGAGTTCGTGGGCATCATGGGCGCTTCGGGCTCGGGCAAGTCGACGTTGCTCAACTGCGTGTCGACCATTGATAGCGCCACGAGCGGCACCATCCGCATCAACGGCCAGGACGTAACACGCATGAAGCAGGCTAAGCTTTCGCAGTTCCGCCGCGAGGAACTCGGCTTTATCTTCCAGGACTCCAACCTGCTCGATACGCTCACGGCACGCGAGAACATCGCCCTGCCGCTCACCATCGCCCGCACAAACTCGGCAGAGATCTCGACCCGCGTGCAGGATGTGGCAGCGCGCCTGTCCATCGGTCAGGTGCTCGACAAGTATCCCTACCAGATGTCCGGCGGTCAGCAGCAGCGCGTTGCCGCGGCTCGCGCGCTCGTCACCGACCCCACCATGATCATGGCCGACGAGCCCACCGGCGCCCTCGATTCCAAGAGCGCTCGCCTGCTGCTCGAGAGCCTGGAGGCCCTTAACCGCCGCCTACGCGCCACCGTGCTCATGGTCACGCACGACAGCTTTGCCGCCAGCTACACGAGCCGTGTGCTGTTTATTCGCGACGGCAAGATCTTCACCGAGCTGCGCCGCGGCGACACCGACCGCCGAGAGTTCTTCGACCGCATTATGGAGGTCGTTGCCATGATGGGCGGTGAGGGCTCCGATGCTCTGTAAACTCGCTTGGGGCAACGTCCGCCGCGCCGGCCGCGACTACCTCGTCTACCTTTTGACGCTCACCCTGGGCGTCACGGTCTTCTATGCCTTTAACACCATCTCGATGCAGGTCGACATCGCCGGCATCGATGAAAAGGGCTTGGCACAGGTTATGGGCAGCATGCTCGGCGACCTGACGTACTTTTTGGCCGGTGTCATGGCCTTTTTGATGGTGTATGCCAATAACTTCATCATGAAACGCCGCAAGAAGGAGTTTGGCCTGTACCAGGTGCTCGGCATGGGGCGCGGGCGCGTCGCCACGATCATGGCGCTCGAGACCGTGATAGTATCGGTCGTGGCCTTTGTCGCCGGCATTGTGCTGGGTGTGGGACTCTCCCAGCTCATGACGTTCTTTACGGCCTCGCTCTTTAAGACACAGATCGCCAATTTCCACTTCTTTTTCTCGGTGCATGCGTTCAATCTGACCCTTGCCTGCATGCTCGTAATGTTTGTGCTCACGCTACTGCTGAACCTTCGCGCCGTGCGTCGTACCAAACTCATCGAGCTTATGGGTGCCGAGCGTCGCAACGAGAGCATCAAGACACGCAACCCCTGGATCGCGATTGCCATCTTTGCCGTGGGCGTGGTGCTTGTGGGCGTGGCCTATTACCGTCTGCTACGTGATGGGTTCCCGCTAACCGCGACGGACAGCAAGCTGCAAGAGGCCATGAACCAGTTTGGTATTACGACCGCTATGGTTACCGTGGGCACCTTTGCCCTGTTCTGGGGACTCTCGGGCATGCTCATCAAGCTGCTGCAGAGCCTGCGCGGCGTGTATTGGCGCGGCCTCAACATGTTTACCGTGCGCCAGCTTGCGGCCAAGGTCAACACGGTGTGCTTTTCGATGGGCGTCATCGCGATGCTCCTGTTTTTGGCCATCACCTCGGTGACGTGCGGTATGTCGATTGCCAACGTGATGAACGAAAACCTGGAGCGCTATAACCCTGTTGACGTGTCTCAGACGTATGCCTATTACACGCCCGATACGCTCGACTACTACAAAGAGTATGTCAATCCGTCTGAAGCCGATCGCATGGTGCTGGCCGATAGTACGGTCGATTTGTACCCCGCATGGCACGGTAAGGGCAAGTCGGCGGGCAACAACGACGAGACCGGCAAGAAGGTCAATATCGCCGATGTTGCCGGTGAGCATGTGCAGATCGATTCATATCTGAGTTACCCAGTTGGCGGCTCGAATCCTTCGGTGACCCCAAGTGAGATGTGCAAGATCATGGGCGAAAAGCTTCCCAAGGCGTTCGGGGGTAGCAATGCCGATGCGATGGGTCTGTATGTGACGCCGGCGAGTCAGTACAACAAACTGCGTCAGATGATGGGCGAGGAGCCGGTGCACATCGGTCACGACCAGTATCTGCTCACGTGTGATATGGGCGGCGAGCTGGTCGACCTGTACACCAAGTATATGGCTGGCGGCCATGCCCTTACCTTGGGCGGGCATGAGCTCAAGCCCGCAACCGATAAGTCGGACGAAGATACGGCGGCCATCGCCAACTCGGCGATGGGCAGTAATGGGGGCACCGTCGTCGTTGCCGACGAGCTGTTGTCCCAACTTAATCTGCAGCCGTATTCCAGTAGCCTGCTCGTTAACTACAAACAGGGGATGGATACGACCGAGGCAGACGAGAGCATTAAATACACTCTGCTCGACAATCTGCTCGTTGACGGCAAGGAGCCGGGGTCGTGGGGAACCTTCATCACACGCTCCGAGATGTACACGCAGGCAGCGCAGATGAACGGCTTGATTAGCTACCTAGCCATCTACATCGGCTTTGTATTGGTTGTTGCATGCGCGGCGATTCTGTCGATCCAGCAACTCTCCAACGTGGCCGACGGCAGCCGCAGCTATCGTGTGCTGGCACAGATCGGCTGTGACGACCGCCAGATTCGCCATTCGGTGATGGCGCAGCAAGCGGTATTCTTCCTGTTCCCGCTGGCAGTGGGCCTGGCGCACTCCTTTGTGGCACTTAAGGTGATCATCGAGTTGGTGAGCATTTTCGGAAATATGAGCATTGGCGGTACCGTGGGCCTCACCTGTGCAATCTTCCTGGCAGCATACGGTGGCTACTTCCTGGTGACCTACCTCATGAGCACCGGCATGGTGCGAGCCGCCATAGCCACCCGCTACAGCGAGTAGCAAGCGGGCAAAATCGTCGCAAAATCAGAGGCGTATGACCGCCGCGAAGGGACCAGGGGCCCTTTCGCGGCGGTTTTTGCCTATCTGGTGCGTCTCAGATACAAGTGAGTAGACTTTTTTGAACCTGCCGAGCACATCGCGACAAATGATCTATAAAACTGCAGGTCAGAGCTGTGGCGTTTTAGGGCGTGCTCGGCCTTCTGCAAAAAGCCTACTCACTTGGTTTTTCTGCTAGAAGACCGCCACGAGGGAAGGCAACTCCCTTACGTCGGTTTGGACGTTTGCCCAGATAAAACCTGCCAAAATAAACCTGTTCCTTTTCGGCAGGTGGTTTCAACTGAACGGCGGGCGGTGCGGCTTGTAGTCATTGGGGACGTTCTTAAACGACTAGTCAAACAAGAACGTCCATTACAGTCGAAATTGTCAGCCCGGGACCGTCTCGGGCTACGATT
>OHVN01000556.1_pt1 | contig 12032 bp, 15 predicted proteins | sample 1579481 | NCBI WGS metagenome assembly OHVN01 (sample SAMEA3882532, study PRJEB24775) | human gut metagenome | biome: human-associated habitat; feature: intestine environment; material: feces | place: Netherlands | collected 2009/2010 | reverse complement strand
ATATATAATAAATATTATAAGAGAACTGTCCAAAGATGTGTTCTATCTGTTCTATCTGTTCCATTCCGCAGATGGGAACAGATGTAAAGGCTTGATCTGTTCTGGTGAAAACTATTGTAAATGCTGGCGTTTAGGTAAAGTAGAACAGATAGAACAGATGTTATATTACTTAAACTTAAAAAGTAAAAAAATATATAAGATAAGTAATATAAGAGAACTGTCCAAAGATGTGTTCTATCTGTTCTACACATTGAAAAGCCTTGATATTTCAGGAGTTTTCACAGAACAGATGCGTGAAATGATGTGTGCTGTCATTAGAAAAAGGTGCATCCCTCTGTAATGCCGCCTACAATGCGTTATGAGGGCGGTTGTGGGTTTCAGGTGTCAGGATATACCCAACACACCAAAAACGCTTCTACGGGCCGTCAGGCGGCTTTTCCGGTGGTTCCTCTGTTTCCGGGCCATAGATGCACGCTAAAACAAAGTCCTTCAATACCGTGTTTGAAGTTTTCCCCTGATCCTTGCAGAACTGCTTGAATAGGGCCGCTTCTTCTTTTTTTACCTTACAACCAATAGTTGCCATATTTTTTAGGTTGTATTTGTTAGACGCTCTTTTCTGAGCATCACTTGGGGGCATAAATTCCACCACCTTTCACTATTCGCAATAATCATAACATATTAGCGGTATGGTTAACCATATACAAAACAGACAAATATATATGGTTAACTTTGTTGGTTTTTTCACTTGATATATGGTTAACCATAGTTTATAATGAAAACATAACATGAGCCAATAACCAAAGCGACATTAAAAAAGCCCCCTTGCGTCACCGTCTGCAAACTCTGACACAAGGGAGCCGAAACCACCACCCAAAGGGCGGTTCATGGACAGTATAACACATGATCCGCCCAGCAGTCAAAGAAAGGACGGAATTACATATGAAAAATTTGATTGAAACCGCCAAGGCCACCAAGGTTCCTGAGAAGTACGAACTTCGGGCAAGTGATCTGGACACCCTGTACCGTGAAGCCCATGGGGATGTGCTCAGGATGATTTCTTGGGCGTTCAAGATTGGCTTCCACCAGGGGCAGAAGGCGGGTGATCGCTGATGCCGGTAAAAGTCAAGATCAGCTATACCCCGGACGAGGAAGCGAAAATAACCCGGCTTGAAGCCCTTCTGAAGTCGCTTTTGCCCCGTCATAAGGTCAAGAAAAGCACAGGTACACCCCCCTATAACCACCTGTATTTCACACCTACGAAAAGCGAAAAACACACGAAATAGGCGGTTTTCCTTGACCTACACCACCATATATGGTATAATTCTAATATAGTACCCCACCCCCTACGGGGTGGAAGCTGTGAGAAAACGGCGTGGGAATCGTTCTTTTTGGGACGGTTCCCACGCTTTTTCTATATTTAGCCTACTTCGGGCGTTAAACGGAGGTATGAAAGATGGATGAAACCAAGGCCATGAACAATCAGAACCCGGATGGAGCCGGGGCAAAAACCTTCAGTCAGGACGATGTGAACCGCATTGTTGGTGAACGCCTTGCCAAAGAGAAGGCCAAGGGGGAAGCCGCCCTTGCTGAGAGGGAACAGCAGTTGGCCCAGCGTGAATTGCTGTTGACCGCAAAAGAGAAGTTGACCGAAAACGGCCTTCCGGTGGAGCTGGTGGACGCTCTGAATGTGTCCAGCCCTGAAGCACTGGAAAAGGCCCTGTCCATCGTGAAAACGGTTATGGACAAACACAAAGCGGAAGCCCGACCTATCAAGATCAGCGGGGCTAAACCGGCTGAAAGCCTGTCCCACGCAAAGAATACTGGTGACAGTTCGCTTAGAAAGGCTATGGGGCTTCCCGAATAAGAAAGGAAGTGCCATAAATGGCTAATACTGTTAATCTCGTTACTACATTCCTTCCGCTGGTGGATGAAAAGTTTACCACGGAATCCCGCAAATCCCTGTTGACCAACAATGACTTTGATTGGACGGGGGCGCACTCCATCAAGGTTTACAAGGTGTCCACTTCGGCCATGAACGACTATGACCGCCCCGGCGCAAACACCGCCACGAATTGGAGCCGGTTCGGCCCCGTGGCCGGTCTGGATGCCACCACAGAGGAAATGACCCTGAAGAAGGATCGTTCCTTCACCTTCGCCATTGACAAGCTGGACACGGACGAAACAGCCGGTCAGCTTCAGGCCGCTGGTGCTTTGGCCCGTCAGCTTCGGGAAGTGGTGATCCCGGAGGTGGACACTTACACCTATGGCGTGATGTGTGCCGGTGCTGGCACCAAACCCGCCGCTATTGCCCTTACCGCTGAAAACATCTGTGGTGAGATTTTCAAGGCAAACACCGCCCTTGATAATGCCGAGGTTCCCGAAACCGGGCGTATCATCGTGGTAACGCCTGATACTTACCTTCTGATGAAGCAGTCCAAGGATATTTTCTTGGAAACTGATGTGGCGGAAAATATGCGGCTTCGGGGCGTGATTGCCCAGCTTGACGGGGCGCAGATCATCAAGGTTCCCGCCAACCGCCTTCCCTCTGACTTTGGCTTTATGATTGCCCATCCCGTGGCAACCGTAGCCCCTACCAAGTTGGAGGATTACCGGGTACACCAAGACCCGCCCGGTATTTCCGGTGATCTGGTGGAAGGCCGTATCTGTTACGATGCCTTTGTGCTGGATAACAAGAAGGCGGCTATCTACTATCAGGCCGTGACCGAGGGCTAATATCTGATGCGGGGCGTGTGGGCGTGGCCTATGCGCCCCGTATTTGATTTTCAGGAGGTTTTCATGGAACGGATAGACCGACTTATCATAAAGGCGAAAAAGGCCGCACAAGCCAAAGCAGAGCGGTTTACAGTGGGCTTTGTGACCTATGAACCGGATAAGGGACAATATAAGGCTTGCGGCCACCTGTGGGGCGGCAGGAAGGCTTCTGGATGCCAGTATGTGGTTACATGGCATGACAGCACAGAAGCCGCCACCAATGCCCTGATTGGCCTTTATGACCAATACCCAAACCCCGTTGAAGATGCCGTGATCTTCTTCAATGTGATTGACCAGTAAGAAGGGAGTGAAACACCATGCCCCGGCGCAAAACGCTAAAGCTATCTACCCCGGCAGATATACGCCGGGCCATTTCAAGGGTTGCAAATATGGCCCTGAACAATGAAATTGATCCCAAGAGAGCCAACACCCTTCTTTATGCCTGTAATGCCGCTCTTGCGGCCATTAAAACAGACGAATACGAAAAGAAGCTGGTGGAACTGGAAGGGCTGTTGTCTACTATGGAAGGGCGGTAAACCATGACCAATGAAGAACTTGTGGCCCTGATCCAAGCCGGGGATCATGTGCAGGATAATATGGGCCTTCTGTATCAGCAGAACCGGCGATTTATTACGGGAATTGCATTGCCGTTTTCCAGTTCTGTCGAACTGGATGATCTGATGCAGGAAGCCTATTTTGGATTGGAAAAGGCTGTTTCCAAGTATGATCCAACCTTGGGTTATGCGTTTTTGACCTATGCGGAAAATCATATACGCTTGTCCATCCAAAGATATTGTCAGAACTGTGGGCGCTTGAAGCGTGTTCCCGTTCATGTTCTTGAACAGATTTCAAAATATCAAAAGTTCCGTTCAGATTTTCAAGCCGTAGTTGGGGACGAACCTACCGATGAAGAATATTGCTTCTATCTTGGTATCGAAAATAGGCGGCTGAAGGAACTTCGCACATACATGACCGGTTCTGAAACAGCAAGTTTGGAAGGCATTGTACCCGGAACAGAAGATTTCACCCTTGCTGATGTGATTGCAGATGATTTCAACCTTGAAGAAAGTGTTTGTGACACCTTAGCGGATGAACAGGCCAAAACCACTATTTGGGGGGCCGTTTCTGATCTTGGTGGAAACGCTTCTGAAGTTGTTCAAGGCTATTACAAAAACGGTGAAACGCTCCAAGGAATTTCGGATCGGCTGGAAGTCAGTATAGAAAGGGTTCGGCAGATTAAGAACCGGGCCATTTCCAACCTTCGCCGAAATAGGAAGCTGAAAGAAGCCGCTGAAGTTTACGGGTATGGGTGCGCCCAAGCCTATCATTGGGGGCTTGGACACTTCAAAAATACAGGCACTTCAGCAACAGAGTATTTAGCACTGAAACACATTGAACAAGAACAGTCCCGGAAAAATTCAGCAAAAGAAATTCGTGGTATATCCACCTTTACCCAAGTATCTTTAGCCCGTATGAAAAAGGAAAACGGAACTGTTCCTATTGGCCTTAAAAAACTGCAAAAAACCATCAAACAGGCGGAAGCCCTCTTGCGGGAAGCTGACGCACTCACAAAAAGGCGGTGAAAAATATGCTGAAACACGAAAACCCGAACATTGAAATTATCAACAAAAATCTGTGGGCAGTTCGGTTTTCCTTGATCCCCTTCATTCCGCAGATCAGTTATAAGCCTGATCCCTCTTTCCTGCTGGAACAAGTGCCGGGGCAGTTTGGCCCGGACGGGATCATGGTTCTGAACAAGGATTTCAAGCACTTTGAACTTGTGAAGAAGGCCACGAAAGCGGTAATGAGGCTGAAAACCCGGCAGATCAATAAGGAACTTGATTCTTTGCACTATTTCCCCCAAAATCAGCCGCTTCAGGTCATTTACCGTTATTGCCTGTTGGCGGAATTGGAACGCCGATGATATGAAGTTGGGCCGCTTTGAATACGGGGCCGCTTTTGATATGGGCTATGAGTTCGGTCAAGGCGTGGAAGATACCGTGGGCGGCTTGTTCGACTTTTCCGCAATGGACAGCTTGGATGCCTTCAATCTTGGCAACACCCTTGATGGTATCTACGGCAACACCGGGGACACGGCGGGGAACACCGCCGCTATGAGTGATGCCCTTGACATTGCGGAAGAAGATTTGGCCTATTTGCGGGATATTGCCGAGCGTGAAGCAATCAACCGGTTCACCACGGCTGAAATTCATGTTGAACAGCACAATGAAAACCACATTTCCAATGACACCGATCTTGACGGGATCATGGATGCTTGGGCCAATGATTTTGCTGAAAAGCTGGATGTTTCTGAAGAAGGGGTGCATGAGTAATGAGCATAGAAAAAGCACGAATGGCGGCAAGGAAGGCACTTGAACGAATGTACCAAGGCCGGGCCACCGTCATTGAGTATCAGAAGGTAAAAGACGAATGGGGCATGACCAACTTTCAGGAAGTAACCGTTTTGGAGGATCAGCCCTGTAAACTGTCTTTTGAAACCTTAACTTCAAGCACGGGTGATCCTGTGGCTACCGTGAGCCAATCCGTGAAGCTGTTCATTTCCCCTGATGTGGTGATCAAGGCCGGTTCTAAAATCATCGTCACCCAGCATGGGCGAACCACGGAATATTCCAACAGCGGGGTTCCCGCTGTCTACCCCACCCACCAAGAAATTATGTTGACCCTGTTCAATGGATGGGCGTAAATCGCCACTTCCTTTTTAGGGTGTCGGAAATGTCGGAATACTTCTTTTTCCATTCAGAAAGCAAACCCCGGATCGGCTATGATCCGGGGTTTCTTTTTTTGGTCGAGTATGCTATACTGGAATCCAAAGGGGGTGAACCGGTATGGGTAAAGGGTATGTGTATAGATGCCCAAAATGCGGCCATGAAGAAGAACTTCTTTCCGGTGTGGGCTTCATGTCCCCTGTGGAAGCCGATATGGAGCGGGAAAGTATTCTGACGGGTATCTATGGCCCAAAGGCACAAGCGGCCCTTGTAGCCCATCCTGAAGCCCCTGTGAGCGTTCAACGGGCTATGTACCAATGCGGGGCCTGTGGCAAGCTGGAAAGCCGTCTGGCGGTCACTGTGAAGGCCCCTGTCCGGGTTCCAATCCTTCAGCGGTGTGATTGTGGGGCCACCATGCACCGGATCAGGAGCGGGAAAGATATGGTTTGCCCAGCTTGCCGGGACCCCCTGAAGAAAACGGATATTGTAGCCGTTAGCCTTTGGGATTGAAAGTTGATTTTCAAGGGAAAAACTGTGTTGCTTTTGTGTTACTAATACCCCCTAAAACGGGGCGGTTCCCACAAACGCTAAAATACTGAACTTCCTTGAACTGCAAGCGTTAGCGGCGCTGAATAACGCTCAAAAATTCAGTGAAAAACTGAACAATTCATGGTACAATAGAAGTCGATATTTACCGAACGAAAGGGGCATACGGATGCAGTTGTTTGAACTGGTCAGCCCGCGGCTGTTCCGGCCGCTGGCGGGGCCGAACCGGGCATTTTATGCAGAGCTGCTGCTCTTGCTGTGGGAGGAGTGCCGCCACACGGCAGATTACAGCATCCTGCGGGCCGAGGCCGTATCCCGGGCCGAAGATTACTTCGCCGCGCTGGCAAAGCCTCTGGCACTGGACGCCGACGACGCGGGCGATGAGGCCGAGCAGCCCACCCGCGACCCCCACACGCTGGCGCTGGGCTTTCTGCTGCGGCTGCGGCGCACCGGCTGGCTGGCCGAACAGCCCGGCAGCTACGAAGAAGAGCCTGCGCTGGCCTTTGTGCCGGAGGTGACGCCGCTTCTCGAAGCGCTGGAAGAGATCCTGAACCCCCGGGTCGTCACCTACACCGGCAAGCTCTACAAGGCGTGGCAGCTTTTGCAGAACGTGGGCGAAGAGAAGAGCCCCTACGAGAACGTCCTGCGGGAGGTAGCCGGCGACCTTGAGGCGCTGAACAAGTCCCTCCGCGCCCTCAACGCCTCCATCGGCCACTACATCGACCGCCTCACCCGCAACCGCACCCCGCAGGAAGTGCTGGAGCTTTTCGACCAGTACGAAGAAAAGGTGGTGGCAGCAGCCTACCACCGCTTCAAGACCAGCGACAACCTGTTCAACTACCGCGCCTTCCTCGAAGAGGGACTGGACGACTGCGAGACGAACTACCTGCCCCAGCTGGCGCTGGATTACGCCCGGGTGGAGCGCTGCGCCCCGAGCGAGGCCGCTCCCGCCGTCCGCGCCCTCATCCAGAAACAGCGGGACGCCCTCGAAGAGATGAGCACCCTCATCCGGGAGATCGACGCCAGCCACGTCCGCTACCGCAAGCGGGCCGTTCAGCGGGCGCAGTTCCTGCTGCTGAGCGACCGCTCGGCCCAGGGCAGCGTCACCGCCCTGCTGCGGCGGTACGCTGAGAACATCAAAACGCCCGACCAGCTCTTTGAGCCGGACGACGGCCCGCTGGCCGCGCGGCTCAAGCTCTGGCCGGTGCAGGTCTTCGGCGAAAAGCCGCTCTATCCTCCGGCCGCACCCCGCACCGACGCGCCGCTGGCCCCGGTGCAGGCCGGACAGCTGGACGAAGAGCAGCTCCGCCGGGAGCAGAAGCTCCTGCTGGACTACGCCCGGATGGCCGTCACCGAGGAGAACGTGGACATCCTCGCCCGGCAGGCGCTGTCCGCACGGCCTTCTGTCTCGGCGTCCACCCTCGCCGACGAATACCCGAACGACTTCGCACGCATCATCGGACTGCACACCTACTCCCAGTCGCCGCGCCGCTGTTATGACATCCAGCTCACCGGCGAGTGGGCCACGCGGGGCGGCTTCCGGTTTGAAGAATTTACTCTGACACCCCGCAAGGAGGACGCCGAAGATGACCGAAACGAATAAAATGCTGGAAGAGTGCGCAAATTATCTGCTCAATCACTGCTTTGTGCTGGGCGGCGTGGAGGACCAGCGCGCCAAATATCTTTATGTTCAGGACCACCTCAACGAAGTGCGGGCCGTGTTTGCGCCGCTGGGCTACTCGGTGGTGCTCTACCCCGCCCCGCTGCAGGCGGCGGCCCTCGTCAACGAGCATGAGGGCAGTCAGGCTCGGCTTCTGAAGTACGAGAGCATCCTGCTCTTAGTCCTGCGCCTGCTCTACCTCCAAAAGCGGGAGAGCCTCTCGGCCAGCGCCGACCAGGTTCTGGTGACGGTGGAAGAGGTACAGGCCGAACTCCAAAAGATGAACCTGCCTCGCCGCCTCGACCAGCCCACGCTGGAAAAGCTGCTGCGCACCCTGCGCCGGTACAATCTGGCCCGGCCGGTGGGGCGGCTTTCCGGGCTGGATGGCCGTATCGAAGTATTCCCCACTGTATTGCTTGCTCTGCCGGATTCCGACCTTGCGGACGCTGCCGCCGAGGTGACCCGCACCCGCAGTGAGCTTTCGCTTTATGAGCGGCCGGAGGACGGCACCGCTGCCGTGGAGGTGGAAGAATGATAGAACTGAAACGCCTGAAGCTCATCAACTGGCACAACTTTGAGAATGTCACCTTCGACTGCGCCCGGCTGACCTACATGATCGGCGTCAACGCCGTGGGCAAGACCACCATCCTCGACGCCATCCGCTACTGCCTGACCACCAACCGCAACTTCAACGCTCTCGGCAACAAAAAGAGCGGCCGCACCCTGCAAGGCTCTGTCCACGCCAAGCAGCGCGGCGAGAACGCCTACCGCCGCCCGGGCCGCACCGTGGCCTACATCGGCGCGGAGTTCTGGGACAGCGTCAAGCGCACCCACTTCGTCATCGCCGTCCGGGTCGAGTCGGAAGGCCCCATGCAGGAGCTCCATCCCGGCGACCAGACCTGGTACATCTCCGAGGACGGCTGCACCCTCGAGCAGCTGCCCTTCATCGACCCCCGCACCGGCGCGCCCAGCTCGAAAGAGAACTTCAAGCCCGCTGTGGGCCGTCTCTCCTACACCCGCAGCCCCGGCGAAGCCCGCGACCGCATCTGCCGGGCGCTGGGCATCGGCCGCGCCGCAAGCCCGCTGGGTAAGAAGTTCAACGAAGTTTTCCAGATGGGTACCAGTATGGACGAGATCCCCAACTTCCGGGAGTTTTTATATCAGTACATCCTGCCTCAGCCCGAGCTTGATTTGGAAGCTTTGCAGGGCGACCGGGTGGAGCTGGAAAACCTCCACGCCGTGCTGGCCGAAGCCCAGACCCGCGCCGCCGCGCTGGAACAAATCGTGGACTATGGCCGCGAAGCTTCCCAGAAGGAAACGGAAGCCCTCGTCAACCGAGGCACTGCCCTGCTGGCCCGTGCTGAGGAAGCCGCCGCCGGGACGAACACCTGGCAGGAGCATCTTGCCGCCGGAAAGCGCCAGCACGAAGAGCTGACAGCCCGCTACGCCGCCGCAAAAGACACCGAAGCCGAGGCCCGCCGGGCTTATCTTTCGGCCCACAGTGCCGCCGCCAGCGGCGAGGGCCGGGCGCTGGACGCCCTGAGCGAAGAGCTGGCCCGCAAAAAGACCGCGCTGGACAAGGCCGACCGGGACGCTTCCAAAAGCGAAACCGCCGCAGGCAAAGTGCAGAGCCTCTTGCAGAGCTTGCAGCGCAGCGGCTTTGCCGTCGAAAAATCGCTCTGGCCTGCCTCACTGACGGCGGAGACTCTGCCTCAGCTCCAAAGCGCCCTCGCCGGGCTGGAAAAGCCGCTGGAAGAGCAGTATTTCGCCGCACGGCAGAGCGCCGACGCCCTCACCGCTGAGGTACAGGAAAAGCAGGCGGAGCTGGCCTCCGTCTCGGGAGGCCGGTGGGTCTACCCCCACGGTGACGCCGCCACCAGAGTGCGGGACGCCGTGAACGCTGAGCTCAAGAGCCGCGGCATGACGCCGGACGCCAAAATCTTCTGCGAACTTCTAAGCGTCGAGGACGAGAGCTGGCAGGACTGCGTGGAAGCCTGCCTCGGCGACCGCCGGTTCGACATCCTTGTGCCGCCCGCCCATTACGAGGCCGCCAAGAGCGCCTTTGTGGCCCTGCGGGACAAGGTCGGCCCCATCAGCCTGCTGGACACCCCCAGCATCCGCACGGCCAACCGCAAGGCCGACGCCGCCCCTGCCGACAGCCTCGCCGCGCAGGTCCGAAGCGAAAACCCGCTGGCCGCACAGTATGCCGACACCATCCTGCGGCGCATCGTCTGCTGTAACACCCCCGACACACTGGAAAACTATCCCGACAGCGCTACCCGCGACCTGCTGCGCCACCACCCCTTCCGCCTCGAGCGTCTCCGCACACCCCAGCGGTATATCGGCCTTGACGCCCGCCGCGCCCGGGCCGAAGCGCTGACGAAAGCTCTGGATGAGCTGACCGCCCGCAGCAAGGAAGCGGCGCAGTCTGCCGCCGCCCTCAAAGCCGCACGGGACAGCTATCAGGATGTGCTGCACAGCAGCGTCATGGATGAGCTGGCCGCGCTGTGGGACGCCCGCGCCGCGCTGGAAGCGGCCCGCGCCGACTGCACCGCACAGGAGCAGAAGCTGGCCGAGTGCCGCGAGAACCCGATGCTGCAGCAGCTTTACAAAGAGGATGAGGCCCGCGAGGCCGCGTGGGACGCCGCCCGCGCCGCTGTGGAGACAGCCGGCGGCGACATCCGTGTCTGCGAAAAGCAGCTGGCCTCCTGCGAGGCTGAGCAGACCAAGGCAGAAGAGACCGCCAGGCAGGCAAAGGACGCCGCCGACCGGTTCTTCGGGCAGCACCCGCTTTTGGAGCCGCTGGCACGGGAGCGCTTCGCGGCCCTGAGCAAGGACAAAGGCCCGCGCTATGCGGCCCAGTCCGCCGAAAAGGCACAGGCCCGGCTGGACGACGCACTGGCCGTCTACCTCACCGGAACCCTCGAGCCTTCCCAGAAAGAGTACAACACCCGCTACGTCTGCGATCATCCGCTGGGCCTTACGGGCATCGAGCAGTACCGCGCCCAGTACGAGAGCCTCGTGCGCATTGATCTGGAGCGGTACGCCGCCCGCCTCGAGCAGGCACAACGCGACTGCAAGGACCGCTTCCGCAAGGACATCCTCTTCCGGATGAAGGATGACATCTTCAACGCACGGCGGCAGTTCCGGGAGCTGAACAAGGTAATGGAACAGCTGACCTACGGCGAAGAGGTCTACCGCTTTGAGCTGGAGCCCAGCCGCGACCCGCAGCTGGCGGCGTTCTATCAGGTCATCGTGGACAAGGGCAACCAGCAGATGACCGAAGGTGACTCTCTGGATAACCTTGCCGCCACCGCCGACCCGGCTTATGAGCGTCAGGTGGACGAGCTGATGGAAAAGATCATGGCCGATGTGGACGAGAACACCCGCGCCCGGCAGGAGGGCCGCCGCCCCGAGAATGTCACCCTTTCGGATTATGTAGACTACCGCACCTACCTCGACTACGACATCAAAGTGACCAACACCGTCTCCGGCCAGCAGGCTTTCCTTTCCCGCGTCAGCCGCGATTCCTCCGGCGGCGAGAATCAGGCCCCCTTCTATGTAGCTATCTGCGCGTCGCTGCTCCAGATCTACCAGAAGAGCGAGAACAGCATCCGTCTGGTGCTGCTGGACGAGGCCTTCAGCAAGATGACCAGCGACCGCATCCGCCCCATGATGGAGCTGTTCCGCCGGATGCAGCTGCAGGTCCTGCTCATCTCCACCGTCGAGAAGAGCACCGCCATCCAGCCCTACTGTGACATCACCTATTCCATCGTGCGCCACGGCGACGTGAACGCCATTGCGCCCTTTTACCGTCTGAATGCATCGGAGGAAATTGGATCTTGAACGAACATCTTGTAAAATTCTGGCTCTTTGCCACCCACTGGACCGAGCTGGACACCTTTGACACCGAAGAAGAGCTGAACGACGAGATCGAACTGCTCCACCGCCAGAACCTGCCCACCAAGGTGCGTCAACGCACCAAAAAGGACGGCGGCGAGGAGCTGGTGCTCTACGTCAAGCAGGCAGACCGGGATTATGCCCGCTACTGCACCGGCTGGCGGCCCGGGATGTAACAAGGAGTATCCATGTCAAAGCAGAAAATACAGTTATCCGACCACTTTGATTACAGCCGCCTTTTGCGGTTCGTGCTGCCCTGCGTCGGCACCATGCTGTTCACCTCCATCTACGGCATCGTGGACGGCCTGTGCGTTTCCAACTTTGTGGGCAAAACGGCCTTTGCGGCGGTCAACCTGATCATGCCGCTGCCCCAGCTGCTGGCCACCATCGGCTTCATGCTGGGCACCGGCGGCAGCGCCATCGTGGGC
>OHVN01000550.1_pt1 | contig 12076 bp, 13 predicted proteins | sample 1579481 | NCBI WGS metagenome assembly OHVN01 (sample SAMEA3882532, study PRJEB24775) | human gut metagenome | biome: human-associated habitat; feature: intestine environment; material: feces | place: Netherlands | collected 2009/2010 | reverse complement strand
GGAGTTTAACACCGCATTACTTCACAAGGGTTTTAACGGTGAAAAGTTTTTTGGCTCAACCTTAACTCCCATTTATCAGGTCAGTGCATTTTCGCACAGCTCTGCCGAACAGCTTGAAAAGGTGTTCAACAACAGAGCTCCCGGCTACGCCTACTCTCGAATAGGCAATCCCACGGTAACATCTTTTGAGAACAGAATTGCTTCCATTGAAGACGGTGTCGGTGCGGTTGCGTGTTCGTCAGGTATGGCAGCCGTTACGATGGCACTCCTGAACATTCTTGAATCAGGTGACGAGGTAATAGCAAGCGCAGGTCTTTTTGGCGGAACAATTGATTTGTTTGGAGATCTTGAGCCTTTCGGAATTGTTACACGATATGTCAACAAGGTGACAGCCGAGGAGATTGAACCGCTCATAAACAAAAAAACAAAAGCAGTCTTTGCCGAGCTTATCGGCAATCCCGGACTTGAAATTGCCGATCTTGACGCTGTATCAGAGCTTGTTCATTCACACGGTGTTCCGCTCATTATCGACAGCACAACGGCAACTCCGTATCTTATTCAGCCGTTTGAACACGGTGCCGATATCGTTGTTCATTCCTCGTCAAAGTACATTAACGGCGGCGGAAATTCAATCAGCGGAATAATCGTTGACAGCGGCAATTTTGAATGGAATACGGAAAGATACAAAGGTATTGCAGAGTACAAAAAATTCGGTCGGCTTGCGTATGTTGCAAAGCTGAGAAACGGTATCTGGCGAAACATAGGCTGTTGCCTTGCACCGTTTAATGCTTTTATGAACTCTGTCGGACTTGAAACACTCGGACTTCGTATGGAGCGTCTTTGTTACAACGCTCTTGAGCTTGCAAAGTTCTTTGAAACACAGGACGGAATCGAAGTCAACTATCCGGCTCTTGAAGCTTCTCCATATTACAGCCTTTGTCAAAAGCTGTTGAAGGGAAAAGGCGGTGCAATCCTCACAATCAGGGCAGGAAGTAAAGAAAGAGCGTTTAAGCTTATCAACAATTTGAAGTATGCAACAAATGCAACAAATATAGGCGACACAAGAACACTTGTAATTCATCCGTCAAGCACAATTTACGTTCACGGAACAGAAGAACAAAAAAGAAACGCAGGCGTGTTTGATGATACAATAAGAATCAGCGTCGGCATTGAAGATATTGAGGATTTAAAGTCTGACTTCAAACAGGCTATAGACAGTATAAATGTGAATGAATCGGAGGAGTAAGAGAAATGGCAGTTGATTATGCTACGCTTAAAAAGGGCGGCTTTATGCGCCAAAAACAGAAAAATAATTTTTCGCTCAGGCTCAGAGTTGTAGGCGGCAACCTCACAGCTAAACAGCTTGCGAAAATTGCCGAGGTTTCGGAAAACTACGGTGACGGTTATGTTCACCTCACATCAAGACAAAGTGTTGAAATTCCTTTTGTAAAGCTTGATGATGTTGAGGCAGTTAAGGACGCACTTGCCGAGGGCGATGTTGAGCCGGGCGTTTGCGGTCCGAGAGTAAGAACAATTACAGCCTGTCAGGGTGAGGCAATCTGTCCCAGCGGTTGTATTGATACATACGCTCTTGCAAAGGAGCTTGACGACAGATATTTTGCAAAGGAACTTCCGCACAAGTTCAAGTTCGGCATAACAGGCTGTCAGAACAACTGCCTTAAAGCTGAGGAAAACGATGTCGGTATCAAGGGCGGAATCAAGGTTTCATGGAAAGAGGACGCTTGTATCGGCTGCGGAGTCTGCGTAAAGGCCTGCCGTCAGGGTGCAATCACTCTTGAGGACGGGAAAATTTCCGTTGATAATTCAAAGTGTAACTACTGCGGCAGATGCTTCAAGGCTTGCCCGACAGATGCGTGGGACACAATTCACGGCTACATTGTTTCATTCGGCGGACTTTTCGGCAACTCAATCAACAAGGGCGAAACAATTATTCCGTTTATCGAAAATAAAGAAAAACTTATGGAAATCTGTGATGCCGCTCTTAACTTCTTTGCAGAAAACGCAAAGCCGAGCGAACGCTTTAAGTTTACAATCGACAGAGTGGGCAGAGAAAAATTTGAACAGAGAATTTTGGAGGTTTACAATGGCTGATTTTGTAATTGACGATACAGTAGATATTACCGATGTGGTATGCCCGACAACTTTTGTAAAGGCAAAGGTTGCCCTTGAAGAACTTGACGAAGGTCAGATACTTTCAATCAAAATGAATGACGGCGAGCCTGTTCAGAATATTCCGAGAAGTATCAAGGAAGAGGGACACAAAATTCTCAAGCTCATTGACAACGAGGACGGCACATATGACCTGATTGTTGAAAAGGTTGGTGATTAAATGCCGCAGAGAGTAAGCAAAGACAATTTTCAGAGCGAAGTTCTTTCAGCCGATACACTCGTGCTTGCGGATTTTTATTCCGACAGCTGTATCCCTTGCAAAAGACTTTCACCCGTACTCTTTGAGCTTGAAAAAGAGTATGAGGGCAAGCTGAAAATTGCAAAGATAAATGTTAATTTTGATTCCGAGCTTGCGTCGGAATATGAAGTACAGGCGGCACCCACACTCGTTTTTTTCAAAAACGGTGAAGAGAAAGAAAGACTCAGAGGTGCGGTCAAAAAATCAGAAATAATCGAAGTGACAGAAAAACTTATTAAGGAGTAATCGTTATGACAATCACAGTTGCAGGAAACAAAAAGGAAGTTGCAGATAATCTTACGGTAGCACAGCTCATTATTGACGAGAATGTTGAAACACCCGAGTATGTAACCGTTACAATCAATGACGAATTTGTTAAAGGACGGCGATGTTGTAGAGTTCCTTTACTTTATGGGAGGCGGTCAGTAATGGCATTTTCAAACGAACAGCTTGAAAGATATTCAAGACACATTATTCTTAAAGAGGTCGGCGCAAAGGGACAGAAAAAGCTCCTTAACGCAAAGGTTCTCATTATCGGTGCAGGCGGACTCGGTGCTCCTGCCGCAATGTATCTTGCCGCCGCAGGTGTAGGTACAATAGGAATTGCAGATGCAGACGAGGTTGACCTCTCAAATCTTCAAAGACAGATTATCCACTCAACACAGGATATCGGCAAGCCTAAGGTTGAGTCGGCAAAGGAAACAATGGAGGCTATCAACCCCGATGTTACCGTAAAGACATACCACACATTTGTTACAAGCGAAAACATTCTTGACCTTGTAAAGGAGTATGACTTCATCATTGACGGTACTGATAACTTTCCGGCAAAGTTCCTTATCAACGATGCCTGTGTAATGGCTAAAAAGCCTTTCTCACACGCCGGAATCATCAGATTTAAAGGTCAGCTTATGACCTATGTGCCGGGTGAAGGCCCTTGTTACCGTTGTGTATTCAAGAACCCTCCGCCAAAGGATGCAGTTCCAACCTGTAAGCAGGCAGGCGTTATCGGTGCAATGGGCGGTGTAATCGGCAGCCTACAGGCAATGGAAGCAATCAAGTACATCATCGGTCAGGGCGAGTTGCTCACGGGCTATCTTCTTACATATGATGCACTCAAAATGGAATTTCGCAAGGTAAAACTTCCGAGTGACACACACAATTGCGCAGTCTGCGGTGACCATCCGACAATCACAGAGCTTATAGACTACGAACAGGCAGAATGTGACGGTGTTCATTTATGATAAAACTTACAAAAAGCGACTTTGAAAAAATACTTGCTCACGCTGTAAAGGAGCTTCCCGATGAGGCTTGCGGTCTTATTGCAGGAACGGTTGAGGGCGGCGACAAGGAGATTAAAAAGGTTTATCTCCTTACAAATATCGACCACTCAAACGAACATTTTTCGCTTGATCCAAAGGAACAGCTTGAGGCAATCAAGGATATGAGAAAGAACGGATTTGTTCCTCTCGGCAACTGGCATTCACATCCCGAATCGCCGTCAAGACCGTCTGAAGAGGACAAAAGACTTGCCTTTGACAGCAAGGCAAGCTATATGATTCTTTCGCTTATGGACAGAGAAAACCCCGTTCTCAATTCATTCAAAATTACGGGAGATACAGCAGAAAAGGAAGAGCTTGTTATAAAGTAAAGGAGGAAGATTATGTACGACATCGTGATTATCGGCAGCGGTCCCGCAGGACTTTCAGCCGCAATTTATGCACAGCGTGAAAACCTTAAAGCGGTTGTGGTTGAAAAAGAATTTATGGGTACGGGACAGATTGCCGAGAGCGAGAGAGTAGATAATTACCCCGGGCTTTACGGTGAAACAGGCTTTGACCTCGGAGAAAAGTTCAGAACTCACGCCGAAAAACTCGGTGCTGAATTTGTTGAGGGAGAGGTTACCGAGGTTGAAAGAGTTAACGGTAACTTCTCCGTAAACATTGACGGCGGTGAAAGTCTTGAAACAAAAACCGTAATCTATGCGGCAGGAACACAGCGCAGAAAGCTTGGTGTAAAAGGCGAAAAGGAATTTTCGGGTAACGGAGTTTCTTATTGTGCGGTGTGTGATGCGGCTTTCTATAAGGATAAAATTACCGTGGTAACAGGCGGCGGTGACACTGCTTTGGGTGACGCACTTCTGCTTTCAAGATTCTGCAAAAAGGTTTATCTCGTTCACAGAAGGGATTCCTTCAGGGCAGGCAGAGTCTTGCAGAACAGGGTGTTTGCCACGGAAAATATTGAAGCTCTTACAAATGCAACGGTATCTGAAATTAACGGAGATACAAAGGTGACTTCGGTCACACTTTTACAAAACGGAGAAGAAAAACAGCTTGATTGCAACGGTGTTTTCGTTGCAGTCGGAAGTGTTCCCGATACAAAACCTCTTGCAAATCTTGTCAAAACCGACAAGGACGGTTACATTATTGCCGATGAAAGCGGAAAAACCTTTGCAGACGGTATTTTTGCAGGCGGTGACATCAGAGCAAAAGCACTTCGTCAGGTCGTTACAGCCGTGTCGGACGGTGCAAACTGTGTGATTTCGGCAGAAAAATATCTTGACGAAAAACAATAACGGCAAGGGAGTGAAATCCTATGAAAACAGAAAAAATAAGCACCGATGTCCTCATTATAGGCGGCGGAACGGCAGGCTGTTATGCGGCTCTGACCATTTCCGAAAATTCGGACAAAAAGGTTCTTATCTGTGAAAAAGCACACATCAAAAGAAGCGGTTGTCTTGCCGCAGGTGTAAACGCTCTTAATGCATACATTGTTGAGGGCAGAAAACCGCAGGACTATGTTGACTACGCTAAAAAGGACGCCGACGGGATTGTCAGAGAGGATTTGCTCCTTACCATGTCCGAAAAGCTCAACGAAGTAACCGACAGGCTTGAAAAACTCGGTCTTGTAATTTTAAAGGACGAGAACGGAAAGTATGTTACACGAGGCAACCGAAACCTTAAAATCAACGGTGAAAACATAAAGCCGATTCTTGCGGACGCAGTCGAAAAGGCAAAGAATGTAACGGTTCTCAACCGTGTTAATATTTTTGATTACTCGGTAAAGGACAACAAAATCAACGGTGCATTCGGATTCGGCATTGAAAGCGGAATTTTCTACACAATCGAAGCAAAGGCTGTCATAATTGCCACAGGCGGTGCGGCAGGACTTTACAAGCCGAACAACCCCGGATTTTCCCGCCACAAGATGTGGTATCCGCCCTTTAATACAGGTGCAGGCTACGCAATGGGAATCAGAGCCGGTGCAGAGATGACAACCTTTGAAATGCGTTTTATCGCACTCAGATGCAAGGACACAATCGCTCCCACGGGAACACTTGCACAGGGTGTAGGTGCAAAGCAGATTAATTCACTCGGCGAGGTTTATGAAACAAAGTACGGACTTACAACTTCCGAAAGAGTTTACGGTACGGTAAATGAAAATCAGGAGGGCAGAGGCCCCTGCTACCTCAGAACAGAGGGAATCACAGCCGAGCAGGATGAATCACTTTTAAAAGCCTATCTCAATATGGCGCCTTCGCAGACAATCAAGTGGATTGAAAGCGGAAGAAATCCTTCACGGCAGAATGTTGAAATTGAGGGAACAGAGCCGTATATCGTAGGCGGTCACACGGCAAGCGGTTACTGGGTTGACACAGACCGTGCAACCACAATTGAAGGACTTTTTGCAGGCGGTGATGTTGCAGGCGGTTGTCCGCAAAAGTATGTTACGGGCGCTCTTGCAGAGGGTGAAATTGCAGGACTTTCGGCAGTTAAGTATGTTGACAGCAAAGAAAGCTTTGAGAAAATCAGCGATGAAGATACAAATTATCACCTCAGGGAAACCGAGAAATATCTCACAGACCGCCATTCACTCTACACCACGGAACAGCTTGAAGAGGCAATGCAGACGGTTATGGACAGCTACGCAGGCGGTATAAAAACAAACTACCGTTTCAACGAAAAACAGCTTGACATTGCCGACTGCAAAATCAGACAGCTTGAAACGCTCACAGATGACCTCTACGCAGAAGATTTTCAGGAGCTTATGTATATCTGCGAGCTTAAAGAAAGGCTTACGGTCTGCAAAAGCGTAATTGCTCACCTCAGAGCGAGAAAGGAAACACGCTGGCACAGCTTTGCCGAAAATCTTGACTATCCCGAAAAGGACGACAAAAACTTTAACAAGTATGTTAATTCCCGTCTTGAAAACGGTGAGATAAAAATTATTATTCGTGACCTTGTAACGGGAGGTGAAAAGTATGAGCATAGTAATTGACAAGTCCAAGTGCATAGGCTGCAAAAGGTGTCGCAATGTCTGCCCCGGAAGTCTTATCAAGACCGACGAAAACGGCAAAGCGTACATCAAATATCCCAAGGATTGCTGGGGCTGCACCTCCTGCATAAAAGAATGTCCCGCATATGCAATCAGCTTTTTCCTCGGTTCTGATATTGGCGGTATGGGTAGTAAGGTTCACACCGAAAAGAACGGAGATATCCTCTCGTGGTTAATTGAAAAACCGCATGGCGAGGTCATTAAGATTGATATAAATCAAAAAGAATCAAACAAATACTAAGGAAACACTTTGTAAGTATTTCCGTGAAAAGGAGATAAGGTATGAGTCAGCTTTCACATTTAGATGAGCTTGAAGCAGAAGCTATATACATAATCAGAGAAGTTGCGGCAGAGTGCGAAAAGCCTGTTATGCTCTACTCAATAGGCAAGGACAGCTCGGTTATGCTCCACCTTGCAATGAAGGCGTTTTATCCCGAAAAACCGCCGTTCCCGTTCCTCCACATTGACACAACATGGAAGTTCAGGGATATGATAAAATTCCGTGATGACACAGCAAAAAAGCTCGGAATTGAAATGCTCGTTTACACCAATGAAGAAGGTGTTAAAAAAGGCATCAACCCGTTTGATCACGGTGCGGCTTACACAGATATTATGAAAACACAGGCTCTCAAACAGGCTCTCAACAAATACGGCTTTACTGCGGCATTCGGCGGTGGCAGACGAGATGAGGAAAAGTCAAGAGCCAAGGAAAGAATTTTCTCTTTCAGAAATAAAGCACAGGCATGGGATCCTAAGAACCAGCGCCCCGAGATGTGGAAGCTTTACAACACAAAAATCAATAAGGGCGAAAGCATTCGTGTGTTCCCGATTTCCAACTGGACTGAAAAGGACATATGGCAGTACATTCAGAGAGAAAAAATTGACATAGTTCCGCTTTACTTTGCGGCAAAAAGACCTGTTGTTTACCGTGACGGCAACATTATTATGGTTGATGACGATCGTTTTCCGCTCAAAGAGGGCGAAGTACCCGAATTGAAATCGGTTCGTTTCAGAACACTCGGCTGTTATCCTCTTACAGGCGGCATAGAGTCAACTGCAACAACTCTTGATGAAATTATTGACGAAACCCTCAGCTCCGTTTCTTCGGAGCGTACCTCCAGAGTAATTGACAACGAGGCACAGGGCAGTATGGAACGCAGAAAAAGGGAGGGTTACTTCTGATGAAAGGTTTACTTAAATTTATTACCTGCGGCAGTGTTGATGACGGTAAATCAACACTCATAGGTCACATACTTTATGACGCAAAGCTTATTTATGCCGATCAGGAAAAGGCTCTTGAGCTTGACAGTAAGGTCGGCAGTCGCAGCGGTGACATCGACTATTCGCTTTTGCTTGATGGTCTTATGGCTGAGCGTGAGCAGGGCATCACAATTGATGTTGCTTATCGCTACTTCACAACCGACAACCGCAGTTTTATCGTTGCTGACACACCAGGTCACGAGGAATATACAAGAAACATGGCTGTAGGCGCATCTTTTGCAGACCTCGCAGTTATTCTCATTGACGCATCACAGGGCGTTCTTGTTCAGACAAGACGGCACGCAAGAATCTGTAAGCTTATGGGTATAAGACATTTTGTCTTTGCCGTTAATAAGATGGATTTGGTAAAGTACAGCAAGTCACGCTTTGACGAAATCGTAAAGCAGATTGAAGAACTAAAAAACGAGCTTTTACTTGACGATATCTACATCATTCCGCTTTCCGCAACAGAGGGCGACAATGTTACCGTAAAGTCCGAAAACATTCCGTGGTACAACGGTGTTCCGCTCCTTCAGTATCTCGAAACTGTTGATGTTGATTCCTCGGAGGAGGAAGAAGGATTCTACCTTCCTGTTCAGCGAGTTTGCCGTCCCGACCACACATTCAGAGGCTTTCAGGGACAGATTGAGTCGGGCAGTATCAGCGTAGGCGATGAAATCGCAACACTCCCGAGCAATGAAAAGGCTCATATAAAGCAGATCCTTATGACAGATAAGGATGTTAAAACTGCTTTCAAGGGACAGCCCGTTACAATCACACTTGACAAGGAAGTTGATGTATCCCGTGGTTGTGTAATTACAAAGGACACAAATCTTGCGTCTTATCAGGAGCTTACAGCGTCAATTCTCTGGATGGATGACGAACAGCTTACAGCCGGCAAGGATTACCTTGTAAAGCTCGGCACAAAGACTATTTCGGGTATCGTTTCAGAAATCAAGTACGCTGTTGATGTGAACACAGGCGAGCATATTCCTGCCGATTCACTCACAAAGAACGGAATCGCAGTCTGCACAATTCTGCTTGCGGAGCCGATTGCGGTTGACCTTTTCTCAAAGCATAAAACACTCGGTGAGCTTATTTTGATTGACCGTGTGTCAAATATGACATCAGCCTGCGGTGTTGTTGATTCGGTTGAAGAAAAAGCCGATGATGCAAAAAAGGCGTCATTCGTACTCGGCTCACTTGAGGCAAGAGGTGACATTTTTGAAGAGTTTTTCTATGACACTTCAAGCCTTAATGTTCTCAAATATCAGCCTGTTAAGGAAACCTATACAAAGGGGGACACAATCCCTGTTGAGGGCGAAAGCTATAAGTATCCCGACAGCTTTGATATTATAGTTCTTCGTGACAGCGTTGCCGTAAAGGTTCGTGACCGCAAGATTACCGATATCGTTCTGACATCGGAGTACAGCTACGGCGGTGTTCCTGTTGTAAACGGCAGAGGCTTTGAGGTTCTCGCCGACAGCAACGAAAAAATTCAGCAGTTCCTTTCCGAGTACTCAAAACTTGACAATATCAACGATGCAGACTTTTTTGCAAAGTGGGTTAAGTTTGATACATACAGAAAAATTGCAATTCAAAACAGATAACAAGTTTATTCATTTTAACTCATTCGCAGAGGGCATTGTCATTTGGCAATGTCCTTTGTGATTTTATGACTTTTTTGCCGAAAAACTGACCTTGCTGCCAAATTGTTGCATTTATAATTTTTATTCTGTATAGTGTACTTACACAAATAAAATTTAAAGGAGTGCTTACAAATGAGCAAAACAGCGGCAGTATTAATCACATTTTTCCTCGGTGAACTCGGTGTTCACAGATTTATGACAGGCAAAATCGGAACAGGTATCATCTGGCTTTTGACCTGCGGTGTATTCGGAATCGGTTGGCTTGTTGACTTTATTATGGTTCTCACAGGCAAGTTTACGGACAAGGACGGCAATGTTTGGGGTAATAACTGATTGAGAGGTATTCACTGTGGCATTTGGTGTAAAAGTAAAAAATATTAAAACAAAGAATACTTATTCGATTGAAAGCCTGTATGAGGCAATTAAGGATAAGAATTTTTCGGCAGGAGTTCCCTCGCTTACAAAGCATGGAATGGCTACCGTAATAACATTTCCCGCACTTGACAGTCAAAATCAGGTGTGGATTATGAAAAGTGGTTTCGGCAAGGAAACACAGAAATTCTCAATTCAAAAGTCCACTCAGGCGGGTATGGACAATGTAGCTAAAAATGCGGCATTGGATTCAATCACAGGCGGGCTTTTCAGCGTTGGCGGAATGATCGGCGAAAACACAAAAAAGTGTGAAAAGCTCGTTGACGCAACCGCAAAAGAGCTTTCGGAAATGAATCTGTAAAATAAATTCTGCAATAAAAAATCAGCCTTCTCAAAAAGAAAAGACTGATATAGCAAAAATGTTTGTTCCAAAAAAGAACTGATTAAATTTATTGACTGCCCATCCGGCGGTTGTTGCAAGCCTGTTTTTTGACAGGCTTGTTTCAATTTTACCGTCTTTGCCGCCGTTTTTTCGGCTGGATTATTCAAAGCTTTATGCGCGCACGCAAGTCCGTGGTGCAGAACATTGTTCTGTGCCTTTTTTATTTCGCCTTTTGATTGGGGCTGACTGATGTTACCGTTTTGCGGGCGTTGATTTTATTGCCGACAAATTCGAAGAGTTTAAGTCTTAAAAGCTCGATTATGCTGCAACCTGCGAATATTAAAATGACTGTTATAATTACAATCGGAATATAAATCAGGGTGTCATAGAGGTGCTTATTGCTGAAGTTTGCAACATGCCACAGACAATCACGAACATACGGATTTTCGTGGATAGAGTATACACCGAGTGTTGTGCCGGCTACTGTATTGACAAATTTTGAGCTGAAATTGAAATCCCTGAAAAAGAGAATCAGCATTGCCGATTCGGCGAGGACAAGCGGGTTGTTGAACATACCGAATGCCAGCACAAAGTACGACACACAAAGAGCGGCGAAAATGCCGAGATATTTGAAATTAAGTTTTCTTTTCTCAAGCGGTTGTTGCTTTACAAACAACCTCAGATAACCGCCGATTATGTACATCAAAAGGAATCCGCCAAGACTCTTGCCCATATAAGGATCAAGTACTTTGTTGACGCTGATAACGTTACTTACTCCGTCAATTTCCGCAAGCGTTGACCATAGGCTTACTACCACAAAAACAATTCCCATAAAGTAGAGGTAATGTTTTTTTGAGAGTGACGCAAGCATTTTGTTGAGGAACGGGCTGAGCAGAAGAATAATCAAATAATTGCTCAGAAAATACCAAGTCCGTGACATTAGCGGAGTGAACGCACTTATAACGGAATTTATATTTATGAGTGACGGATCGCTTATGAAGAAAATTATCGAAAGCACAATCGAGTAAAAAATCATTGCACCGTAGATTTTTCCGCTGCGCCGTATGGTCTTTTTTATATCAAACTGCGATGTTATCATAAAATATCCGCTTATCATAATAAACACATCAACAGGCGCTCTGCAGAACGACCATATAAATGTTACCAATGTACCGTCAATATCGCCTGCAGCCTTTGAAGCATTATGAAGTAATCCGTACTGATAAGCGTGCAGAAAAATTATCTGTATCATCACAATAATTCTCAGCAATTCAATGCCGGACTGTCGTCTGGTCTTGCTCATTTTTTAAACCTCCGTAAAAGGAAATCCTGAAATACAGGGCATTTTGACCTGTCGGTTTCTGACCGGATTTTGCCTTTTATAACAATTTTTGCTAAATACGCAATGTTAATCCAAGTATCAATTATATCACAATTTGATTACGGTAACAATTTATGCAGTGTAGTATTTCAAAAGAAAAACGAGTCTTTTTTAAACAATATATACAAAATTTGTACATATGTTCAAAAAATGAAAAAGATATATCGTATTTGACGAATAAGAGCAAAACAAAGCGGCCAACTCAAAAGCCGACCGCTTAAATATTATTTTAATTTGTCTTTATTAACCTGTTGCTGATACTTGATGATTTC
>OHVN01000549.1_pt1 | contig 12086 bp, 10 predicted proteins | sample 1579481 | NCBI WGS metagenome assembly OHVN01 (sample SAMEA3882532, study PRJEB24775) | human gut metagenome | biome: human-associated habitat; feature: intestine environment; material: feces | place: Netherlands | collected 2009/2010 | reverse complement strand
CCCGCGGGCGGGTGCGAGCCTCCGTCCCTACAGAGTGGCGTTCAAGGCGAATTACATCACCGCGGCGGGCTCCTTATGTCCCTCGGCGGGCTTGTCGTTGGCGATGAGAGAGGTTGCCTGCGGCACACCGCGGACAGCGCGGGCGGGGGTGCGGCCCGGGCGCACAAGGGCGTGCTTCAGCACCTCGGACAGAGTGCCCACGGGGATGAAGCGCACCTTCTCCTTGACCTCGGCGTCCACCTCATACAGGTCGCTGGCGTTGTCCCTGGGGATGAGCACCGTCGAGATGCCCTCGCGGAAGGCTGCCATACTCTTTTCCTTCAGACCGCCGATGGGCAGCACGTTGCCGTGCAGCGTGATTTCTCCGGTCATGGCCAGGTCGTGGTTGACCGGGATACCGGACAGCGCCGAAATCAGCGCCGTCGTCAGTGTGACACCTGCGGAGGGGCCGTCCTTCGGCACAGCGCCCTCGGGGGCATGGATGTGCAGGTCGGTGTTCTTGAACTTGTCGGGCGTGATGCCGTATTCTTCGGCGTGGACCTTGGCGTAGGTCACGGCGAGCTGGGCGCTCTCCTTCATGACATCACCGAGGCTGCCGGTGATCTCGATTTTGCCGGTGCCGTTCGGGATGACGGCGACCTCAACAGGCAGCATCTCGCCGCCGACACTCGTCCACGCCAGACCGTTGGCAATGCCCACGGCGTCCTTGCGGGAGATAAACGTCGGCTTGACCTTCTCGGGGCCGAGCAGCTCCTTGACCATCGCTGCGGAAACGCTGATCTTCTCGGCCTCCCCTGCCGCGATCTTCTGCGCGCATTTGCGCAGCACCGACGTGATGGTGCGTTCCAGATTGCGCACGCCGGCCTCGCGGGTGTAGCCGTCGATGATGGCATACAGTGCGCTGCCCGTCAGGGTCACGCGCCCCTCCAGGCCGTTGTTTTTCAGCTGCTTGGGCAGCAGATGGCGCTTGGCGATGTTGAATTTTTCGGTGCGGGTGTAGCTGGGCAGCTCGATGACATCCATGCGGTCATAGAGCGGGCCGGGGATCGTGGAGGCATCGTTCGCCGTCGTGATAAAGAGCACCTCACTCAAATCAAACGGAATATCGAGGTAGTTATCCTTAAAGGTGCGGTTCTGCTCGGGGTCCAGCACCTCGAGCAGTGCGCTGGACGGGTCTCCCTTGTAGTCGCCCGCCAGCTTGTCGATCTCGTCGAGCAGGATGACCGGGTTCGTGGACTTGGCCGTCGTGATGGCGCTGATGATGCGGCCCGGCATCGCGCCGATGTAGGTGCGGCGGTGGCCGCGGATCTCGGCTTCATCGTGGACGCCGCCCAGGCTCATGCGGGCAAATTTGCGGTCCATGCACTCGGCAATGGAGTGCGCAATGCTCGTTTTGCCGACGCCCGGAGGGCCGACAAGGCAGATGATCTGCCCCTTGACGTCCTGGTTCAGCTTGCGCACAGCCAGCAGCTCGAGAATGCGTTCCTTGACCTTCTGCAGGCCGTAGTGCTCACGGTCCAGCACCTTGCGGGCGTGGGCCTGGTCAAGGTCGTCCTCGGTGGCGGTGTGCCACGGCAGGGCCAGGCAGGCATCCAGATAGCTGCGGATAACGCCGCTCTCGGCGCTGCTGCCCTGCATACGGGCCAGACGGTCACACTCTTTCAGCAGTTTTTCGGTGGATTCTTCATCAAGGTTCAGTGCCTTGACTTTCCCGCGGTATGTATCGGCCTCGGCGCGGGTGTCCTCGGCGTCGCCGAGCTCCTCGCTGATGACATTCATCTGCTCGCGCAGGTAGTATTCGCGCTGGCCCTTGTCCATGCGGGCGTTGACCTTGTCGTCCAGGTCGCGCTCGATGTCCATGATCTGGCATTCCTGCCGCAGCAGGGTCAGCAGCTTTTCGAGGCGGCCCAGCAGGGTCGATTCGTTCAGGATAACCTGCTTGTCCTCATACTTGAACAAGAGGTTGGCGGGCATGTACTCGCTTAAATACAGCGGCGAATCGGAAGAAACGATGTTATAGACGACATCCTTGGAAATTTGCGGGCTGTAGGACAGGTACTCTTCAAAGCAGTCCTTCAGGCTGCGGACGAGAGCCTCGACCTGGTTGCGCTTGTCGGCAGGGATGCCGCGCACCGCCACGGGGCGTACCGTGGCCTGCAGATACTTTTCGCCGGCGTCCAGTTCCAGCAGACGGGCACGGGTCTTGCCCTCGACGAGGACCTTCACGAGGTCGTCGGAGACGCGCAGCACCTGCTTGATTTCGGCAATGACACCGTAGGCATACAGGTCGTGAAGGGCCGGTTCTTCCTCATCCATCTCGCGCTGGGCGACGAGAAAGACGCTGCTGTTGGCGTGCATGGCGGCCTCGATGGCGGCAATGGACTTGGTGCGGCCCACCTCAAAATGGACCACATTGTTGGGGAAAACCACCAGCCCGCGCAGGGCGATGGCCGGCAGATGCACCACATTGCGGGCGATCTTGATCTTTACTTTTTCAGACATTCTTACTCTCCCATAGCCTGCAGAACAGGCGTCTTGTTTGCGTTTGCGGCAAGCTCCGGCGGCAGCAGGATGCGCGCCGCACTGTGCGCGATCTCCGCGTGCATCCGCAGCTGGGGCGAGCACTCGCCGTCCAGCGTTGTGATGAGCGGGTTGCCGTCCAGCACCTCTATGTCAATGCTGCCTGTACGGAAAAACGTCATGTACGGAGCGAATTTTTCGGTGACGGTGTCACCCTCCGAAAGATGCTCCCCTTTTTTGTAGCTGCCCAGCAGCCCCGGCAGCTTTAAACGCGGCACGGGCCGCAGCAGCACCACATCCAGCAGACCGTCGGTCATGCTGGCGTGGGGCGCGGCGCAGTAGCCGCCGCCGTACTGCTGGCCGTTGCAGACCGCCAGCATCATGAAGGTGTCCTCCAATTGGCGGTCATCGGCGGTAATGCGCAGACGGTGCCTGAAGGTGCTGCACACGGCCTCGAGAATCGACAGCGTGTAGGCCGTTGTGCCGCCGCAGAAGGGCACGCGCCGCCATTTGGGGATGCCGTTGGCGACCTGGGCGTCGATGCCCGCGGCATAGATGTCGATGCCGCAGCCCTGGGGCGTGCGGATGACGTCCGCTGCGAACGGCTGTGCGGCCAGCTGTGCGTCAAGGTCCAGGAACTGCGCCTGCGTGCCGAAGTTGCGCACATAGTCATTGCCGCTGCCGCAGGGCACGCAGCCGATGGCGGCGTTCGGGTGGCCGACGGTCCCCTGCAATATTTCGTTCAGCGTGCCGTCACCGCCGCAGGCGTAGAGGTATACTTCTTCCCCGCCGGCGGCGTATTGGGCGGCCAGGTCGCGGGCCTGCCCGGCGCGGCGGGTCACCTCAATGGTAGGATGAAGCCCTGCGCGGCTGGCAGCGGCGTGGATCTGCGGGATGAGCGCCACGCTGGCGTCCACCTTGCCCGCTGTTGGGTTTATGATAAAAATATGCTGCATCGGTTTGTCCCTTTCAGCATCGGTTACTTGTGGTCTACAGATACTAATTATTGTAGCTTTTTTGCCGCAAAAGTGCAATACCTTGGAGGAAATTGGTTGGCGGAGAGATTGGCTTTCCCCTCGTGGGAAGCTGTCAGTGGCCCCGACCACTGACTGATGAGGGGCGGATATGTCGTTGCTGCCCGGTAAAGTGCTGCGGCGGCAAGGTCTACCCTCATCCGGCCCTGCGGGGCCACCTTCCCCCGAGGGGGAAGGCTTAGGAGTTCTCCCACACAGCCAGAATTTCGGTAACCTTTGCAAATATCGCGGCACTGGAGGTTTCGGGCTTTAAAATGCCGTCCTGCAAAACGGTAATGGTATACCGCGGGTCGTCCGCCGGGTAAAAGCCGCTGAACCAGTAGTTGAGCAGTTCCTCGCCGTTCTCGTCGTACTGGCCGGTCTGCGCCGTGCCGGTCTTGCCGCCTGCCGTGCCAGTTTTGGGCTGCGCCTCGCTGCCGATACCTTCCGACACGACGGAGGCCAGCATACTGCGCAGCACCCGTGCCGTGGCCGCATCAAAGACCGTGCGGGTGTCAGCCGCCCGGGTCTGCCCGGTGAGCGTACCGTCGGCGTCAACAATTCCCTGTACAAAGGCCGGTGTCCTGTACACGCCGCCGTTTGCGACGGTGTTCATCATGGCTGTAATTTGCAGCGGCGTCACGGTCAGCGCCCCCTGACCAAAGCTGAACGTCGCCAGCTCGCCTGGGTTTTCAAGCGCGGCGGCATCGGGCAGTGTGCCCGATGCGCCTTGCAGGCCGGGCGCAAGCTGCGTGGCCGTGCCGAAGCCGAGTGTCTCTGCCATTTTGCGGATGCGCTGTGCCCCCAGCAGGCGGCCCAGCTCGATGAAATAGGTGTTGCAGCTTTGTTCCAGCGCGCCGCGCAGGTTGACCACGCCGTGGGCGCGGCCCAGTGCACAGCGGTAGGTCTGCCCGGCAACCTCGACCTCACCCGTGCAGTCGTGGGTGTACCAGTCAAGGCCGCTCTCGTAGGCGGCTGCAGCCAGCACGACCTTGAACACCGACCCGGCACTGAATGCGCGGAGAGGCCGGTTGAGCAGCGAGGTATCGTTGGCGGCAATGCTGGCGGCGACATTCTGCGGGTCAAACGACGGCATACTGACCGAGGCAAGCACCTCGCCGGTGGCCGTGTCCATCACAACGATGCAGCCGCGCGGCAGATACAGCGTGGCCAGCCCCTCACAGGCGCGCTGCAGGTCGGCGTCCAGCGTCAGCCGCACGCCCTGCCCCGTGCCGGGTGTTTCCACCGCCACAAGCGGGCCTGTGTCCGTCAGCAGGCGTCCCTGCGCGGTCATAAAGCAGGTCACAGTGCGCGCGTCTCCGGAGGCGGTCAACAGGTCGTCGTAGGCTTTTTCCAGGCCGGACACGCCGCGGCCCTCGCTGTCCAGATAGCCCAGCAGGTGCGCGGCAGTGCTGCCGCCGAAATGCTGCGGCACGGTGCAGGTCGTGATGCCCTGCGCGGTCAGGTCGCGGTCCACCTGTATCAAAAAGGGGCTTGCAAGGTTGCGGCGCTCATACAAAAGGCTCTGCTCCACATACGGGACATACGGAAACAGCGCCGTGTACCCGGCGTCTCCGGGCAGGCAGAGTGCGTAATACTGCGGGGAAAGGCCGGTCAGCCTGCGGCCCGTGCGGTCATAGAAATCGCCCCGGGCGCGCGGCAGGTCTAGCGTCTGAACACTCTGCCCGCCCGCACTGGCGGCATAGGCCGTCTGCTGCCCCACCCAGTAGGTGCGGCAGAGCACGACGCCCGCCAGCAGCACCAGCACAGCGCAAAGCCCATACAACCGACGTAGAGACAAGGCACATCCCCCCGGTGGGAGTATGGGCGGCGGGTCAACCTAAAATACCTCTATTACCCATATAATTTGGGGTTTGAGTCCTGTTAATTGCGCAGCCTTCTGACAGCCCAAAGCACCAGATACACCGCCGCCACACAGGGCAGAAAGCCCATGGCGTCAATCGCAACGTCGCTCAACTGCGCGGCACGGCCCGGCACAAAATACTGGTGGAGCTCATCACCGGCCGCGTACAGCATACACAGCGCCGATGCCAGCAGTGCCTTTTGCCGCAGCGTAACGCGGTGCAGCCACAGCTGCACGGTCACGGCCATGCTGACGCCGAGGGCACAGTAGATATAGACGTGCGCCCACTTGCGGACGTTGGCGTTCAGGTTTGTGGTGCTGAACCACAGCGGCGTGATGGCTTTTATCCTGCTGGCCTGCACGGTCTCGGTAACGGCGCGGCTGACCGTGGTGGACAGCTCCGCCGGCTGCGAGGACAAGACAAAGATCACTGCCATAATCGCCAGCGTAACGGCCAGTGCCGGATATTTTGCGTATTTTTTCATGGCGGCTCCCCCGCTGCGTTATTTCTGTCTATTATAGCACACTTTGCCGATTTATACAAAAAGGCCGAAGCCTCTTTTTACGGAGACTTCGACCTTAAGGCAACACCGCACAATTCTAAGTGTCGATACGGTGAGCGAGGTGCGTCCGCCGCTGCCAAATTCGCGGCTGATGGTAATGACTCTGTTTTTCATACTTTCTGCACTCCTTCCACATTCAATTCCCGATAGGTTTTCACGATGATGATCGCCGAGATGATAAAGGTCAGAATATCCGACACCGGCATGGAATACAGTACGCCGTCCAAACCAAAGAACACAGGCAGCAACAGAGCAAAGCCCACACCGAACACCACCTCACGGAACATGGACAGCAGCGTGGATGTCAGCGCCTTGCCGACTGCCTGCAAGAAGATAAAGCACGCCTTGTTGACGCAGGCCAGCACCATCATGCAGAGATAGGTGCGGAACGCCTTAATCGCAAAGTCCGTATAGTAGCCGCTCTCATTGGCTGCACCGAAAATGGCGATGAGCTGCCGAGGGAACCCCTCTGCCATCACCAGCGCCACCGCGCCCACCAGTGCTTCGGCAATCAGCAGTTTGGTGAACAACTCCCGAACACGCAGTTTCTTCTCCGCACCCATGTTATAGCCCACGATGGGGATGCAGCCTGCCGCCATGCCGACCACGATGGAAATGACGATCTGGAAGAACTTCATCACAATGCCGACCACAGCCATGGGGATCTGCGCGTATTGCTCCTGTCCGAACACAGCATCCAGAGCGCCGTATTTGCGGAGCATATTGTTGATGGCCGCCATGGCCGCCACCAGACTGATCTGTGAAAGAAAACTGGTGATACCCAGCGTCAGCATTCGTCCGCAGACAGTTCCCCGCAGTGCATAATCGCCGGACGCAGGCTTTATGATCTTCATGTGCAGCAGATACCACACAGCAAAAAACGCCGTTGCCACCTGACCGATGACTGTGGCCACTGCCGCACCCATCATGCCCCATTTGAAGATAAAGATGAAAATGGGGTCGAGGATAATGTTGATAGCAGCGCCTGCCAATGTGGAGATCATGGCGAACTTGGGGTTGCCGTCGGCACGGATGATGGGGTTCATGGCCTGCCCGAACATATAGAATGGGATGCCCAGCGTGATATAGAAGAAGTACTCCTGCGAGTGGCGGAAGGTCTCCTCATTCACCGTGCCGCCGAACATGGCGATGATGGTGTTTGCGAAAATGAGGTATACCGCCGTCAGAACAAGACTGCTGACGACAGATAACACCACCGCGTTGCCCACGCTTTGCTTGGCCTTATCCACCTCGTTTCTGCCCAGCGCCATGCTGACGAAGGCGCAGCAGCCGTCGCCCAACATGACGGCGATAGCCAGCGCCACCACCGTCAGCGGGAACACCACCGTATTGGCGGCGTTGCCGTAGGAGCCGAGGTAGCTGGCATTGGCGATAAAAATTTGGTCAACGATGTTGTAAAGTGCGCCCACCAGCAGCGAGATAATGCAGGGGATGGCGTACTGCCGCATGAGCTTGCTCACACGCTCCGTCCCCAAGAACTGATTTCCGGTTTCCAAAAAAATCACCTTTCTTTCAAAAAATAAAAAATGCGTAAGTCCCAGAACATCCGGACTTACGCATTTCTGCTACACGATTTGCCTATGAAGTTTTCGCTCATCTTGCCATTTCTCACCCGATTCCGCAAAAAAAGGCGCGTGGCTGCTCTGCAACTGGATTTACGCAGAAACGCCACACGCTGTACATTTATTATAGCGGATTTGGATGGAAATTTCAAATGCTTTTTGAAGGATTTTCGTCTCGTCGATCCTACTTTTTGCAATCACCATGCTGCCGGATAACATAAAAATCGACACCTGCTTTTGAGGCAGGTGCCGATTTCTGTTACCCTATAATGCGCTTGAATTTTTGGCGTAAATTCGCTTTTGCGCATCCAAAGAATCAAGCAATTTCAAGGCTTTGCGGCGACTCTTAGTACATGCCGCCCATGTCAGGGGCCGGAGCAGCCGGAGCCGGGGGTTCCGGCAGGTCAGCGACAAGGCTCTCGGTGGTCAGGACCATCGCGGCGACGCTGGCAGCGTTCTCCAGAGCGGAACGGGTGACCTTGGTCGGGTCGACGATACCGGCCTCGATCATATCCTCGACGTACTCCTCCTTCTGGGCATCAAAGCCGTAGTTGGGCTTGTTGGCCTTCAGGATGTTATCGATAACGACGCTGCCCTCGAGGCCAGCGTTGGCAGCGATCTGGCGCAGAGGAGCCTCCAGCGCTTTGCGGACGATCTTCGCACCGGTGCGCTCGTCGCCCTCCAGCTCGCCGACCAGCTTGTCGACAGCGGGGATGGCGTTGATGGTGGCCGTACCGCCGCCAGCGACGATGCCTTCCTCAACAGCGGCCTTGGTCGCGTTCAGGGCATCCTCGATGCGCAGCTTCTTGTCCTTCATCTCGACCTCGGTAGCGGCACCGACCTTGATGACGGCAACGCCGCCGGCCATCTTGGCCAGGCGCTCCTGCAGCTTCTCGCGGTCAAAGTCAGAGGTCGCAACGGCGATCTGGCTGCGGATCTGGGCAACACGGTCTGCGATAGCCTGCTTGTCACCGGCACCGCCGACGATGGTGGTGTTCTCCTTGGTGACCTTGACCTGGCGGGCCTTGCCGAGCAGCTGCATGGTGGCGTCCTTCAGCTCATAGCCCAGGTCGCTGCTGATAACCGTGCCGCCGGTCAGGGTGGCGATATCCTGCAGCATCTCCTTGCGGCGATCACCAAAGCCGGGTGCCTTGACAGCGACAACGTTCAGGCCGCCGCGCAGACGGTTGATGATGAGGTTGGACAGAGCGTCGCCCTCGACATCCTCTGCAATGATCAGCAGCTTGCGGCCGGACTGGATGACCTGCTCGAGCAGAGGAACCACATCCTGGAATACGCTGATCTTCTTGTCGGTGATCAGGACAGAGCAGTCGTCGTAGACGGTCTCCATCTTCTCGGTATCGGTGACCATGTAGGGGGTCACATAGCCGCGGTCAAACTGCATGCCCTCGACGACCTCGGTGTAGGTCTCGGCAGTGGTCTTGTTCTCCTCGATGGTGATAACACCGTCAGCGGTGACCTTCTCCATTGCGTCAGCGATCAGCTGACCGATCTCGGCATCGCCTGCGGAGACAGTGCCGACACGGGCAATGTCCTTGCTGCCGTTGACCTTCTGGCTGTGCTGCTTGACAGCGTCGACAGCAGCGGCGACGGCCTTCTGCATGCCGCGCTTGATGTCCATCGGGTTTGCACCGGCGGTGACGTTCTTCATACCCTCATTGACGAAGGCCTGTGCCAGAACGGTAGCGGTGGTCGTACCGTCACCGGCGGCGTCGTTCGTCTTGGTGGCGACCTCGCGAACGAGCTGTGCGCCCATGTTCTCGAACTCGTCCTTCAGCTCGATCTCCTTGGCGATGGTGACACCGTCATTGGTGATGAGCGGGCTGCCGAACTTCTTGCTCAGCACAACATTGCGGCCCTTGGGGCCCAGGGTGACCTTAACGGTGTTGGCCAGCTGGTCGATACCTGCGCAAAGCGCTTTGCGGGCGTCCTCGCCCTGCTTGATCTGTTTAGCCATAATGAATCTCTCCTTTTATCTGAAAGAAATCGGTGAAATCAAATTTACTCGACGATTGCGAGGATGTCGCTCTGGCGGACGATGGTGCATTCCTCGCCGTCGACCTTGACCTCGGTGCCGGAGTACTTGCTGGTCAGGACCTTGTCGCCGACCTTGACGATCATCTCAACGTCCTTGCCATCCACATTGCCGCCGGGGCCGACTGCGATGACCTCGGCAACCTGGGGCTTCTCCTTGGCGGAGCCGGACAGGATCAGGCCGCCCTTGGTGGTTTCTTCTTCTTCGACCAGCTTAATGACAACGCGGTCTGCAAGAGGTTTGATTTTCATAGTGGAAGTTCCTCCCTATAAAAGATTTCTCTTTTGATTTTTAGTTTAGCACTCAATCTCTCTGAGTGCTAAATATATAATACTCACTTTACTGCAAAAAATCAAGTGTTTTCTATATAAAATTTTTGTGAACAAAAACACACCGGTGCATTCCTGCACCGGTGTGTTTGCAAATTATTGCTGGGACGCCATATTTTTGTAGCGCGGGCGCATCATGCCGTGCTCGATGTGTGGCTCGCCCCCTGCCACCGTATCCGCATCGATGGTCACCTTTGTGATGGTGGCATCCGACGGGATGTCGTACATGATCGGAATCAGCAGTTCTTCGACGACGCTGCGCAGACCGCGGGCACCGCTCTTGCGCTCCACCGTTTTCTTGGCGATGGCGTGCAGCGCGTCCTCGGTAAAGACAAGCTCGGCATTGTCGAGGTGGAACAGCTCCTTGTACTGGCGCACAATGCTGTTCTTCGGCTCGGTCAGAACTCGGACAAGAGCTTCCTCGTCCAGCGGGTCAAGCACCGTCACAACGGGCAGACGGCCGATCAGCTCGGGGATGAGACCGAACTTGACGAGATCGTCAGGCTCGACCTTCTTCAGCAGCTTCTGGCGCGTCTCATCCTTGTCCAGCGTTGTGCGCAGCTGGCTGCCAAAGCCGAGAGAGGCGTTGTCGGTGCGCTTCTGAATGAGCTTTTCCAGCCCATCGAACGCACCGCCGCAGATGAACAGGATATTCTTCGTGTTGATCTGGATGAACTCCTGCTGCGGGTGCTTGCGTCCGCCGTTGGGCGGCACGTTGCTGACCGTGCCCTCCACGATCTTCAGCAGCGCCTGCTGTACACCCTCACCGCCGACGTCACGGGTGATGGAGGGGTTCTCGCTCTTGCGGGTGATCTTGTCGATCTCATCGACGTAGATAATGCCGATCTCGGCGCGGGCGACGTCAAAATCCGCCGCCTGAATGAGCTTGAGCAGGATGTTCTCGACATCCTCGCCGACGTAGCCTGCCTCGGTGATCGTCGTGGCGTCCGCGATGGCGAACGGCACATTGAGCATCCTGGCCAGCGTCTGGGCCAGCAGCGTCTTGCCGGTGCCGGACGGGCCGAGCATCAGCACGTTGGACTTCTGCAGCTCCACGTCGCTGCTCTCGCGGGAGAGAATGCGCTTGTAGTGGTTGTAGACAGAGACAGCCAGCACCTTTTTGGCGGCATCCTGCCCGATAACATACTGATCCAGCCCCGCCTTGATCTCGGCGGGAGTCAGGATATTGATGCTCTCGAGCGGGTCATAGTCATAGTCCGCACCGGGCTGCGCGGCTGTGCGGCGGCGGTTTCGCGGCATACCGGCGCGCGGCGGGGCCGGGCGCTCGCCGTCCTTGTACAGGGCATTGTTGCACATATCCAGGCAGTCCTTGCAGATATTGACGCCGGGGCCAATGATCAGCTGCTCTACCTCATTTTGCGTCCGCCCGCAGAAGCTGCAGACGAGCTCGCGTCCTTTTCCGTCCTTGCCGGACGTTTGATTTGCCATGTTGTTCCCCCGAATCAGTGTTTATAGAGGATGTCGTCGATCAGGCCGTACTCCTTCGCCTGCTGCGCGGTCATATAGTTGTCGCGCTCGGTGTCGCGGGTGATGACGTCCAGCGGCTGGCCGGTGTACTGGCTGAGCAGCGTGTTCATCTTCTCGCGGATGCGCACGATGTGGTCGGCGTGGATCTTGATGTCGGTAGCCTGGCCGGAGATACCCTGCCCGCCGATAAGCGGCTGGTGGATCAGGATCTCGGAGTTCGGCAGGGCAAAGCGCTTGCCCTTGGTGCCGCTGGCCAGCAGGAAAGAGCCCATCGAGGCCGCCATGCCGACGCAGATGGTGGAGACATCGCACTTGATGTAGTTCATCGTGTCGTGGATGGCCATACCGTCAGAGATCGAGCCGCCGGGGCTGTTGATATAGAAGTAGATGTCCTTCTCCGGGTCCTGGCCCTCGAGGTACAGCAGCTGTGCCACGATGACGCTGGCGGAGGCGGAGTTGACGTCCTCGCTCAGCACAATGATGCGGTCATTGAGCAGGCGGGAGAAGATGTCATAGCTGCGCTCACCGCGCGCAGTCTGTTCGACAACATAAGGTACAAGGCTCATTCTGGTTTCCCTCCTTGGTGCTTTAGGGCAATACCGCATAATTCTAAGCGCCGATACGGCGAGCGAGGTGCGGCAGCTGCTAAGCCAAAAGCGCAGATAATACT
>OHVN01000543.1_pt1 | contig 12172 bp, 11 predicted proteins | sample 1579481 | NCBI WGS metagenome assembly OHVN01 (sample SAMEA3882532, study PRJEB24775) | human gut metagenome | biome: human-associated habitat; feature: intestine environment; material: feces | place: Netherlands | collected 2009/2010 | reverse complement strand
TGCATCGTATTCCATACCATGTGGGTGATGCCGAGCGTATTCAAAAGCCAGAAGAGCACACCGCCCATGATGATATTTCCGATGATTTTTTTTACAAATTTGGCAAAGAGCAGGAATGCCACGACGACCATGAGGACGCTGGCAATGCCATACCCGCCAAGTCCGCCTAACGATTCAAGCATATATTTTCTCCAGTAAACCTAGGCTGCAGGCAGAAACAGCAGCCTGCGTGTTCATACTTCTTTTCTGTTTTCCACCGCGCCGGCAAGAGTCATGCTGTCCGTGAAGCCGATATCGCCGCCGACAGGGATACCGCGGCCGATGCGGGTGACTTTGATGCCGGACGGCTTGATGAGGCGGGTGAGGTAGAAGGCCGTGGCCTCGCCTTCCGTATCGGGGTCCGTTGCAAGGATGACTTCCTTCACCGTTTCATCCTTCAAGCGTTCCAGAAGCTCTTTGATCTTGAGATCTTCCGGGCCGATACCATCCAGCGGGGAGAGTGCGCCATGCAGTACGTGATACAGACCATGATACTCATGGCTCTGCTCGAGCGCCATGACATCCTGCGGCTGTTCGACGACAAGGATGACCGAATGGTCACGGCGCGCATCGCTGCAAATATCGCAGGGATCGCTCGTGGAAAGATTGCAGCACACCGAGCAATAGCAGATCTTGCTCCTAGCTTCTTCGATGACATGAAGAAAATCGCGGACTTCGCTTTCCGGACGCTCCATCATGAAGTAGGCCAGGCGGCGAGCGCTCTTGACGCCGATGCCAGGAAGTTTTCTGAATTGCTCAGCGACCAGCTCAAGCTCCTGATTCATTAGAAAATGCCGCCAGGAAGCCCCAGGCCGCCTGTCACTTCGCTCATGCCCTTCTGTACCATTTCATCCGCCTTCTTGCTGGCTTCGTTGAAAGCGGTAGTGATGAGGTCTTCGAGCATTTCCGGATCTTCCGGGTCGATCGCATCTTTTGCGATCTTCAGGGAAACGACCTGTTTGTCTCCATTCAGAGTGAGGGCAATAGCACCGCCGCCGACGGAGACGTCGACGGTCTGCTGCTTCAGCTCTTCCTGCTTTTTCTGCAGGTCTTCCTGCATCTTACGTGCTTTTTTCAGCATATTCTGCATCTGGGCTTTATTTCCGAACATAATGAGATCCTCCTTTAGGAATCTTTTGAATAAAATATGGACTGCTTCTTGAAATAGACAAGAACATAGCAGGGGGGGCGCAGGTTTGCCGATAGCTCCCTTACCGCTTAGAACTATTCCGTAACCTTTTCATATATATCACAGTCAGGCAGGATTTTCAAGGCTTCTTTAAAAGACGGGTCATCCCGATCAGGAGCTTTGATATCCTTTTCCGTTACCAGCTGGTAGCCATTTCGCAAAACCGCCTTCCTTCCGGGCGCTGCCTCTCTTGCTGGGGATGCAGGCGGATCCTCTTCCCTTACCTGCTTGGCTGCGGACAGCAGTGCGAGGGCATCCGCCTCTTCCGTGCTTCCTTTCAAGACGACATGAAGCTCGACGGAAGAGCCGATGATTTTTTGAAAAGCCTCGGCAGCCATCTTCTGGTACGATTTGTTGTTTCCGGCGGATACCAGCCACTGCTGCGGAGAAGAAATGACGGCGCGCTGCGGCGTGAGATAGAGGAGTACGCCTTTCTGATAACAGGTCAGCATATCGATGCGGCAAATGTCGTGGAAATAACCGAGCACCTTCTGCCAAATAGCAGGATAGGTCGCAGGGTCAAGCAGAGTGGCATTGGCGTTATTCTCTGCTTTTGGCGCCGCTTTGACCGGCAAGGTTTCCGCAGGTTGAGACGGCGCGGGAGACGGTGGCTCTCTTCTCCCAGCGGGCTTTGGCTTAGGAGAAGGCGCAAAGGCAGGCCCTTCTTCTGGAAGCGGCTGAGGTCCCGGGAAAGGCGGGGGCGGCATCATAGATACCGGCTCGCTCTCTGCTGCGGGGGATGCGGCCGGGATGGGCGGCTCGAAAGAGGGGGCCGGAGCAGGCGTCTGCCCGGAGGCGCTTCCTTTTTTCAAGGCATCGATCTCTTCTTCCAGCGCACTGATCCGCTCTGCCAGACTGTCTACAGCAGCAGAGCCCTTCAGACGGCAGAGATGAAGAAGCCCCATCTCCGCGCTCATGCGAGGTGACGAACTTCTTCGCGTCTCATTCAGTGACTGGTGGAGATAGTCGAAAAGACTGTCCAGATAGGCTTCTGAGATCTTGGCAGCATCATCCCTCAAAAGGCTGATATTTTTTCCATAGGCAGAAAGTTCCGGCGCATTTGGCTCAATGCGGCAGATCATCAGATTTCTGAAATGCTCCAAAAGGTCACGGAGAATGGCTGCCGGCTCTTTGCCGCTTTGCAGAATGCGGTAGAAGAGGGTCAGTGTTTCACCGCTTTCTCCGTTAAAAATATGATGAGACAATGTAATGATCTGGTCTTTTCCTGTCAATCCGAGAAGGTCGTAGACTTCTGCAGCGTCGAGCGTCGCAGCTTCGGTTGCAGACGAGCACTGGTCAAGGAGGGAGAGCGCATCTCTGAGACCGCCATCAGCGCGGACAGCGATGAGGTCAGCGGCATCTTCTGTGAGCGGCATGCCGCTTTCTTTGGCGATATAGAGAAGGTGTTGCTTAATGTCTTCCACGGAAATGCGGTGAAATTCGTAGCGCTGGCAGCGAGAGAGAATGGTGAGCGGGATTTTTTCCGGCTCGGTGGTGGCCAGTATGAAAAGCACGTGGCTTGGCGGTTCTTCCAATGTTTTCAGGAGGGCATTGAAGGCTTCCTTCGTCAGCATGTGTACTTCATCGATGATGTACACTTTCTTGCGGCAGGCGGCGGGAAGCGTCCTGACAGACTCCTTCAGCGCACGGATCTCCTCGATGCCCCTGTTTGATGCGGCATCGATCTCATAGACATCGAGACTTGCGCCCGCATTGATTTCCCGGCAGACATCGCAGCTGTTGCAGGGATTGCCTTCTTCCAGATGTTCACAATTCACGGCTTTTGCGAGAATTTTTGCCATACTGGTCTTTCCCGTACCGCGTGGACCGGAGAAGAGATAGGCGTGCGCCAGCCGATCCTGCTCGATGGCACGCCGGAGCGGGATGGAAATATGCTTCTGCCCGACCACTTCACTGAAAGTGCGGGGACGCCATTTTCTATAAAGTGCGAGATAGGCCATAAGAACGGATGCCTCCTCATAGTAAAGAGAAAAAATAAAAGGGAAAAGATGCCGGGATGAACGAGGCAGTCAGTGCAATAAAAAAGACTTATGCAAGCGTGATTTATGACAGCCTCCAGGATGCACCGTGGCACATGGAAAGAGCCACTTATTGCTGCTTCCTCTCGGACCTGACAAGATTCATGGGATCCCATTGCACGGGACCCGGAGACTGCCATAAATCACGACTGCATAAGTCGATAGGGCTATTATACTATATGAAGATCGTTTTGTAAATGTGAATTTAAGAAAACGCTGATTGGGCCGCACCGCGGCGCTTCTTTTTATTTCGTCTCTGCGCCTTCTGCCGGGCTCGGGTAGAAATAAACGATGCGATCCGGAGTGAAGACATTGCTGGCGAGCTTTTTGGCAAGGATCGGAGTCATCGCTTCTTCGAATGCAACGACTTCGATCGGCTTCAGTACTGTATCTTCGACAAGGACGAAAATCATCGGATCGACGACTGGTGCATTTTCCGGGACCTCTTCGCGATCGAGCGGAATGCTGAAGATCAGACGTACTGTCGCTACATACGAGTCTCTGTAATCAAAAATCGTGCCTCTGAAATTGTTTTCCCAAAGGGTACGCATCATTTCGATGCGATAAGGATCCTGCTTTTCTAAATCTTCCATGATTGACCTCCTGGTGTGTTTTCTTGAAACATTCTGTATCGGTTCTCATTGTACCCCATGAGGAATGAGGAAAGCAAGAGGGAGGGGATGCGGCCGTCAGGGGAGGAGAGGCAGACAGCGGATCCGATCTTCCTTTGCGATAGACTTAAGGTATGCCAAACATTGATCGCATGAGAGATGAACAGTTAAAAAATGGAAAAGCTGAGGCAGAAGACTCGTCTTTTTTCTACCGTCAGACCCGCTCACGTAATTGGCTATCTAGTCTCAACTATGGTAAAATATAACGGTAAATGCCCGTCAAGGGACGAAAAAATGAGGTGATGAGGAAATGAAGAATCAAATTTTTCTGGTTCTGGGCGGCGCGCGCAGCGGGAAAAGCGAATTTGCGGAGAAGCTGATGTATCATTCCACAGGGAAAAGGAAGGGATATATCGCCACCAGCCAGATCTTTGATGATGAGATGAAGTATCGTGTGATGCTTCATCGCGAGAGACGGCCGGCTGACTGGAAGACCTTTGAGGTCATGCATGAGGCAGGGCCGATGATGGATGAAATCCTCGCCGGCGCTGATGACATTCTTTTCGACTGTCTGACCATGTATGTGAATAACCTTCTGATGGATCATATGAAGGGGATCACAGTGGAGACATTGGGCGTGGAAGATCTGACGACGCTCCAGAAAGCACTGGAGAAGGATCTGGATCGTATGTTTGATTCGATTTCCAAAGTCACTGATAAAGAGATCATTTTTGTTTCCGATGAGCTGGGCATGGGCATTGTTCCGGCCAATGCCATGAGTCGGGTATACAGGGATCTTGTCGGTCTGGCGAATCAGTATATCGCAAAGCGTGCTGACAAGGTATATCTGTCCGTGGCAGGAATTACCATTGAACTCAAAGAAAGAGGAGTGGAGTTATGATGACAAAAATCGCAAAAAGAGTCATGTTTCAGGGAACCAGTTCTCATGTAGGGAAAAGCATCCTGTGTACGGCGTTTTGCCGCATTCTGACGCAGGATGGGTATAATACAGCTCCATTCAAAGCGCAGAATATGGCGCTGAATTCCTATGTCACCCGTTCCGGTGGGGAAATCGGACGTTCGACAGTTGCGCAGGCGGAAGCAGCGGGTGCGGATCCGATCGTACAGATGAATCCGGTCCTTTTGAAACCGACGGGCAATTCCTGCTCGCAGGTCATTCTTCTGGGACAGTCGGTCGGTAACTACAGTGCTTCTGACTACCAGAACAAGTACAGCCAGCAGGCATGGGCGAGCGTGAAGGAAGCCCTGGCCTATATGGAGACGCATTATGATGCGCTGGTCATCGAAGGGGCTGGCAGTCCGGCGGAAGTGAATCTGAAGAAAAATGATATCGTCAATATGCGTATTGCCAAAGAATGCCATGCGCCTGTTTTCCTGATCGCAGATATTGACCGCGGCGGTGCACTTGCTTCGATCGTCGGCACGCTGATGCTGCTCGATGAGGACGAGAGAGCCCTCGTGAAAGGGCTCATTATCAATAAGTTCAGGGGAGATATCACCCTGCTCGAACCGGCGCTGACCTTCCTCAAAGAAAGGACAGGTGTCCCGGTCCTGGGTGTCATCCCTTACCTCGACAAGCTGGGTATCGACGACGAGGACTCGGTCTCCCTGCAGGATATGCCGAGCGACCATGTGATGAGAGATATTCACATCGCTGTCATGCAGACTCCGAAGATTTCGAATTTTACCGACTTCGATGCGCTGAATCATGAACCGGATGTGAATGTCCGCTTTGTCCAGCAGGGAGATATGATCGGTCATCCGGATCTCATCATGCTGCCGGGCAGTAAGAATACGACGGAAGACCTGCTGTACCTGAAGCGGCAGGGCTATGCGAAGGAGATCTGCGAGCTGGCAGCAGAGGGCGTACCTGTCATCGGGATCTGCGGCGGTTACCAGATGCTCGGTGAAAAGGTCTGTGACCCGCTTCATGTGGAAAGTGAAAATGATGAAGTCGAAGGGCTCGGCCTTCTGCCCTATGAAACTTCGATGCATGGCAAAAAGAATACCTATCAGGTGCTCTTTGACTGCGAGGAGCTTCCTTTCCTCGATATGAAATTCTCCGCCAAGGGCATGCGCGGGTATGAGATCCATATGGGGGAGACGACGCTCACCAAAGAGGCACAGTCCCTTTTCCATATCACGCAAAGAAGCGAAGCGCCGGTCGATCTGATGGACGGATTCATCAATGAAAAACACAATGTCTTTGGCACCTACTGCCATGGCATATTCGATAATGATGAGATCCGCCGCGCCGTCATCAATGCGCTCCGCCGGAGAAAAGGACTGGAAGATCTGCCGATCCAGTTCCGCTACAGAAAGTACAAAGAGTCGGAATTCGACCGTCTGGCGAATACTGTCAGAAAGAATTTTGACATGGACGCCTTCTATCAGATCCTGGAGAATGAATAAGTGAGCGGGCTTCTTGCTTCCATCACAGAAGCAGCGATCCCTTTCGCCTCTCTTGTGGTGGATACGGTCTATGGCGATCCGCGCTCGAAATGGCATCCGGTGGTACTTATCGGGAATCTGATTTCCTTCTATGAGAACCACCTGTACCCGGAGAAAAAGACGTCCGATGGAAATATGTTTCTTCGCGGGATGCTGACAGTTCTGCTCGTGCTGCTTACCGTAGGTCTTCTGACGGCTTTTCTGATTTACTTAGGGCATCTTGGCGGTCTGTGGCTCTATGCAGCCATCAGCACCGTTGTCCTTTATTTCACGATGACGCCGCGCGCGCTTGCCAGAGACGGTCTGGAAATTTACCATCTTCTCAAAGATGAAAAGGATCTCGTGACCGCAAGAAAACGGCTGAGCTGGATCGTCGGCCGGGATACAGAGAATCTGGATGAAAGCAATATAGCGCGCGGCACGATCGAGACTATCGCAGAGAATACGACGGACGGGATCATTTCTCCACTCTTTTATTTTCTGCTTTTCGGTCCGGTGGGCGCGATGGTTTATCGCGCAGGAAATACGATGGACTCTATGCTCGGCTATAAAAATGACCGTTATCTCTTTTTCGGACGCTTTGCAGCGCGCCTCGATGATGTGCTGAACTATATCCCGGCGCGTATCACCTTTCTGCTCTTTGTAGCAGCGGCCTTCCTTCTGCGTCTGGACTGTCGTCATGCTGTGGAGATCTGCCTGCGTGATGCGAAGAAACATCCGAGTCCCAATGGCGGCTATGCGGAAGCGACGGTCGCCGGTGCGATGCATGTGCAGCTCGGCGGGTATAACTACTATGAAGGGAAACCGGAATTCCGTGAATACATGGGAGATGCCGAGATCCCCCTGAAGTCGGACCATATCATGACTTCGATCATGATGATGTACGGTGCGACGATTCTTTTCATTGCGCTTGAGACGGTGCTGATTTATATCTTCTGGTGATTTCATGAATGCTTTTTTAGTGGGTCTGCAGTTTCTGACCCGTATCCATATTTCCGACCGCACCGTATGGAATGATGAGGAATTCGGGAAAAGCGTCACCTGGTTTCCTGTGATAGGATGGATCATCGGCGCTTTTATGTGCCTCATCTATTTCTTGATGAAGCCGCTGGGGGTTCCACTTTTGACGGGATTCCTTCTGGTGGTGGGCGAGCTCTTCCTCACCGGGGGGACACTCGCTGATGGGCTGATGGATTCCTCGGACGGCCTGTTCTCCGGTCGCTCAAAGGAACGCTGTCTGGAAATCATGAAGGACAGTCTTATCGGTTCTTTCGGGATGCTGTCCATTCTGATCTTTGTGCTGGTGGAAACGCTTTCGCTGGGCTCAGCAGACGCGCCGCTCTATCTCGTTCTCATAGCGATGCCGACGCTGGGGCGGCTCAATATGGTGATTTCCATCTGTGAGTATCCCTATGCCCGTCCCTACGGCATGGGAAAAGCGTTTGCCGCCTATCGCGAGAAGTATGCGCTGGAGAAAGCCTTCGTGCTCTCGCTGCTGCCCGCACTTTATTTCGGATGGACCTACCTTCTTTTGGCAGGGGCTGCCATCGCGATCGGGCTCAAGCTGAACAGTTGGATCGTCAAGAAAATCGGCGGCACGACAGGAGATACCTATGGATTTGTCACCGAGCTCACAGAAGCCTTTCTGGCTCTGCTTTTCGTCATTCTTACAAGGGGGCAGGTATGGCATATGTAGTTAGCTCGCCAGGTTCCTGCGGCGAATTCATACAGGGCTATACAGAGGGGGCTTCCTTCATGGTGACCTGCCCTATCAATCGCTATGCGATGGCTCTGGTGGATGACAAAGCCGATGAGGCACTTCCCGACAAAGCAGAGGAAGCGGTGAAGAAGACGCTGGCTTATCTTGGAGAGACGGACCGGCCGTCCGTGCGCCTGATTTCCTCGATACCGAAAGGGAAGGGGCTTGCTTCGAGTACAGCGGATATCAGTGCCGTTGCACAGGCCGTTGCGCTTTCCTTTGGGAGGAAGCTCTCGATGGAGGAGATTGCTCACATTGCGCTCTCTATAGAGCCCAGCGATGCGACCTTCTTCGAAGGGATCGTGCAATTCGACTACAGGGAAGGGAAAGCGATCCGTTCTCTCGGACTCTCACCGGCGATGGATATTCTCATCTATGACTGCGGGGGAGAGATCGACACGATGTCTTTTAATTCGCGGGAAGACCTCATTGCTCTGCAGAAAAGCAATGAAAAGGATATCGCGCATGCCCTTCACCTGTTCGAGCAAGGCATCGCGGAAAAATCCATCGACCTCATAGGCGAGGCGGCCTCTATTTCTGCTTTCTGCAACCAGAAGATCCTGTATAAAAAGCAGCTTGCAGATTTTCACAGAGTCGGCCTTTCCCTTGGCGGGAAAGGGGTCATCTGTGCGCATAGCGGGACAGTCCTAGGACTTATCCTGCCGCCGGGCATGGAGGCCCTGCCTCTTCGGGAGAAGCTGGAGAAAGCAGTCGATGGCATCACCTTCCTGGATCTGGTGAGCCTCACCAATCGCGGTATGCAGGTAGAAAAAATCTAATCGATACATTATAATGAAAGCACGGACTCGATCGGGCTCGTGCTTTTTGTGTACGAAGGAAACGCGGATTCAGCGTTTCCTTAACCAGTGTTTCCCTGCATAAGAGAAATCAATTGATAAAGGATCATTTCACTATGTCTATCAAATCATCCCGCCATGGGGGCGATGTCTTTGGACTCTCCGAAGAGGAGCAGGACAAAGTCTTCGATTTCAGTATCAATATCAATCCGCTCGGCCTGTCTCCCAAGGGAAGAGATGCGCTCATGGCGCACTGGGAAAAAGAGACGCTCCGCTATCCGGATGTGGAGTGCCGCGCGCTGAAGAAAAGTCTTTCTATCCGTTATGGGATCTCGGAAGAATCAATGGCACTCGGAAATGGGGCGACCGAGCTCATGTACAAACTCGTCGAGCTTCTTCATCCGAAGAAAGTGATCGTTCCGGCACCATCCTTTTCAGAGTACCGTCTTTCTGCGGAGGCGGCAGGCTGCCCGGTGGACAGCTTTCTCCTCACAGCGGATCGGGGATTTGCCCTTCCCTTAGAGGAAATCGAGAAGAAACTCCTGCCGCATTCTTTGATCTATCTAGGTCATCCCAATAATCCCGACGGGCAGCTGCTCTCTCTGTCGGACTTTGAAGTGGTTCTTCGTTTGGCAAAGAAGAAAGAGAGCTTCCTCATCATCGATGAATCTTTCATTGATTTTGTCGGGGATGATGTATCCTATCGGCGCGTTCTTGTGAATGAAACCTGCGGAGCGGTCGTGATGTCGCTCACCAAATTCTATGCTGTGCCGGGACTTCGTATCGGAGCCGCTTTTCTTCACCCCGCTCTGGCGGAAAGACTGCGGGATACGCTGATTCCGTGGAACGTGAATGGACTCGCGCAGTCCTACATGACGGCAGCGGCGCAAGACATAGATTATATCAAGGATAGCAGGGCGTATTGTCAAACGGAAAGAGAAAAACTTTCGGCTGCGCTTGAGGCTCTTGATTTCGTCAAGGTGCTGCCCGGCTCTGTGAATTTCATCCTCTGCCAGCTCATTGGAAAATTTGAAACGGCAGGAAAGCTGCAGAAAGCACTGATGCCGTATCACATATTTATCCGTCAGTGCGGAAATTATGAAGGATTGGACGAGACTTACTTCCGCGTCGCTGTACGAACAGAAGAAGAAAATCAGATTCTCATAAAGGCGCTTTGCGCTGTGGAAAATTGAACCGAGGGACAGATGTGAATAGAGATAATACAAGGAGACGACAGCTATGATTACACTATATCTTATCCGCCATGGAGAGACAGAATGGAATAAGTCAGGGCGTTATCAGGGCTCGACGGATGTGGCGCTCTCCGATATGGGGGTGGCGCAGGCGGAGAAAGTGGCGTCCTATTTCAAGGATATCCCTCTTGACGGCGTGATCACGAGCCCTCTGAAGCGGGCGCGCATCACGGCGGAAGGCATCGCGAAGGCACATGGCATGGAGCTTGAAATCGTGCCTGCACTTCAGGAGCTTTGCTTTGGCGACTGGGAGGGGAAGACTTTCAGCGAGATCGATCAGCTCTGGCCCGGCATGATCAGTGAGATGTACCATCACCCTGACCAGCTGCGTCTTCCACATGGAGAGTCTTTCAGAGACTGTCAGGTGCGGACGATGGCATTTATGGAGGAGCTTCTATCCCGCGGAGATCATAAAAGCTATGCCATCGTCAGTCATGGTGCAGCCCTTCGCACGGTCATCTGCGCGATGATCGACATTCCGCTGGCGCGTTCATGGAATATGGGCCTATCCAATGCCAGTGTCACGGAGATCCGCCATTTTGTCGGGGAAAATAACATGAATGATATGAATATGCTTTTTTCTCTGAATCAGATCTCACATCTGGCAGATACAGCAACGTCACATCTGCCGAAGTAAGGACAGAGCGCTGATGCCGTGGTCTCAATGAGAAAGGGCGACGCTCAATCCATATAGCGCCGCGGGGAAGATAACAATAAGCGTGTTTCCCTGGAGCACGTAAAAAAGACAGGATGCTATCCTGTCGAATGAATCAGATCCAATGAACCCTCCGCCAGGTTGGGGAGGCATAGAGGTTCCGAGGGCGGCCTGGCCGTAGCCAGGACTTCTACTTTTATCGAGTGTCGGTCAGCTTTTTCAGGTGGGAAAGTTGAGTTAGTATTCTACAAAGCCTTTTCAGATAACAAGATCGTTAAGTATAAGCAAGTTACGGATAAGTAAAAATGTGATATGGAGGTAATTCAATGGATAGATTTTGGCTTCATAAAACACTAAAATCAATTAATGAAGTATCAAGCAATTGTAAATGTTTAATTAAGGATGGAAAATTAACTCCATTACAAAAAGACCAAATTACTAAAGCATATCTAGAAATGAAATTAAAGTTAGACCAACTAGAGATGGTTATAAAAGAAAACGAAACAATGATGGAAAAATTTAATGAACTTTATGAAGAAGAGAAATATCTCATACTTCGAAAATATATGCCAGATTTGCCTTTACGTTCTTATATGTACGATACATTTTCTTACGCGGGTCGCAATTTAAGTCTTTTAGCAAGAATAGAAGAAGCAGAACGCAAATGTCCTAAAGCTAGGTACTTTGTTGAAAACAAGAAAACTTTTGAAATTTTCGCATATAGTAATTTGACTGAATGTGTCGAGGATTTCATTCCGGATAAGAAAGCGTTTGTTAAGTATCTAGAAGAGCATCCGGAAATATTCAAGTAATATTGCTATAAGATAGAACTGATTGGTAAGAAACAAAAAATATTTTATATATGTGAATGTCAATGAAAAAGTGAGCCACATGGCCGTGAATTTTTGAGCCACTGTGATTGCAAAAAACTGAGCCATGTGAACGTGAAATACATGGGCTGGCTACCAAGACCACTTTTTGGGATCTTAAACGCGCTTTATTTCATATAAATGCAATGCGTTTTAATGTGGAAAGAGGCTCTATGCTAAGGAAATGCAAAAAGACAGGATGCTATCCTGTCGAATGAATCAGATCCAATGAACCCTCTGCCAGGCTGGGAGGCATAGAGGTTTCGAAGGCGGTCTGGCCGTAGTCAGTACTTCTACTCACTTAGAGGCGAGCCTGATCTTGTCGTCAGAGCGATCTGCGTTGTTTCTTTTGCGGATTCACATCCTTTTTTTCGCTTGTCTTTCAACCTTTTACAGTTCCTCCCGGGCAGAACCATCGAAGGGAGAAGCGCTCGAGGGCCGCATGATGTCTGATTTTCCTTTTTCCCTCTGCCTAGGATGAGGGAAGTC
>OHVN01000521.1_pt1 | contig 12507 bp, 8 predicted proteins | sample 1579481 | NCBI WGS metagenome assembly OHVN01 (sample SAMEA3882532, study PRJEB24775) | human gut metagenome | biome: human-associated habitat; feature: intestine environment; material: feces | place: Netherlands | collected 2009/2010 | reverse complement strand
CCGGCAATAGCCAGACCGTTGTACTTCTGGTTCGCTTCAGGCGGCACACTGCCGTAAGAACCAGACCATCCCGGCTGGCCGTTCGGTTGGCCGCCTTGCATATACGGGTTATAGGGCGTTTGCGGAGGCACGGCCCCGCCGCCCGGATATACCGGAGCACTGACGCTGCCGTAGACCGGAGGAACCGATCCGCCTGCCGAAGCCGCCCCCGGATAGGGCGAATTGGGTGCTGCCGGTGCGGGCGCGGGCGCAGCGGCAGGAGTCACTGGTGGCAAAGCCTGCGTAGGCGGTACCGGCTGATTGGCCGGCGCAAAAGGCTGGGTGGGCTGCTCGGCAGGTGTAAACGCCTGCGTAGGCTGCTCAACAGGAGTGAACGCTTGAGTGGGCTGTTCGCCCGCTGCGATTGCTTGGGTTGGAGCATTGTTGGCGGCGGTTCCCGTTTCCGCCGTCATCGCATTTAACGGCTCAGTCGGATTGGCGTCAGCTTGCTGCCACGGCACCTGGCCGTTCGGATTGACATTCGGATCAGTCATGACATGCACTCCTTCAACTGCATCGCACCCCACTTGCGAGATGCGCCCCTCGTCTTACGCGCCACATTGTGCGTTACAGACAACTGTACTCCTCGTGGCGAGCCTTAAGTACCCCAGGAAATTTGGCTTCCAAAAACACAAAAGCCTGAAACCGGCTATTGCCTCAGCAATATTCAGTCGGTTTCAGGCTAAATCGTTAATCCTCTGGCGAAACGACGGTCTACTTCTTCAGTAGCGGTGCGACCTGCTCCTCGTAGGCGGTCAGGGCGGTGTCGATTACGTTGTGCATGTCGTAGTACTTGTACGTGCCCAGACGACCGCCGAACACAGTGTTCGGCTCGGCCTTGGCCTTGGCCTCGTACTGGGCGTACAGTGCCTTGTCCGCATCCGTGTTGACCGGGTAGTACGGCTCGTCGCCCGGCTTCCACTCAGCGGAGTATTCGCGGCTGATGACCGTCTTGGTGCCCGGCTCGGTGGAGCCGAACTCAAAGTGCTTGTGCTCAATGATGCGGGTGTACGGGGTTTCGGCATCGGTGTAGTTGATGACAGCGTTGCCCTGATAGTTGGGGCAGGCCAGCGTTTCGGTTTCAAAGCGAACGCTGCGGTACTGCAAGGTGCCCAGGGAGTAATCAAAATAAGCGTCAATGGGGCCGGTGTAGATCACACGGTCAGCCAGAGCATCCAGTTCAGCCTTGTTAGCCAGGTAGTTCACACCCAGGCGAACTTCCACACCCTGCAGCATGTTGGCCACCATCTGGGTGTAGCCGCCGTTGGGAATACCCTGATACAGCGCATTGAAGTAGTTGTTATCAAAAATCAGGCGCACCGGCAGGCGCTTGATGATGAACGCCGGCAGCTCAGTGCAGGGGCGGCCCCACTGCTTTTCGGTATAGTGCTTGACCAGCTTTTCGTAAATATCGGTGCCGACCAGATTGATGGCCTGCTCCTCCAGGTTTTTGGGCTCGGCGGTAAAGTGGGCAGCGCGCTGCTCCTCGATCTTTGCCTCGGCCTCGGCGGGGGTCACAACGCCCCACATCTTGTTGAAGGTGTTCATGTTGAACGGCAGGTTGTACAGTTCGCCCTTATAGTTTGCCACCGGAGAGTTGGTATAGCGGTTGAACACAGCGAACTGGTTCACATAGTCCCACACTTCTTTATTGTTGGTATGGAAGATATGTGCGCCATAGCGGTGGACATTGATGCCCTCAACATTTTCGGTGTAGATATTGCCGGCAATGTGGTCGCGCTTATCGATCACCAGGCAGCTTTTGCCTGCCTTGGTAGCCTGCTGTGCAAATACTGCGCCAAACAGACCAGCGCCGACGATCAGGTAATCATACTGTTTCATGGGGAACCTCCTTGTTATTTGGCAGAATGGCTGAACGGATCAGCGGAACGGTTTTTCCACTGCTGCACCTGCTGCAGGTGGAATTCAAAATCGCGGTCATCCTTTGTCAGCTGGCTGGAAAGGATCACGCCGGAAATAAACAGCAAAAGCGCCGCCACCAGTACGCAGGCACACACGATCAGCGTAGGGAAGCGCGGCACAAGGCCGGTGGCAAAATATTCGCCCAGAACAGGGGCCAAAAAGCACAGGCTGATAATGCCAATCACCGCAGCCAGGGTGCTGAAAAAGCCGAACGGGCGGTAGTTTTTATACAGCCGTGCAATGGTGCGCAGCACGCGGAAGCCGTCCGAATAGGTATTCAGCTTACTTTCGCTGCCTGCGGGGCGGTCACGATAGTCAATGATCACATTCTCCACCTGCATGTTGCGGTGCAGGGCGTGGATGGTCATTTCGGTCTCGATTTCAAAGCCGCGGCTCAGCACCGGGTAGGTTTTGACAAACTGGTAGCTGAACGCACGGTAGCCCGTCATGATATCCTTGATTTGGCCGCCGAAGAGGTTGTTGGTAAAAAACCGCACCAGGTCGTTGCCAAAATTGTGGAACGGGCGTTTGTTCTGGGTGTAATAGGTGGAGGAAAGCCGATCCCCCACCACCATATCAGCCTGGTGTTCGGTGACGGCTTTGACCATTTCCGGGGCCGCTTCCGCCGGGTAGGTATCGTCGCCGTCCACCATGATATAGGCTTCGGCGTCAATTTCGCGGAACATGCGGCGGATGACGTTGCCTTTGCCCTGCTGGTATTCGTGGCGCACCACGGCACCGGCTGTGCGGGCCAGCTCTGCCGTGCCATCGGTAGAGTTGTTATCGTACACATAGATCGTAGCTTCCGGCAGAACGCGGCGGAAATCCATCACAACCTTTTGTACTGTCTGAGATTCGTTATAACAGGGGATAAGAACTGCTATTTTATCCAATGATATTCACTTCCCTTTTGCGGGTAGATTTTTGTGCTTCAGGTGCGTAATTTTGGGGTATGCAGCGGGGTGGGTTATACAGCTTGATGCACGTAACATCTGTGCACAGCGTAGGCGCACCGCATGTCCCCCTGCGTAAGAGGTATTTCCCTATCCTGCAGGGCGAGGCAGCCCCACCCTGCCGAACCGTTATGTGCTTCTATTTTTCGGGGGCTGTCCCAACTGCTCTTACGCTTCCGCGCACTTTTTGATCTCGTCCAGCCAGAACCGTGCGGTTTTCTCCCAGCTGTACTTGGCCAGCACCTTGTCCGGCGGGGCTGCAGGCTTGGCAAACAGCGCGTCAAGGTCCACATCATAGTCATAGGGGTCAAAGTAGCGGGCGGTATCGCCATACAGCTCCGGCAGGCAGCTGGCACGGGCCAGGGCGATGGGTGCCCCCAGGCTGAGCGCCTCCAGCGGCGGAATGCCGAACCCTTCAAACACAGCGGGGTGCAAAAAGCCCTTGCAGTTCTGCATCAGCGCTTTGTTCTGGCCGTCCGTCACATAGCCGGGGTAAAAGATATTGCTGGTGTTTTGGGCAGCATCTGCTTCGGCGCTGCCAAAGGCAGCAAGGTCCTTGCCGCCGGCCACAACAAAGGTCTTATCCGGGTTGCGGGCGGCAACCTCGCGCACCCACTTAAAGTTTTTGTGCCCGGCCAGGCTTCCCAGTGCGTAATAATACTCTTTTTTCTTCACGCCGGGCAGCTTGTCAAACACCGTCATGTCCGGCTGGACGTTCTGCAGATGCTCCCAGCCGTTATAGGTCACACCGATCTTATCCAGTGGGATGCCCAACCGCTCGCTGATCAGGTGGCGCTGGTTATCACTGACGGTGAACACCCGCCGGGCAAACCATTTGGTGGAAAGGCAGTGGAACCAGAACTTGAAGCGGAAAAACGCACGGTCGGTTTTCATTACCAGGGGGCGGATATCATGCAGCACCACCACGCTGCGGCGGGTCATGAGCATATCGCTGGCAAGGCCAACGTAAAAGGCGTGGTGTTTGCGCAGGTAGCGCGGCAGCACCACCAGATTGTAACTATACTTAATGGCCTTGAGAGGAACAATTTTGATGTTTTTCAGTTCGGGCAGGTGCAGCGGGCGGCCATCGTCCCGGTAGCACAGCCGCACATCCAGGCCGGTGCCCTCCAGCAGGGGGTCCAGCCGGGTCACAACTTCATACACAAAGCGCGGAATGCCCGTGATGGGGTCACACAGCACTGTGCCATTGATCACAATGGGGTTCACTCTTCGGCCTCCTTGGCGGTTTCGTGGTGAGAGCAGGCTTCCAGCTCACGCTGCCAGTCCGCATAGCGGCGGGTGCAGTAATCCCGCAGCTCGTCCTCAAAGCGCTGCTCGCTGAAGCTGCGGCTGTGTTCCCGGATCTGCTGTGGGGGATAAGCCACGCCTTCGGTCTCAAACTTCTGGATGCAGGCTTCCAGGCTTTCGGGTGTCTGCTCGTCAAACAGCAGGCCGGTTTTGCCGTCCAGCACAGTCTCACAGGCGCCGCCGCGGCCAAAGGCCAGCACCGGGGTGCCTGCGCTCTGGGCTTCCACAGGGGTAATGCCAAAATCCTCCTCGCCGGGGAACAGGAACGCCTTGGCGCGCAGATAATAGCCGCGCACCTCTTCGTCGCTCAGGCCGCCGCCCAAAAAGCGGATGGTCGGGCCAGCCATGGCGCGCAGCTTGTCGCCCTCGCCGCCGCCGCCGATCACGATCAGCGGCTTGTTCAGCTTGGTACAGGCTGCCACAGCCAGGTCAATCCGCTTGTACCAGGTAAAGCGGCCCACCACAAGGTAAAAATCCTCTTTGGGCACAAAGGGTTCTTCGTTGATATGCACGCAGGGGTAGATCACATCACTGTCGCGCCGGTAATATTTTTTGATGCGCCTGGCAATATAATGCGAGTTGGCGATAAAATAGTCCACCCGGTCCGCGGCGCACTTATCCCACTGGCGCAGCTTGAGCATCTGGCCGGGCATGACCGCCCGCACCAGCGCGTTGGCATTGTTGCGGTAGGTATAATAAAAATCCCAGACATAGCGGGTGGGCGTATGGCAGTAGCAGATATGCACGGCGTCCGGCCGGGTGATCACGCCCTTGCTGCAGGAAGAGCAGGACGAAATGACCATATCGTATTCCGAAAGATCCAGTGCTTCAAACGCGCGGGGCATCCACGGCAGCATGGCACGGTACAGCTTGGTGGCAAAAGGCAGCTTTTGGAGATAGGTGGTGCGGATATCATAGCCCTTGAACCACGCAGGCATGTTGTTTTCGTCATAGACGAGGGTATAGATGGGTGCATCAGGGAAAACATGGTGCATACAGTCCACCACGCGGTCTGCACCGGCGTATGCCACCAGCCAGTCATGCACAATGGCTACCTTCGGCTTGCCGTTTTTCATCCTCAGCCCTCCTTTGGTTGGTTACTGGATTTTTTCATCGTTGACCATTTTGCCGCCAAACACGGTGCGGAACAAAATTTTGATATCCAGTGCAACGGTCCAGTTTTCGATGTACCAGATATCATAACGGATACGCTCCGCAATATCAGTGTCACCGCGCAGGCCGTTGATCTGCGCCCAGCCGGTCAGGCCGGGGCGCACCTGCTGGCGCACCAGATAACGGGGAATTTCTTCCTTAAAATGCTCTACATGGAACGGGATCTCTGGCCGCGGGCCAACCAGGCTCATATCCCCTTTTAATACATTGAAAAACTGCGGCAGTTCATCCAGGCTGAATTTGCGGATAATGCTGCCGAACCGCGTTTTGCGCGGGTCGCTGTTGGTGCTCCAGGCCGAATCCTCGGCGGCGTTCACCCGCATGGAGCGGAACTTATACATCATAAAGGGGCGTTTGTTCAGCCCCACGCGCTCCTGCTTAAAGATGATCGGCCCAGGGCTGGACAGCTTGACGCCGATGGCTACCCCCAGCATGATGGGGCTGGTGAGCACGATCAGCACCAGGCTGCCCACCACATCCATGGCGCGCTTGATAAAGGCGTTCAGGATATTATCAAACGGCGTCTGCCGGATGTTGATGAGCTTACAATCGCCCAGCACATCAATGGTGGGGCGGGCAGGCAGGTAATCGTTATAAAACGGCACCATGGTAATGCGGGTGCCGTGCTTATCGCAGGCGGCAAAGGCGCGGGTCAGCACGTGCATCTCGGCGGCATCCAGGGCCACCACCACCTCGTCAATGCCGGGTTCATCCAGCGTAACTTCCATTTTGTCATATCCGCCCAGGTAGCGCACATCCAGGTCCGGGTTGGCATAAGGCGCCAGGTAGCCATCCACATGGAAGCCATAATACGGGTTATGTTCGAGTGCCAGCAGGTACTCGGCAGCCATATCGCCGCCGCCGACCAGCAAGATATGGCGCAGGTCCTCCCCTTTCCGGTTGCGGGCACGGTCATACCAGCGCTTGATCATCCGCTTGAAGATCAAAAATCCGGTACTGAACCCGTACAGCAGCAGCATGACCCCGCGGGAGAAGTTTTGCAGGCGGAAAACGAAGAGCAGCGCCATAAAGCCCACCACGCCCAGCGCGTTGCCGAACGCAATGGTAGTGCTGCGCTGCCACAGCCCCCGCAGGCGGGAGAGGTTATACAGCCCGCGGCTCCAATAGAGCAGCACCATCACCACGGCGTAGCCCGCCCACCCCAGGGCAACCATAGGGCTGCGGGCAATATCCAGTGCCGGGCCGGCGCCGCCCTCCTCAAAAAAAGGCAGCCAGTTAAAGCGCAGGAAATTGGCCAGCAGGTATGCGGCAATCAGCAGCACAATATCAATCACACTGCTGATCAAGCCCCTGATACGCTGATTTTCACTGAGCAATCCTGCTGCCCCCTCTCTGTACGCCATATTTCAATCGTTTTAGTATATCATAAAATCCATCCGGTTTCAACCAACGGCGGTTTTGCTGCGGCGCTGAAGCAGATTTTACAACTTTCCACTCCCGCTGCCGGACCTGCAGTTTTTTCCGCGTTACTCGAAGAAGTACTCCCAATCCTGATACGTCGCATTCACTTCAACTGCGTTTACCTGCGGGTACACGGTGCCGCTGCCGGATTTTGCCGTCAGCAGAATTTGCCCCACACCGTTGGAAATGGTGATAGGCACCTCGTAACTGTCGCGGTCGGTGGGCAGGTAGAAATCGCCCTGGTTGGTGTCGCGTTCCGCGGCGGCGCAGAGTTCGTTTTCCGTCACACAGGTCACATGCAGGAACTGCCGGTCAAACGGGTGGTCCATGCTGTCAGAGCTGACCAGCCCATAGTGCAGCGTTACATCCGCCACACCGCAAAAATCCGCGTCCGCCGCCGTTACGGTCACCAGCACAGTGCCATCTCCCTGCAGGGTGGCAGCGGTCGTGGTTTCCACGTTCAGATTGTTATCGGTTCCGGTGCGCTCCCAGAAAAGGTGCATGCCGCCGGACTGGAAGGTGTTTGCCACCGGCTGCCAGTAACGGTACAGCTCCCGGTAGAACCACCAGTTGGCGTTGCGGCTCCACCGCTCCGGCGGGGCCACCTTGGGGCTGGGGGTCACGACAATGTCAAAATTCCCCTGCTGGAAGGTTTGCAGGTACGCCAGGCGTTGGCGATCCCCCAGGGCATGGATGATGTAATCCGTTCCGGTAGGCTGCAGCTGGCCAGTCATGGCTTCCAGCGCGCTGGAATAGGTGCCAAACAGCCGCTTGCCCGCCGTCAGTTCCTTTTCGGTTGCCAGCTTTTCGGCCTGGTCGCCGATCCAGCCGCCCAGCTCCGGCACAAAGGTATAGCCCTCGTGCCCGCCAATGCGGGTCTGCACCTGCCCGGCCATGCCGACGGCCAGCACAGCGGCCCCCAGCACCGCACAGCCTGCGGGCACAATGCGCGCTGCAACCTGCGGAAAGCTTACCTTTTGGCAAACCAGCAGCACCGCTTTGATGATACACGCCGGGGCCAGTACGGCAGCCAGTGCCGCCGCGCCGCCCGTGGGCCCATTGTTGGAGGCACTGACCATGCCGTACAGCAGGTTCCACAGCACCATGCCCAGTGTCAGGGCAAAGCCCCCGGCCGCCAACACAGCAGAGCGTTTGCTGCGGCAGACAAAAATACCGATGGCAAACGCCAGTGCCGCCGCAAGGCAGAACACTGCCGCGCCCGGCCAGTGCAGGTCTGCCACGCTGCACACCCGGTCGCTGAGGGTATTGCCGTAATACCAAGTCTGGTAAGCGCTGGTTCCGCGGGTCTGGCGCAGCCAGGCCAGCGGGTGCCCCCAGCTGATGAGCAGCACCGAAACGCCAAGCCCCACCACACTGGTAACGATGTAGCGCAGTGTCTGCACCACAATTTTACCGATGGAACTGCGATACAGCCGGATGAGATACAGCCCATACCCCAGCGCAATGGAAATATAGGCAGCGCCGCCCATATCATTGCTCCAAGGCACAAAAAAGCCTGCGGCAAAGGGCACCAGCACCGCCGGGGCCAACAGCCGCCTGCTTGTATCCTGCTGCCAGAAATGCAGTCCCAGCAGGATGACCAGTACCGCCAGTGTTAAAGCGGCGGAGCGCATCATGCGGGCGCTGTTGCCGTTGGCGGCGGCATAGCTCAGCAGGGTGTTCACCTGACCGGCAAACGGCAGGTTTGCCCCCTGCACATAGGCAAAAAACACGCTGCACAGCGCCAGCGCTGCCGCGCGGGCCGCACGGGCAGTGCCGATGACCACCAGGCAGACCGCCAGCACCAGCAGCTCAAAATAGAACCAGGTGCAAAAGTTTGTGGCAAACATGCTGCGGCCAAAGCTGTTGCCCAGCACCAGCAGCAAACCGCCCACGCTGTACAGCTCGCCCGCACCAAGGTAGACGGTAAAATCACGATAAGGTACCTGCCCGGCCAGCAGGTGGCGCACCGGGTTATAATTCTGGAAGTCGCCGTTCATGATCTCGTACCCGATCTCATAATTGGCGGCAAGACCGCGCACTGCGGCAAGCCCGGCCAGCACCAGCAGCAAAAACAGCCACGGTGCTGCGCGTTTGAGCTTTTGTTTTGCTGTCTGCATCAGCGGTAAAGGCCCTCCAGCTCATCCAGCTTTTTCTTCATTTCTGCACGCACGCTGGGTGGGTCCAGAATTTCGATCCCTGTGCCAAAGCCGGCCACCCAGCCGTAAAACCGGGGGCTGACCTGCACATTTACCACCACATTAAAGTGGTCGCCATCCGGGTTGCGCACCAGGGTAACCCCCGTGCCAAACCGGTCGATCATCGCCCCGGCCAGGCGGTTTTCGCACCGCATGGTCACTTTGCGCACCGGGCCGTTGAACATATCAAACATCTGCTGCATATACTGGTTTACGTCAAATTCGGCGTATTCCTCAGCGCCTTCACGTTCGGTATCCGGCAGCAGCTCCACCTTGCGCATTTTATCCACGCGGTAGTGCTTCAGACGGCCTTCGGTATAGGCGATCATATAATAGTTTCCGTTTTCCCACACCATCACCCAGGGGCTGACGGTGTACAGCTGGCCTTCATGACGGGGCACCATCTGCTTTTGCAGGTCCCAGTCACAGTATTTGAACCGCACCTGGTTGCCCGCGGTGATGGCGCTGTGCAGGGTATCCACACTGTAAAGGATCTTTTCCTCCTGGCTTTTCACCCGGCCGGAAACCAGCACCTTGCGGTCCAGCTCCTCCTGGCGGTAGCGGGAGGTGAACCGTCCCAGCTTTTCGATCAGCACCTTGCTTTTGCGCGCGGTGATGAACTTGCTGGCATACACAGCGTCCACCAGCAGTTTCAGCTCCGCCAGTTCAAACGGGGTATCCACCATATAATACCCGCCCCCGCGGCCGCGCTGCTGCACGATCTCAAAGGGGGTATCCGGCATTTCGTTCAGAGTCTGGATATCGTCATACACGCTTTTGCGCTCTGCCACAATGCCGCGCTCTTTCAGCAGTTCTACCATGCGCGGCACACTGATGGGGTGCTTTTCGTCGGTTTCCCGCACAAAAATTTCCAACAACGTAAGCAGCTTTAATTTTTGTCCTTCTTTACGGGGCATAAAGGCCGCCTCCCTTCCGGCAAAACAGACCGGCTTCCCGGTTATTTTTTATCAAATGCCTTGCGGCGCTCGGTGGAAAGGCGGAACATTTTTTCCAGCCCTTCGCGGTCGTCATCCACCAGTTTCTGGCGCATGGTGGCAAGTGCATCACTGAACATATCGATCTCACTAATCAGGTTATCCTTGTTCCACAAGAACAGCTCCGCCCACATTTTATCGTTGATGCGCGCAATGCGGGTCAGGTCGCGGAAAGAGTCCCCGGTATACTTGGCAAGCTCGGTGTTATCGCTGGCGCACATCAGGCTGACGGCAATGGCATGGCACAGCTGGCTGACATAGCCGATCATGTGGTCATGCTCTGCCGGGCTGAGCACGCTAATGCGGGCAAACCCCAGTGTGCGGGCCAGGGTACGGCACCATTCAATGGCTTCCGGGGTGTTTTTTTCGGTGGGGGTAATGATAAAGTTTGCCGGGGCAAAGTTTACCTCGGCACTGTGGGCCACGCCGCTGGTCTCACGGCCGGCCATGGGGTGGCTGGCAATGAATTCCACGCCCTCCGGCAGCATCTGCTGCACCGGCTCCACCACGCCGCGCTTTACGCCGGAAACATCGGTTATCAGCGTGCCGGGGCGGACCAGGTGGCCGTACCGCTTGACCCATTCCAGCAGCACAGTGGGGTACAGGCCAAAGATGATGTAATCCGCGTTCTGCACCAGGTCGTCAAAGTTTTCGTTGCGGCCCTCGCAGATATAGGCGTGTTCCAGCGCATAATCCAGCGTGCTCTGGCTGTGGGTAATGCCGGTCACGCGGTAGCCTTTCTGGCTGAGCACCTGGGCATATTTGCCGCCCAGCAGGCCCAGGCCCACAATTAAAAACGTTTTGTTTTTATCCATCCCGTCCATTTTGCTTTCACCCCTGATTTGTTACATGGGCCCCCAGGCCCTTGATGACCTCAAAGAAATCCGGCCAGCTTTTGTTGACCGCGTTGGCCCCCTCGATGACCGCCGGCTGGCCTGCGGCCAGGGCAGCAACGGCCATTGCCATTACAATGCGGTGGTCGTTATGGCCGTTCAGCGGCGCCGTGGGCTTGTGCAGGGCGCAGCCCTCAATTGTCAGGGTATCGCCGTCCGCTTTTACCGTGCCGCCCATCTTGGCAAGCTCTTCCTGCATAGCGGCAATGCGGTCACACTCTTTAATGCGCAGCCGCCCGGCGTTGCGGATGATGGTGGTGCCGCTGCAGAAGCACCCCAGTGCGATGAGCACCGGGCCAAGGTCTGGGCAATCGGCCAGGTCGATCTCCACCGCCTTCAGCAGGCTGCGATGGAAGGTCACATGGCTGCCGCTGCGCTCAAACTTTGCGCCGCACTGCTTTAAGATATCCAGGATCACCCGGTCTCCCTGGTGGGAACCGGAGGGCAGACCCGTTATCGTAATGCCGCCCACAGTGCTGCCCAGCACGGCCAAAAACGCCGCCTGGCTGTAATCGCCTTCAACATCCATGTCTGCTGCCGCATAATGCTGCGGCGCTGCCACTTTGTAGGTGGCGGAGCCATCCTTGCGGGCGCGGACCGAAACTTTAACGCCAAATTTCTGCATCGCGTCTGTGGTCAGGTCCACATAGCTGCGGCTTTCAAAGGGAGCGCGCACCTCAATGGTGCTGGGGGCTTCCATCAATGGGGTGGCAAACAGCAGTCCGCTGATGAACTGGCTGGACACATTGCCCGGCAGCGTAAAGGTACCGGGGCACAGGCGGCCAAAAATCGTAATGCCCTGTTCGCTCTGTTCAAAACGCAGCCCCTGGCGTTCAAACAGCTGGGCATAAATTTCCTGCGGGCGCTGCATCAGGCGGCCTGCGCCGGTAAAGCGCACTTTTTGGGCCGTCAGGCTGAACAGCGGCAGGATAAACCGCAGTGTGCTGCCGCTTTCGTTGCAGAACACCGGGCGGGTAATGGTGGCAAAACCGTCCGCATTGCCGCGGCCGGTAATGGTCAGCTCATGCTCGCCCCGCTCCACCTTGGCCCCCAGCTGCTGGGCAGCCCCCAACGTGGCCAGAATATCCTGCGAAAATTCCACATTGCCAATGTGGCTGGTACCGGCGGCCAGGGCCGCGCACACCACAGCGCGGTGTGCCGCGCTTTTGCTGGGCGGCACTGCAGCGGTTCCGGCCAGGCGGCCCGGTTCAATGGCTGCAACGGTTGCTTCCACGGTGTTCCCCTCTTTCGTGCCGTTCAGGCATCAAATGTTGTTTCAAACGCCTGCACGGCGGTTTCTACTGTGTTTTCCAGGCGGCCGGTGTTATCCACCGCGGCATCGGACGCTGCGCGGTAAAGCGGCATCCGCTCGGCTTCCATCTTGCGCAGGGCGTCCAGCCCGGTGGAAAGCGGCCGCCCGCCGGTTGCCAGCCGTTCGACCGGGCGCTGCACCCACAGCACAGGGCCGTTCTGGCGCAGGGCGCGGATGTTTTCCGCCCGTTTCACCGCGCCGCCGCCGCAGGAGAGCACAAGCCCCTTTTCCTTGCCGAAACGGGCGATCTGCGCGGCTTCCTTTGCGCGGAAGCCCTCTTCGCCCTCGGCG
>OHVN01000501.1_pt1 | contig 12826 bp, 10 predicted proteins | sample 1579481 | NCBI WGS metagenome assembly OHVN01 (sample SAMEA3882532, study PRJEB24775) | human gut metagenome | biome: human-associated habitat; feature: intestine environment; material: feces | place: Netherlands | collected 2009/2010 | reverse complement strand
CCCGCCGCAGCATTGCGCAGCCAGGGCTTTGCCTTTTGCTGGGTCAGTTTGGCGCACAGGCCAAACAGCATCAACAGGTAAAAAGGCGCAAGGATCAGGCTCTGGTGGTCGCCCAGGGACTGGGTACGGGTAAACAGCACCATCGCCCCCAGGCTGGCCGCGGCGGCTACAATAGCCTGTGCACGGGTGCTGCGGCAATACAGCAGCCACACCAAGCCTGCCGCGCAGAGCACCAGCCAGATCAGTCCCTGGGTGCGCAGCTGGCCCAGGCAGTTGTTGCCAAAGCCGCCGCCGTAGTAAGCGCCGTAAATATCGGCGTAGTCGGTTGTCAGGATGGTTTTGAAGGTGGGCAGCAGCGCCCCCACGATGATCACAGCGCTGGGCACGCCGAACAGCAGCATATGTTTGAGGGTACTCCCCAGCGTTTTGCGGCGCACCGCCCCCACCAGCACCGCCAGCACATACACAGCATAAAACGCCAAGATCCAGAACATGTACCAGCGCCGGGTCAGGATCAGGGCAAACGTTGCAGCAAAAATCGCCAACAGCCGCGGCCAGGGCAGCGTTTCAAACCGGTAATCCGCGCACAGCAGGGCGATCACTGCGGCAAAAGTCAGGCCAAAGGCATCCGGCATGCCGTGGGTGGCAGGCCACAAAAACATGGGCCACAGCACCATAACCGCCATACACAGCGGGTAATACAGCGCCGTATGGCAAGCGGGCAACTGCTGGGCCAGGTATTTTGCGCCCATCAGCAGCGCAAACCACATGGGCACAAAGCAGGTGATGGCATAGCACACCATAAACGCATTGATGCTGCGCCCGGTAAAGAGATACGGCACACTGATAAAGAGATTCATGAACATCTTATAGTCCGCCGTCAACAGGCTTTCCAGCAGCACATGAATGCCGTAAAATCCGCTTTGACCAAAGCTGCCAAACAGCAGTGTCTGCTTGGCAAAATAGTTGATCGCGTCATCACTGTACACCGTTTGGCGGTAGCACACCAGTGCAGCGATGACCGCAACGCCCACAGCGGAGCCAGCCAACCAACTGCGCAGGAACGTTTTATCCTGTGCTACCCTCTGACCGGGGAACACCGTCTGCCAGGTAAAGTGCAGCAGCAGGCACAGCCCGCCCATGCAGACAGCCCACATCATCACCACCAGCAGCATGCCGCCATAGGCTGTGATCACACCGCCCACCAGAATGGCACACAGCAGCAGCACGCCATACGCCAGCCAGCGTGGACCGGCCGGGAGTGCGCGAAGGTTCGGGAACTGAATTTTTCCCATCGGGGGCCTCCTTTCGCCCTTTATTTGTTTATACAATTTGTTTATATAAGATCGTTTTATACAAAGTATTTATTTTGTTCGTGTTGTCCTGCTCTTGTACAACCCTTATGCGGCTTATTTCACAGGGGGGAACCGTTACACTCCACGCAGTCACACAACACTGCGGGCATCCGGCACTTCCACACTTTGCAGGTCAAATACAAAAGCAGCCCGCGAAACCAAGGCTCCGCGGGCTGCCGGGTTATGTATTTACTTTCTTGCGGCCGCCGGCTGATTCAAACGTTCCAGCTCGGCATTCAGGTCCTGGCTCACACTGCGGCGGGTATCACCTGCGCGGCGCAGGCGGTGGGTGTTTGCATTATTGGCCTGCACCTGCGGCTGGCTGCGCACAGGGCGCACCCGTTTGGCAGCTGGCTGAGCAGACTTATTATGGCGCACCTTTGCCTGGGCAGCGGGATAATTTTCCTTTGCGGTGTTCTCTCCAAAGTGGCGCAGCTCCGCACCAAAGGCTTCAAAATCTGCACCGGTTGCATCCAGTGCCTGATAAATTGCCGTGGTGGCATCATCCAAATCCGCAGTGGCAGCGCTCAGGCGTTCATCCACGCGGGTCACACGCTCACGCAGCATGGCAAGGCTTGCGGCCAAATCGCGGGCATGCTCTGTCATGCGGCCCTGCTGCTCTTCAGCCTGCTGTTTCAGGCGTTCTTCGGCCGCATCGGCTTTCAGGCGGGCTTCCATCAAAATCTGACGGGCCTCAATGCGGGCTTCCTCGGTCACATCAGCCTGGGGTGCCTTCGGTTCCGGGGCCGGCTCCGGCTTTTCCTGCGGGGTAGGCTGAGGTGCGGGGGCCCCAGGCAGGAGCCTGCATCCCCTTGTATGGGGGGCCGGTTCCTGCTTGGGGGCAGGCATACCGCCTTTGGGGATCATCGCCTCGTATTCAGCAATCTGCTTTTCGTACTCGTCGATCTGTTTTTGCAGATCGCGGCAACGGAACTGCCATTCCACCACAGCCTGCTGATTTTCTTTATTGCGGCTCAGGTTTGCCGTGGCGCGCTCTTCTACCGATTTGGCACGGGCGACCACCTCGGCAGCCGATTTTTCCGCAGCTTCGGCGCGCTGGTTAGCGGCTGAAAGATCGCTTTGCAGCTTTTCCACACAGGCACGTGCAGCGGACTGTTCAGAGCGCATTTTATCCAGCTGGGCCTGCAGCTGGGCAATCTGCTCTTCCTGCTCTGCGCTGTGCTGCCGGTTTTCGTTGTCCAGTGCATTGAGGTAAGCCAGCACATCATTTTTATCAAAGCCCCGGAACGTGGTTCGGAACCCTTTTTCCTGCAGGGCTGATAAGGTTTGGCTGCTGGGCATAGCTTTCCTCCTAAACTGGTCAGCGGGCCGTTTTGTTTTTTATGCGAGCATGCCTGCCCGCAGCCGCAAAGGATAGAGAACGCGCAGCGATCAGGAACGCTTGTTCAGGATGCTGAGCAGATCGTTGAAGTAATCACCGTCATCTTCGCTGCTGTCATCTTCCTTGGCAGCGGGGGCGGTGGAAACCGGGGTGTCAACATTGGGGTTGAACACATTGCTGAATACCGGGTTGGGGATGACCGGATCAGCGGCCGGGGCCGGGGCCGGGGCGGGAGCCGGAGCAGGTGCAGCGGCCGGGCGCGGTGCAGCCGGGGCAGCAGCAGGTGCAGCGCCTGCGGCAGCGCGCTGGGCGTTCACAACAGCCTGGATGGGCTCGTCCACGCCAGGCGTGCTTTCAAAGCCGGTAGCCACAACGGTAATGCTCATCTCATCCTGCAGGCGCTCGTCAAACGCAGTACCCCAAATGATGTTCGCATCGGGATGTGCGCTCTGGGTGATCATGGAAGCAGCAGTCTCAACATCGTCCAGGCCGATATCCGGGCTGGAGGTAATGTTGATGATAACGCCGCGTGCACCGGCAATGCTGGTTTCCAGCAGCGGGCTGGAGATTGCAGCCTTGGCAGCGTTTTCTGCCTTGCCTGCACCCTTGGCAACGCCAACGCCCATGTGGGCAAAGCCGGCATCCTTCATGATGGAACGGACGTCAGCAAAGTCGAGGTTGATGAAAGCGGGAACATTGATCAGGCTGGAGATGCTCTCAACGCCCTGGCGCAGCACGTTATCGGCTGCTTCAAAAGCGTTCATCAGGGTGATCTTTTCCTGGCTGATGAGCTTCAGCCGCTCGTTCGGGATCACGATCAGGCTGTCTACATGCATCATCAGGTTGGCAATACCCTGTTCGGCCATGCTCATCTTGCGCTTGCCCTCAAAGGCAAAGGGCTTGGTGACAATACCGACGGTCAGGATGCCCAGGTCATGGGCCGTTTCGGCCACGACCGGTGCAGCGCCGGTGCCGGTGCCGCCGCCCATGCCAGCGGTGATGAACACCATCTGGGCACCTTTCAGTGCATTGGCGATCTCATCCTTGCTTTCCTCCGCTGCACGCTGGCCGACCTCCGGGTCAGCACCAGCGCCGCGGCCCTTGGTCAGCTTTGCGCCAAGCTGAACCTTCTGGGTAGCCTTGGAGTTGACCAGTGCCTGCTGGTCGGTATTCATTGCTACAAATTCAACGCCATTCAGGCCAGCTTCAACCATGCGGTTCACAGCATTGCCGCCGCCGCCGCCAACACCGATAACCTTAATGTTGGTTACATTCTGCATCTCTTCATCGAGAACGAACGCCATAAGTGTATCCCCCTAAAGAATATAAAATTGCAAATGCAATAGGGCCGGATTTCCGCCAGCGGACACACTGACCCCCATAAAGGAAGCGCCGCCCCACACCCCAAACTTTGCTTACGCGCGTTGCGGTGCAGCCAGCTCTTCCTAAGATATCGCATATAACTGTTTATAAGGATAACAAATTTTGCGAATAATTTCAATACCCACACGCTAAAAAGCCAAAAAATAGATGTTCACATTTGTGGGTATCACAAAAAGCCCCGCCGGTTTTGCGGGGCTTTGGTGAATTATGACAATATTTTTACAGTTTTTTCGTCTATCTGCCAGCTTCTGTCCCGGTGCGGCCTGCCCGGCAGTCGGCCCCCAGGCGGCGCAGATCCCCCGCCAGGTCGGCATAGCCGCGCCGGATATGTCCGGCATCCAGCACCCGCACGCAGCTCCCGTCCCCCACACCAAGGCCCGCCAGCACCAGTGCTGCCCCGCCCCGCAGGTCTGGTGCAGTCACAGTGGCACCATGCAATTTTGCGCTGCCGCCAAGGTACAGCAGCCGTCCCTCGCTGCGGGCATCAGCCCCCAGGGCGGCAAAGCCCTGCGCACAGGCAAAGCGGTTTTGGAACAGGCCGTCATAAATGCGGGATGCTCCCTCCGCCCCCAGCAGCACCGCTGCAGCCAGCGGGGCAGTATCTGTGGCAAGGCCAGGGTAAGCAGCCGCTACAAGTTCCTGACCACCGCGCAGCTTTGTATCCCGATCCCGCGTGATGCTAAACTCATTTTCCCCGCGGGCAACCTCGCAGCCGCTGCCCTGCAAAAAGTCCAGAAACGCCGCCAGCCACACCGGACTGCACTGCGTTACCGTCACCCGCCCGCCTGCAATGGCGGCGGCTGCCGCATAAGTCGCTGCGGCAATGCGGTCCGGCAGCACGGTATGCACACAGCCGTCCAACAGCTCGCCGCCGGTACCTCGGATGCAGACCACCGGCGTACCCGCCCCCGTGATCTTTGCCCCGCAGGCGTTCAAAAAAGCGGCGGTATCCGCAATTTCCGGCTCGCACGCCGCACCACGCAGGGTGGTAACGCCCGCCGCACAGCAAGCCGCCAGCATCAGGGTCAGGGTTGCTCCCACGCTGGGCAGGCGCAGAGCAAAATCCGTACCACGCAAAACGCCGTGGCGGCGCAGCACCACACACTCTGCCGCCGCGCACACCTGTGCCCCCATGGCCGTCAGCCCGGCCAGGTGGATATCAATGGGCCGCGGCCCCAGTCTGCACCCGCCGGGCAGCGGCAGCTCTGCCCAGCCCGCGCGGGTCAACAGCGGTGCCAGGTAAAACACCGACCCCCGCATAGCCCCCGCCAACGCCGTGGGCACCCGCCCGCTGATCTGCCGGGCTGGCTGGGTGACAAGGTCCTGCCCGGCCCAGGCCGCCCCACTGCCCACAGCCCGCAGCAGATCCAAACTGGTCTGCACATCCCGCAGCAGGGGCACCCGGCGCAGGGTGCAGGGCTGCGCACACAGCAGCGTTGCCGCCAAAAGGGGCAGCACACTGTTTTTGGCCGCTGCCGGGCGGATGCTCCCCCGCAACGGGTTCCCGCCTGTTACTTCGATATATTCCATTGCCGCACCGCCCCTCTTTGTTCCCACACCAAAGCGCCCTTTTCTATCATATGCCGCACCCGCACAAAACAGCTCTGTTCCACGGGTTTTACAGCAAAATCGGCTGCAGCTGCACCCCGCGCAGAGCGGCTTCCAGCGTATCCGGCAGCTGGGTAAAATCCGCTTTCAGGCTGCAGGGCTTTTTGTAGCTGTCGTCCTGGCCAAAGGGAATGAAATAATAATTTTTGCGCTGCAGCAGCGCCGCCAGCGCTCCCACGCTGCCGGAAAGCCCATCGTTGGTGGATACCCCGATCACCACCGGCCTGCCGCCGCGCAGCATGCTTTTGGCCGCCAGCGTGACCGGCGTTGCGCTGATGCCCGCCGCCAGCAGCGCCATCGTTGTGCCGGTACAGGGAGCAATGACAAGTGCCTGTGCCATATGCTTGGGGCCAAGAGGTTCCGCTTCCCGCAGATCCTCCAGCGGGCGGTGGCCGGTGGCTTCCTCCAGGCGCTGCTTCCAATCTGCCGCGCGGCCAAAGCGGGTATCCAGCGCCGACGCCGCATAGCTCAGCATCGGCAGTACTTCCCACCCGCAGGCGCGCAGGCGGATGATTTGCGGCAGAACCGTTTCAAATGTGCAAAAGCTGCCGCACAGGGCAAACACCACCGTGCGCGGCGGTTCCAGGCTGGAATTCATCAGCTCACTCCCCTTTCGCTGCGGGCCGTGGCGGCACGCTCCTGTAAAATCACTTCCACGGTATGCGCCACCAGCGCACCGGCGGTTTCGGGCGCACAGCGGGCGGGCAGGCTCAAGGCATGTTCCGCACGCAGGCCCAGTTCCCGCGCGGCGGCAAAATCCGTTCCGCCGGGGCGGCTGGCAAGGTCCAGGATCAGCGCCCCCCTGGGCAGGCAGCGCAGCCGGGCCGCCCCCAGCACCGGGGCCGGTATGGTGTTGATGACCGCATCAAAGTGCGGCAGAAGCTGTTCCAACGCGGTCAGCGGTGCGGCATGCAGCCCCGCGCAGCGCGCTGCGGCCCGCTGTTCCGGCGCGCGGGCGGCAATGGTCACCTGCCCGCCCAATGCCTGCAGCCGCCGGGCCACCGCCCGCCCAATGCGCCCATACCCCAACACTAGGAACTCACTTTCCCATATCGTGCGCTGGCGCAGCTGCATCAGCAGGGCCAGGCACCCTTCCGCAGTGGGTACTGCGTTCAGGCAGGCCAGCTCCGGCCGCAAAAAGTAATCCACCAACTCCACCCCGGCGGCCTGCGCCGCTTTGCGCACCGGTTCGCTGATGCGCCCGCCAAGGGCCAGCGTACCGGGGCGGGCGGCGCGCAGGATGCGGGCAAGGTCCGCCGCCTCGGCATCCATCGGCATAGGCAGCAGGATGTAATCCGCCTGCCCGGCCCCCTCTGCCCCCAGCACGGTATAGCCGCTGTTCTGCAGCGCCCGCGCCGCCGCCAGTTGGCGGGCATCCCGCCCAACCACACAAAAAGTCAAATTACATGCTGCCGCCATAATGCTTCCCCCCGGTGTTGTATCTGGCCGTTTGTTCCATGTTATGCCGGGGTGGGCGGCATGGTTCCGTCAGAACATCAAAAACGCCTGCCGCAAAAAAAGTTCCCCCGCCTGCATCACAAAGAATACAGACAGGGGAATTTTTCTATTTATCGGTTATGCTCCGTTTTAATAGCTGCGCAGGGCATCGCACTGACCGCGCAGGATACGCAGCGGCTCCACGGGGGTTTTGCCAACGCGCACTTCCACCACGGTAGCTTTGTCGGTGGTGCCAAGGGCATCGCCCTGGGCCACGATTGCACCTTTTTCTACCGTCAGCCTGCGCAGGCCATAGTAAATCGTCTTTACGCCCGCGCCGTGCTCGATCACCAGCGTATTGCCCACATTGGGCAATTTTTCCGCCAGCAGTACCTTGCCGCCCGCCGGGGCAATCAGGTCGCACCTACCGGAAAGCACCACATTGATGCTGGTGCGGCCGGTACCGGTGTTGTTCTTGCGCTCGGTCTGGGTACGGTTGACATATTCGGTCAGGCCATACGGCAGGGTGACCTCCACCTTATCGCTGAACGGCGAAGCAAACCCAGTGTCCGCCCAGTAGATGGTATCCGATGCCGTATCCAGCAGGTCCAGCACCTCCTGCGGGGTATCATCCGCGCCGACATACGGTGTGACCAGCCTGGACTTGGAAGTATAATCCCGAAAAGATGCGGCGCTCTTGCTCACGTTCAGGGTAAGCTCCTGCACCTCACCGTCCACGGTGACCTTGATGGTATAGCTGCCAGGCTCGGTTTCCAGCGGGACCGCCAGGTAAGCCACCCAGCCATCGCCGGTCGCGCTGGCACGGAAGCCGGTATCCGGCAGTTCTGCCGTCAGGCTTGGCTTGGTATCCGTCTGCTGGCCCGTTACCTTTACGGCCACAACGCCACCCGGCGTAACAGCCTGGGTATTCAGCCGCACGGTAGCCTTAATCGTTACATCAAATGTGAACTCATAGGTCTGGTGGCCCGAAACTGTCGGTTCGCTCTGGTAACCCTCGCCGCTGCTGACCACCAGCTTGGCGGTGTAGCTGCCGGGCGTGGTAAAGCGGTAGGCGGCAAATTCCTGGGCACTGCCGCTGAACACTTCCTGCTTGTTCTCGTCCTTAACGGTCACTTCGGTGCTGCAGTCCGCTGGGGTCACCCGCAGCGTCATGGTGCCGCCGCCAAAATCAGATTCCAGCGCTGTGGGAGTGCTGGAAAGTGTCTCGGCATAGGTACGCTTAAGGTGGTTGCCTGCCACCGGCACCTGCCAATGGTACGCCACGGGGTCCAGCTGCTGGCCCTCCACTGTTACCGTAACGGCAGGAATCATATCCGGCGTGGCTTTTTTGTACAGCCAGTATATGCCGCCTGCGGCGATCATACCCGCCAGCAGCACCACCAGCAGCAGCCAGCCGATCAGCAGCCGCACGGCGCGGCCCACTTTGCTGTCAGTCGATTCCGGCGTATCTGCCTCTTTCTCCGCCTGTTCTGCTTCGGCATCCTCGATCTGTTCAATCGAAACCTGGACCGTTCGGGTGATCTCCGCCTTGCGCCGCTCTGCTGCAGCGCGCTGTTCCGGGGTCAGTTCCGGTTCGTCATCCTCCGGCTCCGTGGCCTGGGGCAGCTGCGCGGCTTTGGGTTCCTGCACCGCCTTTTCCGGCATTTCCGGCGCGGCGGCTGCTTCAGCCGGTTCGGCCACAGCGGCAGGTTCCGGCGTTTGCGGTTTTTCCGGCGCTTCCGGGGGTTCCGGCTGGGGCTCAGCATATTGCTGCGGTTTTGCTTCCGGCTTGGGGGCAGCCTTTTTGCGGCGGCGTTTGCCGCCTGCCTGCCCGCTGCGCGGCGCTTTGGGCTTGGCTGCCACCTGTTCCGGGGCGGCAGCTTCGGTCTGCTCGGCTTGTTCCGCCCGCGTTTTTGGTTCTTGCGGGGATTTTGTATTTTGGGGTTCGCTTTTTTGTTTTTGCGTGCCCGTTTTGCGGTGCGCAGTATTGCTATTGCTGGCATGGGGTTTGGCCATCCTGCCTCGCCCCGTGCCTGGAGCGGTTTTGCCCTGCGTGCGCTGCCCGCCCCTGGCTTTGGGCTTTGGCTGCTGCGCCGGCTCCATCGCAGTCTGTGTTACCTTCTCTTCGTCCATCGCTTTCTCCACCAACATTTGCGATTTATCGTTGCTCTAACTCTATTTTGTTACATTGTTTCGCGGTACAAAAGGCCGCTGCTGCCCGTCAGGGCGGCAGCAGGGTCAACGGACTTGCTGCCAATGCGCAGCTCCCAGATCAGGGTATGCTCCTCACTGGTGGTGCCCAGTTCTTCGCCGCGGGCAAGGCTCTGCCCACGCTGCACCTTTACGGCATCCAGCCCAAACAGATAGCTCTTAACCCCGCAGCCATGGTCAATCACCACGGTGCCGCCGGTCAGCGCCAGCGTTCCGGCGTACACCACAGTACCCGCCTGCGGTGCCGTAACGGCGGTACCCGCTGCGGCGTTATAATTGATGCCAGTTGCCCGGCCGGTAATGGTCCCATCGGTGCGCAGCCGCGCGCCGTAATCCGCCAGAATCGCACTGGGCACCGGCGAGGCAAAATTGCCCTGCCACAGCTTTTCGCTGCTGCCCTGTGTGTAAAGGGGCCAGATCGCATTTTTATATTCCGTTGCTGCGCCTGGTATGTCTGCCTCTGCGGCCACATCCACGGTTTTGGCCTCGCTCTGCATCACGTTCAGGGTCAGCTCCTGGGTCAGGCTGCCGCAGGTCACGGTCAGGGTATGGGGGCCGCCCTCGGTATTATAGGTTACCGGGATATAGCCCATATACCCACCGGTCACCGGGCGGAACCATACATCCCCCAGGTCGGTTTCCACGGTTGGCTCGCTGCCATCCAGAATGCCGGTAATGACCAGTGCCGCCACGCCGCCCTGGCTGACGCGCTCACTGCTGAGCACCGCCTTGGGCTGGATGTTCATGGTATAAGATGCACAGTACCGGTACCAGCCGGTGGCATCGCCGGGGTCCGCTGTGTTGCGGTAAGCGGTCAGGGTCAGCTCATAGCTGCCATTTTTGGGGTAAGCATACATCGCAAAGGCAGCGGCATCCCCCTGCACCACAACACTGCCGGCCGAATCTTTCAGCGTAAGGGTCGTGCGCTGCTTGGCTGTTCAAACGTGCGGTTCAGCACATTGCCCAGCACCGGCACACTCCAGTCATAGCCGATCGGTTCCAGTTCCGTATCGCCCAAAGTGGGGTGCTGCGTGGGAAGTTTGTCATCGCCCGTCATAGCGTACATGGCGTACCCGGCACCGCCCAGCAGCACCGCCAGCATAACCACCACCATAACCAGCCACAGCAAGAGCTTTTTCATGGCGTTCCCTTTCCTTGGCACAGCAGAAAAATCGAAATTCAGTCTGATTTTATAGTCACTACCGTCATTTTTCTTATTTTTAGCAGCGCCTTATGGTTTATCTGAGCCCTTTTTATCATTTAATAAGTATCACTACTGATTGCAAGAAACACGAACAGCCGGGCCGAAGCCCGGCCATTTTCACTTTTCTGCTGGCTGTTCCGGCTTATTCAGCATCGTCAGCAGCCTTTTCTTCGGCGGCTTCTGTCGGTTCATTGTCGATGGGCAGATATTCGTCGTCATCGTCATAATCGTCGCCGTCATCGCTGTACAGCAGGCGCTCGTATTCGTCCAGTTCCTTTTCGCGGCGGCGCAGGTAGAGCGCAGCGGCAGTCAGGGCACCGGCAGCAGCAAACAAAAACGCCAGGATGGCACCAAAAGTAGATTTCTTCATCATAATACTTTTCCTCCGCGTATTCTAAAAGGGATGGGTCTGTAAAATATTATACCCGATTAACCGGGTGAATACAATCTTTCCCTTGTAAATTTTTCACACAAAAAGGTTCAGGTATCAAGGTGATACCGCGCCATCCTCCGCAGCATGGTCTCCGGAAAATTTCTTCACCTGCCAAAAGCCATGCCACTCTGCTTGCTTTTTATTCCGGCCGCCACTGGCGCATAATGCCCGCAAATGCGCTTGGCACCGCGTATTCCCCGTTCAGCTCCGCGCGGCTGGCCCAGACGCAGCCCTCCGGCGCCGGGCCTGCAGCTGTGCCGCAAAACCCGCTGATCTGCCAGATGCGATGGGTGAACACATGGCGGGTGCTTTGCAGCGGGGCCTGCCACTGCACACAAAGGCCAATGGCGCGCAACGCGGCGTCCAGTTCCGGTTGGGCCATGGCGGTACCCTCAAAGGCAAGGGGCTGCCACAGCCCGGCCAGCAGCCCTTTGGACGGGCGGCGCTGCAAAAGCACGCCCTGCGGCCCGGTGATCAACGCGGCCGTGACCGGCACCAGCGTTTTTTCCGGCTTAGCCGTTTTGACCGGCAGCTGTTCGGCCCGGCCTGCAGCGCGGCCCTTGCACTGAGCAGCCAGCGGGCAGACCTCGCACTTTGGCGCACCGTTGGGCAGGCAGACCAGCGCCCCCAGTTCCATCAACGCCTCGTTATAAGGGCCGGGGCGTTCCTTGGGCATTTCTTCCAGCACACGGGCTGTGAACTCGCGCTTGGCGGCAGGTTTGGTAATATCGGCAGAGCTATTATCCAGCCGGGCAAATACCCGCAGCACGTTGCCGTCCACCGCCGGGGCTGGGATGCCAAATGCAATGGAGGCAATAGCCCCAGCCGTGTAATCCCCAATGCCGGGCAGAGCGCGCAGGGCGGCATAATCTGCGGGAAGCTGGCCGCCGTACTGCCGGCAGACGATCTGCGCCGCCTTTTGCATGTTGGCCACCCGGCTGTAATACCCCAGCCCCTGCCACAGCTTGCGCAGCTTGTCCGGGTCGCAGGCGGCAAGGGCGGCTGGGTCCGGCAGTTCGGCCACAAAACGCTCGTAATAGGGCAGCGCCGCCGAGACGCGGGTCTGCTGGAGCATGATCTCGCTGACCCAGATATGATATGCCGAAGGCTCCTGCCGGAAAGGCAGGAGCCTTCGATTCAGTTCAAACCATTGGATCAGCGGTTCGCTGACCGCCCCCATTAAAAACCGCCGCAGGTGCGCGGGAAGGCAATGACGTCACGGATGTTGGGGATGCCGGTGACATACATCAGCAGGCGCTCAAAGCCCAGGCCGTAACCGGCATGCTTTACGCTGCCAAAACGGCGCAGGTCCAGGTACCAGTCATAATCTTCGCGCTTCAGGCCCAGTTCATCCAGGCGGGCCAGCAGCACATCCAGGCGCTCCTCACGCTGGGAACCGCCGATCAGCTCGCCAATGCCGGGCACCAGCATATCGGCGGCGGCAACCGTCTTGCCGTCCTCGTTCATACGCATATAGAATGCCTTGATCTCTTTGGGGTAATCGGTAACAAACACAGGCTTTTTGAACACCTGCTCGGTCAGGTAGCGCTCGTGCTCGGTCTGCAGGTCAATGCCCCAGCTTACTTTATACTGGAAGTTGTCATCGTTCTTTTTCAGCAGTTCGATGGCATCGGTGTAGCTCACGCGGGCAAAATCGCTGTTGGCAACCAGCTCCAGACGCTCGATCAGGCCCTTATCAAAGAACTGGTTGAAGAATGCCAGCTCGTCCGGGCAGTTATCCAGCAGGTAGCGGATGACATACTTGGTCATGGCCTCGGCGGTGTCCATGTAGCCGTTCAAATCGCAGAACGCCATCTCCGGCTCGATCATCCAGAACTCGGCGGCGTGGCGGG
>OHVN01000497.1_pt1 | contig 12871 bp, 15 predicted proteins | sample 1579481 | NCBI WGS metagenome assembly OHVN01 (sample SAMEA3882532, study PRJEB24775) | human gut metagenome | biome: human-associated habitat; feature: intestine environment; material: feces | place: Netherlands | collected 2009/2010 | reverse complement strand
CAGAAATATCTGAAAGAATACCTCACCTCGTTGGGCAAGGAGGACATTGAGTTCACCGACATCACGGAGGATTTCGGCAATTCCTATAAAGCCTTTCTGAAACGCTACAAGAACTTCAGTCCGTCACAGACGAACAAGTGTCTGTGCTGGCTGAGCAAGCTGGTGTACCTTGCCGTGGACTACGAGATACTCCGCGCCAATCCGTTGGAGGACATGGAATACGAGAAAAAGCCTGCACCGAAGCACAGGCATATCAGCCGTGCGGAACTGAAAAACATCCTTGAAACTCCCATGCTCGACCCCATGCAGGAATTGGGGCGCAGGGCATTCCTGTTTTCGACGTTCACCGGTTTGGCGTATGTGGACATCATGCTGCTTCATCCGCACCATATCGGCAGGACGGCGGACGGCAGGCGTTACATCCGCATCAACCGCAAGAAGACCAACGTGGAGGCGTTCATCCCCCTGCACCCGATAGCGGAACAGATACTCGACCTCTACAACACCACGGACGACACCAAGCCCGTCTTTCCGCTTCCGAGCCGTGACGAGATGTGGTTCGAAATACACGAATTGGGCGTTGCGATAGGAAGGGAAGAAAACTTGTCCTACCATCAAGCCAGACACTCCTTCGGAACATTTTTGATTTCGGAGGGAATACCCATCGAAAGCATCGCCAAGATGATGGGCCACTCCGGTATAAGAACAACCCAGCGGTACGCGGAGGTTACGGACAAGAAAATTTCAAAGGACATGGACAACCTGATGGCGGTCAGAATGATGTACGGAACAGGCAAATGGTACAAAAGGCAAGAATTGCCAAAAGAAACAGACTTTGATAATGGGCAAATAGGGTAATGAATATGGAACGCGGAATCATCACAATCACGGAAAACGGGGCGGTCGCTATGCCGACCGCTCCCGTATGGATGACGCAGCAGGAAATGTCCGATGCGTTCAATGTGTTCGGTTGCTATGTCCGCAAGGTCATTGCTGCCATCTACAAGAACAAGGAACTGTCGGAGGAAGAAACGGTGCGCCATGTCAGGCAGGACGGAAGGATAAGCTATGATGTGTTCAGCCTTGAAATGGTGGTCGCCGTCGCTTTCAAGCTGCGGAGCAGGGAATGTATGGCTTTCAGACGGTTCGTTGTGGAATGCCTGACTACGAGCCGCAATAGCAAGCCGATAAACCTTTTCTTTTCGCTCTCTCCATATAATGGTTTGAGAGTGAACAATTAGAAAAGGTGAAAGGAAGAACAGCCGACAACAGGCAGGAAAGGCAAATTCTCCGTTGTCGGCTTCTTCATCATGGGACGGCAGGCATTATGTGCCGACACGCCTGAATGCTTCGCGGTAATTGGCGGCAAGCATCTTTTCGATGTCCGATTCCTTGTAGAGAATCTTTCCACCCAACTGATAGTAAGCAATCATCCCGTTGTTGCGGTAGTCCTGCAAGGTGCGGCGGCTCACTTTCAGCCGTGCCGACACCTCCCTGTCCGTCAGGAAGCGTTCGCCGCCCAATGTCGGACGGCTGTTTGCCACGAGATTCTCGATGCCGTCCAGCAGACGGTCAAGCGTGTCGCCGAACTGGGCGACCAGCGCATGGTTCTTGGTTATCATTTCACTCATTGTCACGTTGGATTTAGTGGTAAGACAATAATAATCAAACGACTCTGTCCGTCCGTTTGTCCTCAATTAGTTTTACGATGCTCAGCACATCCTCCGGCTTGTAAAACACCTTGTGGTTAATCTGCGAATAGGCCAGCGTGCCGTTGTCGCGTAGCGTCTGCAACGTGCGCGGACTGATGTTCAACTGCTGGCAGACTTCCTGGTTGTCCATCCAGCGGTTTAATGACTTGCCGCCCTGCTTGGCAAGGAGGGCATCCACACGTTCCGCGAAACGGCTGAACTTCGCCGCCATTTCCTCGAATGCCTCTTTCTGAATAATCAAAATTTCCATTGTCGATACTGCTTTTAATGTTGATACTTGGTTTTTGCCTGCAAAGTAAATCGGTATTCTCCGTAATGAGATGGATATGCGATTAGGTGGCAGCTTGTGGCATTTTGCTGTCCCAATCTTTCATACTCTGGGAATATCGTTTTGCATGGCAACGCAAAGTAAAGACAAGGTTGGCAAAAGCCAATCACCTTGTGCATGCGTGGAAGCATTTGGCACCGATATGGAAGCCTGTGGCGTTATTATATGAAGTGACACTGCAAAATGGTTGCAAAAGCTAAATTGTAAATAAAGCTATTTCATTCGTGACCTTATCCTGCTTAAACTTGTCTGCGTAATGCCAAGATACGAGGCTATGCTGCCCAATGGCAGCCGTTGCAAGAGTTCCGGATCCATCTCAACCAGTTGCCTGTAACGCTCTGAGGCGATAGCTGAGAGCATGGAGATTAATCGTTGTTCAGTCTCCAAAAGTTCCATTTCTGCATACCGTCGTCCCCAATTAGCAATATGCAAATCTTCCAAAAACAATTCCTGCAATTTCTTCCTCTTCAAGACATACAGAACAGAATCCTCCATCAGTTCCATTGTCTCATATCCAGCCTCGTCGTTTACATATCCTTTCATAGAAACAATGGTAGCACCTTCCTTGCCTATCCAAAACGTAATTTCTTTTCCGTCAACATAAGTAAAAGCCCTGACAATACCCTGTTTAATGAAAAATATATCTTTCTCTACCTTGTTTATTTCCAATATATGAAATCCTTTAGGCAATGTAATCTCTGACATACAACGATGCAATTTGTCTAAAGACTTTTCAGGCAGAGGGTATCTTAAACTTAAAATCTGTTCCAGTTTCATACTCCATCAACACTTATCACCCTGCGAAGGTAACAAAAAGATGCGTCATAAATCAGGAAGCATGTCTCTTTTTGTCAAATGCGAAATCATTTTTTGCCAAATGTAAAAAGGTTTAGTGTAAGATGTACCTACTTTTGCATCAAACTTTAACACGGAATAATATGGAACATGATTTTTTGGAGATTATTAAGACGCGACGCAGTTGTCGTAAATTTCAGGACAGACAAATTTCTCGCGTGGAATTGGATGCCGTACTTGAAGCAGGAACTTACGCACCTTCAGCAGGAGGGCGCCAAAGTGCGTTTATCGTAGCTGTGCAGAATAAAGAGCAGCGCAAAAAACTGGCTGCAATGAATGCGGCAGTAATTGGATCCAAATCAAATCCTTTTTACGATGCTCCCACTTATGTATTGGTTTTTGCTCCCTCAAATGCTCATACTGCTATCGAGGATGGAACTTGTGTGCTTGAAAATATGATGCTTGCAGCTCATGCCTTGAACTTGGGAAGCTGTTGGATTCATAGAGAGAAAGAAATGTTCATCACGGATGAAGGGAAAGAGATGATAAGGTCATGGGAGCTGCCTGACGGACTGATGGGCATCGGTGCTTTGGCGTTGGGCTATCCTGATGGCAAACCAGCGCCTGCCGTCACACGAAAAGAAGGGTATTACCGTATAATTAGATAAAAATGTCACACGATTTACTTAAGGCGATTTTTTATGAATTGGATTATCTTATTATTGGCCGGACTCTTTGAAGTAAGCCTGACTTTTTGTTTGGGGAAGACTCGGACCGCATCCGGTTTTGAGTTCTATCTTTGGGGCGGAGGTTTTCTTGTCTCCACAATATTAAGCATGACACTGCTTGCCAAGGCCGTACAAACGTTGCCGTTAGGCACAGCTTATGCCATTTGGACGGGTATCGGGGCGGTAGGTACGGTCCTGATAGGCATTTTTGTCTTTAAGGAGCCGGCCACACCGATACGGCTTTTCTTCTTGTTCACGCTGATAGCGTCTTTGATAGGTTTGAAGATTGTTTCTTACTGAAAGGGGAATACATGAAATATGAATTGAAAGCCAACCAGGGTATTCCGGCTTCATTGCTGGTCATGCTTTCCATTGCAACCGGATTATCAGTCGCCAACTGTTACTATAACCAGCCCTTGTTAGGCAGTATGGCTGCTGATTTCAAAGTAAATGATTTGTCCGCCAATGCGGTAGCGACCTTAACGCAAGTCGGCTATATGCTTGGTCTGCTGTTTGTCATTCCATTGGGAGACCTGCTTTCACGCCGTAAGTTGATATTAACCAACTACGTTCTTGCAGCCTGCTCTCTGCTGGCGATTGGTACGGCACAGGACATCCGTATCGTATGGGTGGCATCGCTGATAACCGGAGCGACGTCTGTCATGCCTCAGTTCTTCATACCGCTTGTGTCTTATCATTCAGCCCCAAGCCATAAGACGCGCAATGTAGGCATCATGCAGTCCTGTCTGTTGGTGGGAATTTTGGGCTCACGGATACTGAGTGGACTGATTGCCAATGCCTGGGGGTGGCGCATGGTGTATTTCATAGCGGCCGGACTGATGACGTATTGCTGGTTGATGATGTACAAAGTGCTTCCCGCATTGCCCGCACAGGCAAAAGAAACATACGGAAGGCTGATGAAGTCGCTATGGCATATTCTGCGGAAATATCCATACCTGCGCATTGCTTCCGCTCGGGCGGCATTGGCTTATGGCGCTTTCTTTGCCTTATGGAGTTGCCTTGCCTTCAAGATGAAGCAAGCCCCTTTTTTTGCCGGAGATGATATCATAGGGGCATTGGGATTTTGCGGATTGGCAGGAGCTGCTACTGTGGTATTCATCAGTAAATATATTTCTGTTTATGGAGCCAGACGTTTTTCTCTCATGGGTGGAGCCGTTATGCTGGTGGCTTGGCTGACAGCATGGTGGGGCGGCGACAGCTACGCAGGCATTATCATTGCCATTCTTCTGATTGATGCGGGAATGCAGAGCATTCATCTTGCCAATCAAACCAGTGTAGTAACGCTTGACGCTGAAGCCATCAACCGTGTAAACACGCTTTACATGACCATTTATTTTCTTGGCGGTTCTGTGGGAACGTTTGTAGCCGGCATCTGCTGGGAGCATTTTCAATGGACGGGAACAGCCATAGCGGGACTGACTTTCATTGCCTTGTCCTTGCTGGTCAGTTTTACATTTAAGGAAAGTAAGATATGAGCTCCAAACATCATATCCTATTTGACTTGGACGGCACGCTGACCGACTCATTCAAAGGTATAGTCCACAGTGTGCAATATGCCTTATCTCGCTATGGTATCGTTGAAAACGATTTGCATAAGTTAACCCCGTTCATTGGACCGCCATTGACCTATTCGTTCAGAGAATTTTATCATTTCTCCGATGCACAGGCGGACGAGGCGGTAAGATATTACTGTGAATATTTTTCCGAGAAAGGTTGGTGCGAGAACACAGCCTATCCCGGTATCCCGGAGATGTTGAAGACATTGTGTGAAGCAGGCAAGCATCTTTATGTGGCAACCTCCAAGCCCACGGAATTCGCCGTACGGATATTGGAACATTTTGGATTATCCGTTTTTTTCGATTATATTGGAGGAGCTTCTTTCGATCGTTCACGGGAAAGTAAGGTCGAAGTAATGCGTTATTTATGTCAGCTGGCAAACATTACCGATATGGACAGTGCCATAATGGTGGGTGACCGCAAGTTCGATGTATCAGGTGCCCATGCTATCGGAATGGAATGTGTTGGTGTTCTCTATGGCTATGGCTCAGAAGCAGAATTATCATCGGTTCATGCTGACAGGCTGGTTTCTTCAGTAACAGAACTTACGTATGAACTTCTTGCCAAAGTGTAGCTATTTACATAAATTTACAGATTGTTATTAAGTGTTACAATTTAAAATTCTTGCAGGCTACGTTATCATGATGGCGGTCATCGGCAGCATGGCCGCCATTTTGGTGCATGAGCGCAAACGCATCAGGGAGATAGAAGCCGGCACGGAAACCATCCGGCAGGTGCGCCGTGACATAAGTGAGGCCCACCGTTGTATCACCCGGCTTGCCCTGTTGGGCGAGGGCGTCGTCGGCTGGGACGAAACGGACTACCGCCATTACCATGCCCAGCTCCTGAGCACCGACAGCCTGCTGCAAGCCTTGAAATCCCGTTGCACGGCGTATGTGCGCCCGGCACAGATAGACACCCTGCGCACCCTCTTGGCGGAAAAAGAAGCACACCTGCGGCACATCATGGAAGCGATGGAGCGGCAGGACGACGCGGACAGCCTGCTGGTGAACCACCTGTCCGAAGTGGCAAGGCGGGCGACCCGTATCTAATAAAAAGCCCCTGCAAACTTTTTACGGCTTGCAGGGGCTAATCCTATATATATTATTTATTCGCCAGGCTCATCCTCTTTCTTAGCTCTCGTTGTTCGTGCTTTCGAGATGGCTTTCTGCCGCTCAATCATCGCATTCACGTGGTCAATGAAGGTGGCGTAATTCGTGTCGCCGTTTATCATCGCCAAGGCATTGACCGTATCGACCAACGAGCGGTAGGCGGCTTCGGCAGCGGCGCGGGTCTCCTTCACGATGCCCACCTGACGGGCTGCATCCGCCTCCGTGCGCTCGGCGGCGGCAGCAAGGAAGGCTTCTTCTTTCGCCTTCAAGTCGGCAATCCATACATCGAGATTCAATGAAGTACGCTTAGAAGAATCGAATGCTTCCAAGTCCTGCAACAGATTGTGTAATACACCGCTTTCCTCGGTCTGCGCCAGCTTCGTGGGGTCGCCATACTTGTCGAACAATGATTTCGCTTCGGCGGCATTGGCGGCTACTTCGGCGGTCGGATGGGCGCACATCGCCGTCACATAATTGTTCGCACCACGCCAAGATGCGTCACGGGCATCATCCGTCGCGGTCGCCGTGGCGGTGGCGGGATTCGTGGAGGATGCCTTCAACGCATCGTCGAAAGCATCGACAGCGGTGGTGAAATCGTTAACCTTTGCCTCCAACACGGGATTCGTAGCGGACAGCTGGCTTATCTCGCTTGGGGTTCCTGTCTCCTCGCCGATAGGCAGGTTCGCCGTTTCCGCCACGACCTGTTTCTGATAACCGAACGACTCCTCGGTGCGAAGTTGCTTGATGTTTAATGTGAGAATCTTTTTCATATTCCGTGATATTTTAGAATTTCTGTAACGAATGTAGCTAAATCTTTCCGGCGAGCCAAGTTCAGAGCGGGGAAAGTTCCAATCCGTCCCGATTTTGCCTTTCCCCAGCGGGGAAAGTGCTTATCCTGCAGGATTGGCATCGTCCCCGCCGGGGAAAGCGGTTATCCTGACGGATTAGGGCTGTCCCCGCAGGGAAAAGTGGTTATCCGGCAGGATTTGTGTTGTCCCCGCTGGGGAGGGCGGTTGTCGGCGCGGATTGCAGAAATTTTGACGTGGGCAGGCGGTCCTGGAGATTGGATGATTAATTTATATAAGGCAGATATTCGTTTGGAACGGGGATGTGGAAACGGTAGCACAGGGCAAGCACGTCTTTGACATCGTTTTCATCGAAAACGTATCCTGTATGGAAAGCGACCTGCGCCTGCGGAGGAATGCACGACACTTTCTTTTCGCCGATACAACCTTCTCCGCTGAAGGTGTCTGCCGGATAGGTTTCTCCTTCAAAAACAATCTCCCCGTCTGAAGTATATGTAAACAAATGCAAGTCCACCGTCCGCCCGTCCGCATCTGCGAAAACGATGTGTTGCGGAGTGGAATACGCCTCCGTCCGTTCCTTAAATCCCTGTTGGTGTAAAGCACGAATGAAACGTGCCGCCTGCGTTTCCTCCACAAACAAGTCAATGTCTTGATGTTCCCTTGTTTGTCTGCCTAACAAGGCATCTACTCCCCAGCCGCCGTCAAGGAACACGGTTATTCCTAAGCTCTCGGCGAGATTAATCAAATCAATGGCATCTTTTTCGGTAATCATATCGTAATGTTTTTGTTGATGTTTGCGAAGGTAGGGAAATTCGGGGAGCGGGGCAAAGAAAATCGCCGAGAAGATACACGCAAGGAGCAAACGGTACAGACCCATAGGCGGCAACAAGGAAAAGACTGCTGACGTGCGCATCATAGCCGCCACCAACGAGGATATGCAGTCAGCAGTAGCCGAAAAGCGTTTCCGTCAGGACTTGTTTCATCGGATTAAAGAATACACGTTGCACATACCGCCGTTGCGTGAGTGCCGTGAGGACATCATGCCGCTTGCGGAGTTCTTCCGTGAACTTGCCAACAAGGAGTTCGGCAAACAGGTGAAAGGCTTTGACGCGGAGGCAAGGAAGCGGATGCTCGCCCATCCGTGGGGCGGCAACGTGAGGGAACTGAAAGGAACTGTACGCTCGGCGGTGCTGTTCACCGACGGGGATGTGATAACGGCTGACAAACTGAATTTTGAAGAACCTCTGCTGTCGGGAGAAGCATCCTTGTCCTTGAAGAACGTGGAAATGGAAAAGAGGCAGATAATCCGTGCTCTGAAACAGGCGGACGGCAACCGCTCGCTGGCTGCTGAACTGCTCGGCATCGGGCGCACCACACTATACGGCAAGATGAAACAATACGGCATCAAGTACAAGGAATAAGGCACGATTGCCGCAGGTCAGAAACAGGTTGCCCGACTTCGGAGAGGCAACTCGGCGGCAAGGCTTTCGGGAGTAACCCGAAAGGTTTTGAGTAACTCGAAACATACCTTGCTGCTGCCATTTTCGGCAGTAATCGAAAAGCCTTCGGGTAACCCGAAGGACACCTTGCTGCTTTCTCGTGAAAGCAACAATTCGCCAGCAAACGGATTGGAATTTGTGCTGTTATTTCGGCTCTCAAAGCATCGTTTCCCGATGCCTAAGCTGCCCAAAAGAAGAAAGGGGATGAGGGCGGTGTGCAAGCCTGCACCTTATTGAGATTACAGGGAACAAAGCTGGATTTTCATCCTTCTGAGAAACAGACAATAGTGTCAATTCGATGCCAATATGTGCCAATCACAGCCAAAACAGACATTAGACCAATAAGGAAATGCTATTTTGGGCAAATACAGCCTCGCTTGTTTACAAGCTCAGCGAACCAATGGTTTGCTAAAACAATGAAGAACAGAACCCGACAACCAAGAAAGTAATTCAATGCAGATAGGAAGCAACATGGTTTCAATGATATGCTGATTTGCTGTCGTGCTGTTGTGCAGGTTTACAACAGCGAAACTTCAAATAAAGGTATCAGCAATGGATTGTGGCTTGAGAGAGGTGGAGTTTGGATGATATAAATCGGTGGTACAATACATCCGTCTATCAACGTAGTAATAAAGCAACAAAAGAATGGTGCAATAAACAAAAGCATATAGATACGCACGCTGGCCTGCAAGCCTGCCCGCGCTCCAACCTGCCTGCCGTCCTGCTTGCCTGCCGACCGGTCTGCCGGCGTGCCTGCCTGTCGGCACACAGACAGGCAAACCTACCAACAGGCTATTCGCAAATGGGCAGGCTCAAATATGATGTGGAAACGGTATGGAATTAAAAGCAAGACAGTGCGACTGATTTTCATCAGCAAGATGTGCAACAAATGTACAATAATGATAAGATGTTTGATTTTCTCTATTTTTCAGAGGAATAACTTTGGCAATGAAAGAGAAAAACACTACTTTTGCAAATGAGAAAAGCGTTCTTTTGATTGATGCAGAACATTGCAGAATAGAGAAGCCCGCTGGTTTCCAAATCGTTACCTATTAAGCTGACAATCTTTGTAAGTTCTTTGTTTTCAATGAGTAAGAAGGAATGATATGTCTTGCTGCATGAAAGCTGATTTGCTTGTTTATGCCACACTCTCGGATGACATTTTTCAGTTTTTTGCAAATGCTCCAATAGTTGATTTCGCCGAAAACCGAATTGCTTTTTTGGAACGGTCTGTACTTCCCGATTATCTGCAATGGAATATCCAGCAGCTTCACTTGGAACGGTACGCCTGTCTTGTGCCGCTTGGAGATAATCCACTTCTCCCCGTTCACGTCCATAATATCGTCTGTGGTCAGTTCCCTGATGTCTGCGAAGCTGAGTGCGGTGAAACAGGCAAATACGAACAGGTCACGGGTGAAAGCAAGCGTGGCATCAGCAAACTCATGTTCGATTAGCTGTCGGATTTCTCCCTCCGTGAGATATTCCCTTTCCTTTACGTTGGGCGTAATACGGAACTGCGCAAACGGGTTCCTCGGTATCAGACCATTGTAATGCGCCCGTGAAACGACCGTCTTGACCCACATGCACGCCAACCATACAGTCGCGTTTTTAAGCCCTTGCTCCGTTGTAAGGAATACGGAGAACTCCTTGATGAAGTCGGGAGTAAGTTCCAGCATCGACATATCGTTGCGCTTGTAGAACGACTTGATAAACGCCGCCACATAGTTCCTTGAACGCACCATCACACGGTAAGACCCCATGCAGCGGTCTTTGCCGACACGCTTCAAGAACTTGGCGTTCTCCTTGTCAAACGCACCGAGTATCGTTTCATACTCGCAGCCTATGCCTTGATAGGCGTTACGCACCATTTCCGCCGTGACATACGCCTCACGGTCTGATATGCGCTGGTAGTGCTTGATGATTTGCGCCTTGATATTGTCAAGCGCAAGGTTCGTTTCTCTTGCCTCCACGCTCTTCCCTTTGGCACGGTTGCCCTTGGCATCCCAAAGCGTCTTTGAGATGCTCCGCTTGCAACTGAACTGCGCCACCGTCCCGTTGATTGTAACCCGTCCCATGATGGGGACAATTCCGTTCTTCTCCTTGCTGCCGTTCACATAGAACAGCACGCGAAATGTACTCCTTGTCATACTCGTTCTTTTTTGGTTGCAAAACTATAAATCAACGAGTTAAACCTTGACAAGCAAACCTATGCAGAACGGCGCAAATAAAACGGATACTGTTAAATCTGCATTTCCAACGGGTAACGAATAGGAAACCGTTTTCCTGCTGCAATCCGCTTTGAAACAGTTTTCAACACTTTTCCCAACTTCCGTTATTTTCTCCTAACTGCTTAAATCTCAATTCTTATTGCGTTAATCTGTTGATTTTGCTCGATTTTTCCAGCGATATTACTTATTTTATGTCTATTACCATTAAAACTTCCTGAAAATTCAGCTATTGGCGTCCAATAATATCCACTTAAATCTATATCGTTTCTCAAAATAATCACACAATCATCCTTTCCTGCTATCTGATCAACCACCCAAGCTAGCCCCAAAGCAGTATATATATTATTCAAGTTTCGCAAGTTCAACTTGCAGGTTTTAATCTATAAATGTCGCAAATATGTTTCATATCTTCCTCCCTGTTGATGATAGCCTGATAGATATCTTCATCAGTCAATCCGAAGAGTTCCGCAACCGCAATGACCAGTTCTTGCATGACGCCCCATATCCTTTCCGCAACGGACAGTTCCAAAGAATCCTTGGTTACGTCTTCAAAGAGCTTTCCCATGGTCTCGTAGGCTGCAAACCTCTTCACTAAGGAAAGGATGTTGTATTGCAAAGCCGTCAGGGATGTCGCCGCGATTTGCGAGGCGAAGTTTCCGGCCTGGCATTTGCCCAGCCCCAACAGCCCCTTCGCTTCCTTGAACACGACTTCCAAAGACCACCTTTGGGCATAAATCCGGTACGCTTCAAGGAACTCAAGCCGTATGTCCGTGGTCATCAGGCCGTTCCATGCGCCCCGTTTGCTTCTCCTGACAAAATACAGGCGTACCTTGGTATCCGCAAAGGTCACGTTCGCCACGATGTAATAGCAACGCAGTCTCCTGCTGTACTTCCGCCTGCCTTGCCTGTCAAGGTGCCTGATCAAGGCCGGCGCGGTATAGGGCTTCCCGTCCAGACAGTATTTTGTCCTGCTGTTTTCCCCCACCTTGATCATGCCCAGGTAATCGCACCTGACGTGGCGGGAGCGGATGAACCGGATGACATCCTTGCAGGCGAACCAGCTGTCTGCCAGCACATACCTGAACCTGACCCCTTTGCGGATGGCGCGTCTTATCATGGCAATCATCAGGTCGGTTTTCTTTGCCGTGTATTCACCGATACGCTCCTGCAAGGCGTCGCCGCTGTCACGTCCTTTGGTGAAACGTCTTGCGAGCTCTTCATCGGACATCCCGAACTTTCCATCCTTTCCTTTTTCACCCAGCAGTGCAAAATCCAGAAGCATTTGGGTTGTCCCGTCCGTAACGGCAAGGAACAAAGCCTTGAAACCGAGGATGCACCTGTGATGGACATGGGAAAACACCCTGCCGATGTTCTCCATGCGCCGTCCCGTCTTGGGATAGTCCGTGTCATCGACTATCAGGCAGACCGTGCCTTCCTTGCGCCCGGAACGGAGTCTGATCTTCGACCAAAGCTGGAGGGTGAGGTGATAGACGGACTTCCGCCAGTTTATCTTGGGATTACTCATGAAGCGGTAGAACACGTCTTTCTTGCATCCCAGTAAGCCGCTTAAGGAAGACTCGGTGAAACGATAAGGGTTACGGACCATGAAACACGGGTACAACAGCAAAGCCTGGAACACCTGCAACAACGGATACACATTGTTGCACTTGCTCTTCATGCCGAACAAGGTGGATTCATTCATTCTTAACCATTTGATAACGTCCAGTATGGAATACATCGCTTTATGCGCGTCATTTTTTCTAAAAAATGCGCTGATTTCTGAAAGAAAGTCTGTAACTTTGTGCAAGGGCATAGGGCTGAGTAATGTTTTGATTTGCAACTATAAAATTACTCATTTTCTGCGATATGTGGAAATCCCTGTGCCTCTTTTATATCCCAAGAAGAAGGTTATCTATTAACTTGCGAAACTTGAATATATTATAAGTACTTCCTATAACCTGATAATCTGTTTCTGCAACTGCTTCATTAATCTTGTCTTCCCAATATCCAGTTATCCCGTCTTGCCCCCACGCCACGAGTGGAAACATTACAAACGTCATCAATAAAGTAAAAATCTTTCTCATT